>Ga0102956_1000251_pt1 | contig 18884 bp, 13 predicted proteins | sample SalPonF2_A_D2_MG_FD_84515 | JGI IMG/M metagenome (GOLD analysis project Ga0102956, IMG submission 84515) | Salt pond soil microbial communities from South San Francisco under conditions of wetland restoration - Salt Pond MetaG SF2_A_D2_MG ...
ATTCCCTCGGCCATGGCCAGTTTGCGGAACCGAACCAGGGTTGAAAGCGGAGTGGCCGGCAGGCGGTCGAGTTTATATTTTGGGAAAAACCGTAAAAAGTGAAGGGGATAATCCGGCCCCAGATGTGTCAAAATCCATTGGCACATCTCTTTGACCATCTCGTCATCATCCACATACCCGGGAACCACCAGGTTGGTTATCTCAAAATGGACGCTCTGTTCATGCAGTGTTTTAAACGTATCCAGCACCGGCTGAAGACGTCCGCCGTTCAGTTTCCGATAGATGGCGTCGCTGTAAGACTTGAGGTTGACGTTGGCCGCATCCAGAACCTTACATAACTCCAGCAGCGGTTTTCGGTTGATATAACCGTTCGAAATCCACAAATTGGATATCTTGTTCTCTCTGGCCAGACGCGCAGTGTCGATCATGTATTCAAAAAATGTGACCGCCTCGGAATACGTATACGCAATGGACAGACATCCGTTGCGCTGTGCGGTTTTGACGACATCTGCCGGAAAAAGCTCGTAATGGCGCACTTCGTGAGGTTTGGCCTGAGAAATTTCCCAGTTTTGGCAGTTCAAACAGCGAAGGTTGCAGCCCGTGGTGGCAATGGAAAAGGCTTTCGAGCGAGGTTTGAAATGAAAGAGCGGTTTTTTTTCAATGGGATCCACATTCACACTGCATGGATTACCATAGGTCAAACTGTAAAGGATGCCGTCCATATTGACCTTGGAACGACAAACACTGCGGTCACCCGGTGATAGAAGGCACCGGTGAGGACAAATACCGCACATGACCAGTTTATTGTCCAGCTTTGTATAGAGAAATCCTTCGTGGGACCATTTCCACAGTGTCTCGGGCGAATCCCCTTTGAACACATGGCCACGGATATCTGCCGGACCCGATGCCATCGCTGTCTCTTCTGAAAAAGGCCAGAAAGTGCTGGCAGACATAGCGCTACAGACGAGTCCGGCACCACAATAAAGAAAACGACGTCGGTTAATTTTTTTCATGGTGCCCGAAGATAATTATTAAACTCAACATCTTAAGCCCGATCAGGCCGGCTGCCGCCCAAATGATTCCAAAATAGGGAATCAAAACAACACTGGTAATCAATGTACCGAAAGCCGCTCCGATTAAATCAGCGGAAAAGGTCTGGGTCACTGCCGGAGCGTCTCCGCCTCGCAAATAAAGCGCCACCGGAAACTGGAAGCCACAGATCAGCGACACCACAAAACCGTAAAAAAGGAAAAAACTCACCGGCAAACGATAGCTTCCCTGCCTCAAAGCCACAATCAGCACACCCATCAGGAGAATCAGCAGTCCATCGGCAAGCGCCAGAGTCTGCTTGCTCCTGTAACGAAACCTCTGGCCGAACCAGGCGCCGGGTAAAAGGCCGGCTAGAAAAACGGTGACGATGATACCGATTTGAAAATAAATATAACCGAAAAAAATTTGAAAGGCAAATATTACCAACAGTTCACTCCCCATGACGGTAAAGCCGGTGGAAAATAGAACAAACTCTTCAGCACTGATACGAATAAGGTAAACCATGCACACCACGGCCAAGATAGCAATGAAAGCGGTTGGAGAAGTGGAAAACTTGGCGAACCATTGCTGAAACATCAGGCGCATCAACTGGGGATAATCATCACGATTTTTAGGCGTCAACGGATCTATGAGGGCATTTAAGCGCTCGATTCGTTCATGGGTCAGATTGCCGTAATAATACCCTTTGATATAACGAGTGGGGATATTTTTTCGAGCCAGAAGCGCCGGTATATCGGTATTGAGCGGCTGGGAACTGCAAAGGAAAAATATTTTTTGCCCCGGCAGCAGCAGCACATGTCTAAAATAGTCGTTCACCGTATTATAAAGTGAAGAAAGCTTTTGACGCTGGGGTTCGGCCAAATAATTTTCAAAGCCTTTCATGGCAAAACTCAACACCCCATGTGGGGCCAGATGACGTCTTGCAAGGTTGAAAAATCTGTCTGTAAAGAATCTATTGATTTGGTATGTATCCGGCTCACTTAAGTTGACGATGATCGCATCATAGATCTTGTTCGAATCGGCCAGATAGGCTCGCCCGTCTTGATGTATAACCTTCAGGCCGGGGATTTTTTTTATCATTTTGAACCTGAATTCAACTTCAGCCACCTTTGGATCCAGTTCGACATAATCGATGGAAGCCGGACGATATTTTTCAAGCTCGGTCATCATACCGCCTTCAGCAGAAATCAAAAGAATATTCTGTACCCTGGGCAATTGGGACAGAGGATAATGAATGGTTTCTTCGGCCATGCTTAAATTCTGGGTTCCGAACATCGGGACGCCCCCTACAAACAGGGTAAACTGCTCCTGATCCTTCTGGACTTCAATTCGACCATACCGGGATTCCTTGTAATACACCAGTCTGCCTGAAGGCTGAAGCAGTGATGCCGGTTCCAGAAATATAACGGCAATCAGAATGATAAACGTCATTCCTGTCCCCAGCCAAATAGCAATTCGAGACCTGGAAAAGTTGCGAGATAGCAGCAGGAATGCTGTTACAAGTAACGGTAAATTTGCTAAAAATACTGCCTTTAAAGGCGTAACCAGAAAAACAAGGGCAAAAGAAAACAGGGCGCCGCCGGACACATCTCCCAAGTTATCAATGATGTAGATACGTGCGCCGGGATAATCCGGCTTCTCTGCCCGAATGACGAAAAGACTGTAGGGAAGAACAAAACCGATCATTAAGCAATAGGGGGCAATGATCAAAAAAGAATAACTTAACGTCGGATAAAATCCAACGGAACTTCCGTGAATGAAGAAGACATCTCGAAGAAACCGAATGGCCAGAATTTGCACGGCAGGCATTCCTGCAAGAATCAGTGAAAGCCATCCCAGACGGTTTACGGTGGCCGCCCGAAAGTCCCGGGTGACCCAGCGGGCCAGAATCGTGCCGATTCCACCCAGAACCAGCCAGTTGAAGAGAATCAGGGCGATGATAAACTCATTCCCCTGGAATTGGGCTAAAAATTCACGAATGATCAACAGTTGGGTCACAACGGATGAAATACCCGTAGCGATGACCACCCGTGTTATTGCACGTTCATTTCTCCTCTTCAAAGTATTGAACCTGGTAGGTCAAAATATCAAGATTTCCCTTTTTCCATGCATCTGCAGGAAGACCGGCCTTCGAGCAAAGATGGGAAAGAAACTTTTCAGGCTGTGGAAGCTGCTCCCATACTTGTGGCAAAAAAGTGGCGCTGGCCGATCCTTTTCGAAGAATAACCCCATCCACATTGACACGCAACTTGGCAAGCAAATCTTTACTGTCACGGTATTCCAGGGGTTGGGGTTCGGTAAGGATACTCACTTCGATATCCACCCGATCAAGTTCATCGGCTTTCAAAGGGGGAAAACGGGGGTCACGGAAAGCGGCATTAATGGCATTTCGTTCGATCCCGTCCACAATCGGGTCCGTGGAATCCAGGTTACCGATACAACCCCGCAACTGTTTGTTAATGGTCAATGTCACAAAGGTGCCCCTTTTTTGATTTAAGGCCGAGTCCATCATAGACTCCGGATCAACTTTGATCGAACGTTTGTCAAGCCTTTCTTCAATGGTCTGCCGGGCCAGTTTCACTAGTGTTTGACCCTGTTCCTCATTCAATGATTGAGGAGACTCCATACGGTTTTTCATAGACAAACCTCCATAAAATGCGATGGCTGTATAGCCGACAACTCTCGATCGATCACCGGCAGTATCCCCGCTGTTCGAATAATGAAGAAGAACCGGATGCCAGTTGTGTCGACGGGCCATGTTTATGACAACCAGAATCGGTGTCTTTCCGCAAGCTGCATTTTCACGTTTTATCAATTCATTGGCTTTAAGATTTAATATCATCTCTATGGTTTCTCGATCTTTGGCAACAGCCTTTTGGTAAGGTAAATAATGGGACAGGTCGGAGCTGGCCACTAAAAGGGTGGTTTGATCCAGCAAAGGATCAAAAGCAGCTGTCACCTTTTCAGCCAAATCCCGGCCCTGACCCAGCACAACAGGAACAATTTCAAATTTTTTTAGAAAATACTGGAGATAAGGAAGAATCACTTCCACAGAGTGCTCGAGCCGGTCGGAAGCTGGAATTGCCCGAAACAGATATTTATTTTGGCAAAGCCGGACCGCGCCTTTATTGGTTGGGATCCGTCCAAGAGGGGTTTCATAGGCAGATACATCACTGATGGCGCCACCCTGAAAGCCGATGCGATGATCCGGCCCCGTCACAATGACTTTTTTGAATTGATTTTCTTTTAATACCAATGATATATGTGCCGCCGTCCATCCGGAATAGCGATAACCGGCATGGGGTATGATGAGTGCCTTTAGGGACGAATGTGGCGGTCGATTCACATGAATCGGTTTCACCTGGTTGACGAGCTGTTTGATGATGGCCGTTAACTCTTCAGGTGTATCAGGATAAAAACTACCGGCATATACCGGTTTACGGATGTCCTTGGCATTTGCTGCACCAACTGCGGTAAAACATGCCGGAGAAAGCGCCATAACAATCATTAAAAAGGGATTGAAAATTTTCTTCATGGGCATTCCGTTATTCTCTTTGCTTGGCCTATTACCTGAATCTTGCATGAAAATCGATGAGAATCTTTATAATACTTAATTGAGACGGGTTTAAACACCATCATAGCATCATACATTTTACCCAAATGGCAAATCGGATAATATTTTTTTCTCATCAATTTTCACCCCAAAGGGCGAGTCGGAGGCTTTCATCTGCTTCGTTATTAAGGACTCGCAATAGCCGGACTATGTCTTCGCTTTTAAGTGCCTTGTTGGAGCAAAGCGGAAATCCCGTTGTCGGGGCATATGAAGCCTCCAATTTGTGCAAGATTCAGGTACTATAATAAAGGAATACAATTCGCGCGTTGCGCTGTCAAGTAACCTTCCTTTGAGGACCAGAATAAGCGCATCCGATTTCGGCACAGCGAAGCGACGGCGTGTTTCTCTTGGAAACCGAATGACTGTCTGAAGTGCTTTAGCACGCGTTAGCCCGAACCGAATGAAATGATGGCCAAAACAATCAATAGGATAATTTAGCGATAAATGATTCTAAATAACTCCGGTACGGTTCAGGCTTACAGGTGCTTAAGCACAAGTTTCAGTCGGTTGGAAAGAGATATACGCCGTCGTGGAGCGTTCTCCCCATATTGGGATTCAAATGCGTTTTCCCCTGCCTAAAAAAAATCACCATTTTCTTTTTAATATACGCTCAACCAGCCAAACCCAAATAAGCGATCAACAAACATTCCAACACCAGGTGCGCCAGAATCGCCAGGCAAGCATTTTTGCGGTTAATCGTCCAGAAAGTTAATACCCCGCTCCAGGCAAACATGCCCAACATTTCAGGCCAAGGCTTATTGAAATGATACAAACCTTCAAATAAAGGTATGAGCAGCCAGGAGTACTTTGGCAATGAACGGGGTATATGATAGGCCAATAAGCAGCGGTGCATCAGCTCCCAGCCTGGAAACCAGGCCAATAGCCAAAAAAACCGGTGGCTGAAGTTTATCCGCCCGGGTTTATAGTAATCGGCTAAAGAGGGAACTGTCGGAATAACAGCAATCACCAAAACCAAACATGCCATCAAGGCTGACGCCACATACCATTCTTTACGGCTAATGGCTCTCACATCTAACCAGTGTAAGATCTCATCCCGATTTTTTGCTAAAAAAACAGTAAGCAGCAAAAGAATCGCAGGTATGGCAAACCAAAAAACCAGTCGAAAGTGATTTGGTGATAATGAAAACTTGCCATTGTGGTCGATAATTAGTGCCAATGCCACATAATACACGCAAAAATAGGCAAGTATTTTATTGCTTAACCGCGCCGGTGTTTCCATATTATTAGACATAAAAAGTCCCGTTTATTATTGTCGCGGTGAAGTCTTTTACCCGCAGGCCCTGTCTTTCTTAAACCTAAATTGAGCGATTGTCGAGTTTGCCGGTCGTAAGATCCCGCCTTTCGGGGAGATGCAAGGCATGAGACATGCAGCCGTAGTCTGCTACTGCAAATGTCTCATAACGCAGCAGATTCGGTAAAATCGGCAATCCCGAAGGGTTTCAAATGATGACAATTTTTTATATAAATACATACAGCTATTGGATGAAGACCTATTAGCGATTTTAGCGATGAATATTTATCTTAAATTGTTAATTTTTTATATTCCTGTCATTATTTGAAACGCTCAGTTTAGGTGAAAACTAATCTGCAATATGCACGATATCAGATGCACGAACCAGAATCGCTTTTTCTTTCAACTCGGGAAGCATTTCACGAAGAACTTCATAGGTTGTCGTGTGCGGGTGCGCAATGCCGATGGCTTCACCATGACGGTCGGCAATTTTTATGAGCCGATATATTGTTTCTCGGATAAAATCAGGCTTCGGTATATGATCAATAAACACATCTTTTTGTCCAAAGGGAACTTGCAGTAATTGTGCCGACGGCCCGCAAAGTGTGTCGACAGTGGTACGACTGTCAATAAAATAGAGCTTTCTTTTCTTCAAAACCGAAAAAATCTGATGGAGTTGAGGGGCAATTGTTGTCATTTTTGAACCCATATGATTATTTACACCCTTGACAAAAGGAACAGCGTCCAAGTCCTCATCGAGCTGGTTGATGAGTTGATCTGGCGACATGGAAGTAAGAAGAACTCCGGGACCGGGGTTTATCAATGGATATTCATTGGGTTCCATGGGCAGATGCAACATCACATCGAACCCTTTAGAATGAGCCATCATGGCAATTCTTTTATCATGAGTACTGTGAGGGAGTATGGAAAATGTCAAGACAGCGTCAAGATCGAGGAATTTTTGGGCTATATATCTATCATACCCGATGTCATCAATAATAATGGCAATTTTGGGTAATTTCGTGGGCACCGCGGGTTTGGTTTTCGGTATGGGTTTATGGGGTGGTATGTCATTTTTGGGATAGATTTCAAACCTGGGCGTTTTCATAACCCGGGGTTTTTTCATCGGCAACACGGTATATTTTTTTGATATCAAATGGTGTGTCAAAACACCGGCAATAACGACCAAGAGTATCAGAATGCCAAGTCCGGTAACAGCTTTTAGCAGATACGTTTTTTGAATACTGCCTTTAGCCGCTCTTTTTAACGGTTTCTTCGGACGTCGTCTCTGTTTTTTAGCCATACCTTATTTTTGGACGTCCTTGAAGATTTCATAGCTCAAAAGAATATCAAGCGCACGTGTCACTTGATTATCCGTCAGTAGCAGTTCAGGCTTAATCTGACCGTACATAAATTTAGTTTTTTCGATGTTCTGTTTTTCAAGCCTTTTTTCTTTCTCGCCCTCTTCCTTTTTTTTCTCCTGACCTTTTTCAGGCACCGCTTCGAGATGATTTTGAAGATCTTTTTCCTTTAGCACCCCCTCACCGATACCGTCCATATCTTCCTTATCAATAAACCTTCTTTTTATAATGATATCCGGTTGAATACCTTTTGCCTGGATCGAGCGACCACTGGGTGTGTAATATCTTGCAATGGTCAATTTAAGGCCGTAACCATCCCTCAATTTCTCCACAGATTGCACCGAACCTTTCCCAAAGGAAGAAGTTCCCAGTATGAGAGCGCGTTTTTGATCCTGGAGGGCACCGGCTACGATTTCTGACGCACTGGCGCTCCCGCCGTTAATTAATAAAACAATGGGATAATTCCGCTTTACTTTGTTCGGGGTCGCTTTATAAATTTGGGTATTTTTTTCCCTACGTCCCTTAATGGAAAGAATTGTTCCTTCTTCGACAAAAATATCTGAAACCTCAATAGCCTGGTTGAGAAGCCCGCCCGGGTTGTCACGAAGATCGAGGATAAGCCCTTTTAAGGGCATTTTATTGGATTCAAGTTTTTCCAACTCTGAAACAAGGTCATCGGTTGTACTATCTCTGAAATTGGTGATCCAGATATATCCGTATCCGGGTTTCAAAACAATCGCTTTGACGCTTTCAACAGGAATAATATCCCGAATAAGTTTGTAATCAATTGGTTTTTTGACTTCTTCCCGGGCAATCGTAACAACAACCTCAGTTCCTTTTGGCCCTCTAATCATTTTAACAGCCTGTCGCAAATCTCCTGTCGCTTTACCGTTAACCTTAATGATTTTATCACCGGCTTTTATTCCGGCTTTGTAAGCCGGTGTTCCTTCAATGGGCGAAATCACTGTAACAAAACCATCCTTCATGGTGATACTTACGCCGATTCCCGTAAACTCACCCTGGGTGTCAATCTGCAACTCTTTAAAGTCATCAGGAGCCAACAAAGAAGAATGGGGATCAAGGCTGTGGACCATTCCCTGGATGGCCTTTTCGATCAATTCTTTTGAATCGACGGGTTCAACATAGTTGTTTTCAACCAATTCGATCACATCGGAAAATAATTTTAAACCCTTATATGTTTCTGCTCCATCGGCCGAAAGATTTCGGTAAAAACCGGATCCAATGGTTCCAAAAACGACAGCGATCAGCAAAGCCAACCACAGTTTAATATGTTGTTTTTTCTTTAAATTCATGGAGTTTCTCCTTTTAATCTGAACTTTTTATAATACCCTTCATTCAGCCCATTGAAAAGTCCAGACTAACCTTTTTTAATCCATTCCAACGGGTCCACAGGCTTCCCATGATGACGCACTTCAAAATGCAAACTTGGACCGATCATTGACCCTGAGTCTCCAACGGTGGCCACAACTTCGCCCATTTCAACAGTATCTCCTTGTGAAGCAAAAATTTCCTGAGCATGGGCATAAATGGTGTAGAAATTATTCCCATGATCAATGATGATCATATTTCCGTATCCCTTAAACCATCTGGCATAAAGAATTCGTCCATTATAGACGGCACGTATGGGTTCACCTCTGTCAGCTTTTATCTCGATACCACTTTGGAAATTGATCACATTAAACTTTTTGTTTCGGTGTGGTCCGAAAAAGGATACTATTTTACCTTTTACCGGCATATTAAGCAATCCTTTTAAAGTGGAAAAGCTCTTTAGTGAAATATTTTTTTGGGGTTTCGTCAGATCTGTTCCGGATTTCAAAGATATTACGGTATGATCTAAATCTGCCGCTGCCTGTTTCAAGGATTCAAGAGCAGCCAATTTTAAAGACCTTTTTTTACGTATATCATCAAGTAGTTGCGAACGTTTTTGTCTCTCAAGAGACATGATTTTAATCTGTTTATTTAAATCTATCTCAACAGCAAGCTTCTCCCTCTTTTTTGCATTCAACTCGATCAGTATCTGCTGAAACTCCTCTTTATTGTCCAGAAGATTTTGCCAAATATTTTCATCGTACGCAAAAACCTGTTCCAAAACTTTTTTTCGATGAAAAAGTTCATACATGGATTGAGCCGAGGCCAAAACATATATTTGGCCCAGCCAGTTCAGCTTATAAAGAGCGATCAGGCGCTTTGATGCATACTCTTCGCTGGTTTTAATCCTTTTTTGAAGTTCTTTGGATGTATTTGTCGCCCTCTTTATTTTTTTTTCAAAGTCAGCAAGCTCTTTTTTGAGAGACGAAGCATTTTTTCTGGCTTTGTCAAGTGTCAAATCAATATCGTTCAAGCTATTGACGATGGAAGTTTCCCTTTTTGTAAACCTCAAGAGTTCGGCCGTCCCCTTTTCTATCTCACGATCGATACTGCCCACCTCTTTCCTGAAGCCTTCAATGTCGTCATTGCCATTTTCTGTTTTTACTGTTTTCTTTATACTGTCCTCAGATATAATATGCACATATTGCTTAAAATTTCGAATATAACCGACCTGGCCTTCATGTAAAATTTTAAGCCATTTATTATGATGCTCGAGGATTTTGACTTTTGTTCCTTTTGAAATCAATACCAGAGAGGGACTTTTAATGCCGGGCTGGGACCGAACGTTCAGCTTGTTGGCGGTCACAATTCCGATTTCATCGGATTGTGCAACACAAACATCGGGGAATTGCAGTATAATAATGACACTGACTGCAGCATATGCTACTGTTTTAAGAACTGTTTTAGCGAAAGAAAGCACCCCATCCACCCTATAAACATGCTGCAAATTAATATTCCAAGGAATGCCTTCCAAGAAAGAAATCTGATTGCAAACAGACTTGAAGTTAAACCTTTATCGACATTCGATGAAATAAATATAAAAAGAACAAATAACGCTCCAAGCCCGATGATCCCGCCCAGAGCTCCCTGGATAAGGCCTTCCATATAGAAAGGAGCCCTGATGAAACCGTCGGTTGCACCGACCAGCCGCATGATTTCAACCTCTTCGCGCCTTGAATAAAGCACCAAGCGAATGGTGTTGGCGACAATTAAAACAGTTGCCATAAAAAAAAGAGCCCCCATTGCATATCCTGTTAACCTGAACAGATTGAGAATGTTCGTAAATCGTCCCAGCCAAACTTGCCCATACTCGACTTCATCCACCTGCGAAAGCGATTCCAGACGAGTAGCAAGCTTTTCGACTTTATCCTGGTTTTGGAAATTGTCTGTAAGCTGAACTTCAAAGGCATCCGGTAAGGGATTTTCTTGCAAGTCGTCCAGTAACGAGGATTGCCGCTTCATCTGATTTTTTAACCGTTCCAACGCCTCTTTGTTTGAAATAAAGCGAACATTATTTACACCTTTCATGCCCTCAATTTTACTTTTGATATCAGCAACGTTTTTTTCAGAGGAATTGGGCTTAAGATAGACCATTATACGGATTCCCTGTTTCCAGGAGTTCACAATAGCGTTTGCATTGATAAAAAAAAGAGCAAAAGCACTGGCAATAAGTATGGCGATCGCAATGGTAGCGATAGTCACAACACTCAAAAACCTGTGATCAAGAATATCCTTTATGGCCCGCTTATAATAAATAATCATCAGAACACGTTCTCTAATGGATTGATGTTGTCTGCATTCGACCCTGCTTCAGATGAATGACTCGTCCCCCTGTTTTGCGGATAAGTTCTTTATCGTGGGTTGCAATAATAACCGTAGCGCCTCGAACATGAAATCTTTTGAGCAGGTTAAGGATAATATCGGCAGAGTCCTCGTCCAGGTTGCCGGTGGGTTCATCTGCAAGTATAATCTTTGGGTCTCCGACGATAGCCCTGGCAACGGCGATTCTTTGTTGTTCCCCACCGGATAGGGTCGGGGGCAAGGAATGGATGCTGTTTTCCATACCAACAGTTCTGAGGACACTCCGTACTTTTTTTTCAACAAATCGCCGTTTTTTTCCCACTGCTTCAAGTACAACGGCAATATTATCAAATACAGTCTTTGTTCGAATCAGCTTGTAATCCTGAAATATTACGCCGAACTTTCGTCGAAGAATCGGAATTCGATGATGTGAGATTCTTGATAAATTCATTCCATCGATCAACACCTGTCCTTCTGATGCAGCTTCTCCATAATACAAAAGCTTCAGCAGAGAAGTTTTGCCTGCCCCGCTGGGACCGCTGATAAAAAGGAGTTCGTTTTTTGGAACATCAAGTGTGATATCGATGAGCGCTTTAACGGCGCCGTAATGCTTGTGGACGTGAAACATCCGAATTATAGAGCTTTTATTCTGTTTCTCAATCATTCAATAACTTCCTGGCCGATAGATCGATACAGCGTCGCCTTAGAAATTTTAAATGCGTACAATGCATTGTAGTAATTTGTCATGGTTCTTGAGAGAAGTGTTTGGGCAATGAGCACATCGGTTTGCGTGGAGATTTGTTCTTTATAACGTTCCTGGTTGATCCTGAAGTTTTCTTTTGCCTGCTCAATGGCTTTTTCCACCGTTTTGATCGCCCTTTCCGCTTCCTGGGTCCTCAGATATGCCGTCTTTACCTCCAAGTGGATATTATCAAGAATCTCTTGTTTTTGAAGCTTTGCCTGGTTGAATCGGGAATTTTTTTCTTTAACGCCATATGAGGTTCGGCCCCATTCCCAGAAATTCCATTTTGCCACAGCTTGTATATTCCACCCACTGGGATCATATATGCCTTCGCCCCCATCTACATCCCATTGTGTTCCGTAGTTAAAATAATTCCCTTTCAGATCAATTGATGGGTAATAGTCTTTTTTTGTAAGATCTAATTCTTTTTGTGCAATTTCAACTTCCATATCGGTAATTTTTATTTCAAATCGATTTTTCTCGGCTTCGGCAAGGCAATACTCAAGGGTTTCTTCAAAGGGAGAAAAATCAAGAATGTCCTTCAGAACGACAGGTGTATTTATGGGTCTTCGAAGGAGCGTATTGAAATTCGACTCGGCATTGTCCAAATTGTTTTTTGCAACAATAAGCTCCTGTTTGGCATTGGCCAGTTCAACCTGTGCCTGGAGCAGATCGTTCAACGGCGTCATGCCCACCTGGTAAAAATTATCGGCCACTTCTTTTTGAGCCATGATCTGTACAACGGTCTTTTGGGCGATATCATGTAGCTTTTGCTTCTGCAGCAGTTGAAAGTATGCATTTTTTGCGTCCAGAATAATATCTTGACGTTTAAGCTGCTCTCTGACTTGGGCTCTGTCTAGACCGAGTTTGGCGATGTCGTATTGTCTCAGTAAAGAGAAACCTGCAAATATCGGTTGACTGAATGAGGTTACAAAACTGTACTCTTCTTTTGGAACCGCCGTAATGCCGCTTGTTACTGTACTTGCGTCAAACCGATTGTACCCATAGGATGCACTAAATGTAGGAAAAAATTGCGTCCGTTTGGCTTTTTTCACAGCCATGGCTGCTGCTGTTTCTTCTTTGGATGATTTCAGCCCGAGATTTGCCTTAACAGCACTTTCAATGGTCTGTTTGAGGGTAAAATTTTCAACAGGCTCCTGGGCTTTTGAAAAAACGGGAAATAGTATCGGTTGAATGAAGATAAAACACAAAAACAATCCGGTCCATTTTATTTTAAATGTCATATTATTTTGTCCTTACATTGTTGAAAGATACAGAACCTTTAAGTAACGCCATCTTCAAATAGCGATTAACAGCCCATGCTTCAATTGAGGGTTTTTGATTGACCAACATGGGGTTTATTGATATTTATTTTTTCGAGTTGAAGGAGTGCTGTCACCAGTTTTCCTTACTCAAAGCCTCCACTGAATCCCATTAAACAGGCTTCTTCCATTTCGGTGGAGGCTTTTCTATATCAAATCAACACCTTAAAATCAATAGTTTAGTATCAATTAGGGCCTATCCAACAAAATATTATATCCAAACAAATCAGGGGGCGGGGTGTTTTTATTTATCTCTGAATCCGCTCGATCTCGTCAAGAGTTTTTTGATATACGGAACTCATGGGACCACCCAAAGAAACCGCCTTGTTTGCGGCCGCCAATGCTTCCTTCTTTCGCCCTTGCTCAAAGAAAATCTGTGCAAGATTATTAAACGCCGGACCCGATTTTGGATGGTAACGGACGGCTTTTCTGAGAGCCTTTTCGGCATTTTCAAGATCTCCAAGGGCATAATAGCAATTACCAATACCGATAAACACAGTTAGACTTTTCGGCCATTGCTTCAGCGCTGTATGGTATCCATCGATGGCAGCCCGAAACTGACGGGCTTCTTCAAGCCCCAATAAAGCTTTTAGGAATAGATCTTTTTTAACCGTGGCAGGCAATTGATTTGATTGTAGAATTAAAAGACCCCAATAATTGCCTCGGGCCCAGGTTTTTTCAAAAACCTGAAAAGACATGAGTTTCCGGCGAATATTTCCTGAGCGAAGAATAACATATTTTTCAGACAAATCGTAGCCGACCACCACCGCATAATGCCAGACAGGATACCAGGACAACCCAAGATTTTGTAAAATGATCACCGGATGCCCGGCAGCCACTTCAACGAACAGATCACTCAATCCCGTAAACACATATGCGATTCTGCCATTCCGGCGGACCGTGCTTACCATTGCCGATTGAAGGCTCCCTTTGCGTTCAGGTGTAAAGACCTCGGCGGTCAGATCTTCAGGAGAAATCAGCAGGCCGCTCCAGTCGAGTACCATTGCAAGTGCCGCAGGACCACACTGATATGCTTTCTGGGGATAAAACGGAATCGTTTCAATCTCAACTCGAGGGGGCACATTGCCTGCTTTTTCCAACATTACAGATTTATTGAGACTGGCGCAGCTTGAAAGCAGAACAACGGTACAGCAAAGCAGTACAATGCATTTAAATTGCAAACATTTTGGGCAATTCGCCATACTATTTGCTGGAGGGATGTTTCACAAACGTAAAAATGTCAGTATAGCCCAAAATATCCGTGATCAAAAGGACAATAAAGATAATCACCGCAGTCCCCATAATAACGCCAAATGTGCTACCACCGGCAGGAAGCTGATCCATTTTATCGGCAATCTGCATGATTTCTGCATCGGAGAGACTGTCGACGCGGGCTGTTGCTTCTACAGGGCTGATCCCCTGGGCCATCATTATGGCCTTGACATCTTCCCTTTTTAAAAATTGATTGAGGTTTTCACGTACGTTTTTTGCCGTCGACAGCGTCAGCACCGTTTCCGTTCTTACCATAGCCGCCTGAACCGTCTGCACCGGCATACTCATCAGCACCATAGTCATCGTAACAAAACAACAGACATACTTGGCAAAGCGACGGTCTCCAAACATATTACACCTCCGAAAAAAATTGTTTTTGACTTTTTCTTGAATATCTAAGTTTATCTTGGCTAATGTTTATAACGAACTGTATTCAAAAGCAAGTGATTATCATTGAGTCATGCCCCATTTCATGACATTTATAGAAATCGTTTTCGGGAATTTTTAACAACAAAATCAAACCAATGACGGAATTAAAGCGTCTAAACCCGGTTTTTTTCAGTTCTATAGTAATATCCCTTTAATCTCTGTTATGATCGTTTTGTTTCAGACCAAGTTTTTAATATCCTAAGACGGTGGATGCAGCGATTTAGTTTACAAAAATAAAAAAAATCATAATTCAAATTTTTTCCACAACATTTTCAATAACATTTAGTGCCTGTTTGACAAGTTCCATATCCGCCTGGGTGCCCATATGCCCCAGTCTAAAGACTTTGCCGACCATGGGCCCATAACTCCCACCCACCACAAGTCCTTGCTGTCGCAGTTGTAAGTTAAATTCCGGCCAGTCAACTCCGTCAGGGAGGTTGACGGCCGTAACCGTCGGAGACAGTACAGCATCCGAAGCCGGAAAAAGCGACAACCCCATCTTTATTATTTTGTTGCGGCAAAATTCAGCAACCTTTTCATGCCTGGCGAAACTGTTGTCCAATCCCTCATTCAGAATCAACTCGGCTCCGGCGTTAAGACCCGCAACACCTTGCCAATTTGGCGTATAAGGAAAATAATGTGCTGCCTGTGCCTTATAAAACGGTTTCAAGGCATCATACCCCACATAATTGACGTTGTGAATGATGTCCCATGCGGATTCACTCACCGATAAAAAGGCCATGTCCGGCAGAGAAGACAAACACTTCTGGGAACCGCCCAGGCAAAGGTCAATGTTCCACTCATCGCTTAAAACGGGTGAACCCCCGGCACTGGCCACGGCATCCACATACAGGAGGGGAACGTTATGGCGTCGTTTCAGTCGTCCCAATTCAGCAATGGGATTTAAAGTGCCGGATGGGGTTTCGCAGTGAACCACGGTAATCATTTTCGGCTTGAATTGAACAATGGCGGCCTCAATTTCGGACATATCCGAAATGGTTTCATTATACGGCAAACGTATTTTATTTACGTCGGCACCAATGGAAAGCGCCATGTCGCCGATACCGTCGCCAAAAACACCGGTGGCGATGGTCAATACGCCGTCTCCAGGGAGAAGACAGCTTTTCAAGGCACTCCACAATGCCAGCATGCCTTCCCCGGACTGAATGACGACACGGTTTTTGGTGCAGAGAATCATTTTCAGGTTGGATTCCGTCTTGTTGTATAATTCCAGAAATTCGGCTTCCAAATCCGCGGATCCAAAATTGGTCTGATAAGCATCCAGCACCGTTTGCGGCAATTTAACCGGTCCGGGAACCATTGGAATAGGATATGTTTCCATAATCTAATCCTTTATTTTTTGAAATAGTTTAGTCCTACGAAACAAATCGATTTCAAGAAGCTTTTGGTATGATAAAAGGTTGCAATTATTTCCGGTTTCGTCAATTGTCTGTTAAAATCTAAACCCTATTGTAAAATGAAACCGGCCCGCGCTTTCATCAGGTTTTCTATCCAGTTTGTGGCCGTAATAGACACCGATGGGGCCGATGGGCGTAAAATAGTGCAGCCCTGTTCCGACTGAAGAACGAAATCCATCCGTACCTTGGTCGACAATAGCGTTTCTGACGCTGCCGATGTCGTAAAAAAAAGAAAGCTCGAAATCAGGTCCTAAGTCAATCCGGGTCTCTATATTACCCAAAATCGAAGTCAACCCTCCTAAGGCCTTGCCGGCCAAGTCAAATCGAAGGAGGTTTTCGTCAAAACCCCGAACGGTGGATGTGCCGCCCAGAAAGAAAAACTGGTCTTCCGGTATGGTGCTGGCGTCCTCAAAGGGGGTAATATCCCCGACCCGACCCCGCAGGGCAAAACTTAAGTTTTCTATGGGGGTATAATATTTTCGAACCTCGAAACGATATCTAAAAAAATCATCCAGAGAGTTATTGATCCCTTTAGAAATATCTAAGAGTAAAGAAGAAAATAGCCCTTTTCTGGGTCTTATATAGGAATCTATTGCATTATAAACAAGTGAGGGACTTATGGTCAGAATTTCTCTGGGCTCAAATCTATTTTCTTCATTGACCAAAATGGGTTCCGAATCGCGCGGGTAGTCCTTCTTGTAGGAATAAACAAAAGAAATGTCTGCGTTAAATTTTTTAAGAAACCTGCGGTTAAATGATAATGAAACGCCCCTTTCTCTGGTGCCGAAATTTGTATTAAACTCTTCCCTGTCTTCAGCAAACAGGTTCATTGTCGACTTTATCTGGGTTCTCAGAAATCTGGGTTCAGTGATGCCCAGGTCTCCTCGGTACCCTATCTGGCTGATTTCACCACCCGCCCAAATATCCTTGTTTAATCCAAAAAGGTTACGGTCGCCCGCCATAATGTTTGCAAAAAACCCCCTTTCAGTGTCATATCCTCCGCCGGTTTGAATATAGTAAGGTTTTTTCTCTTCCAATTCCAAAAGCAGATTTACCTTGTCCGCCGTTTCTTTTAACCCGAAAGTGTTAAAACGAACCGAATCAAATGCTTCGATGTCACGGATATCGCGCTGGGATCTTAAAAATTTCTTCAGAGAAAACGGCTCTCCCGGATCGAGTTCAAGTTCATTATTTATAACACGTTTTTTGGTGAGAAAATTCCCTGTATAAGCCACTTGCCCCATTCTCACAAAAGGCCCTTCGTCAACTTTATACATTACTGAAGCTTCGGTTTTGTCCTTACTGATGGCCGCGGATCCCTTTACCTTGACATGAGGGTAACCCTTTTCAGAGATCAGGGATGACAGGGTGTTTTCATCGCTGCGAATCATATAGTCTCGAAAAACAGATCCCTTTTTCAAAGTAACGGCCTCACGGGCCTGAGCGTCTGATAACACACTCAACCCATGGATGGTTAAAGATTTTACGTGTGTCTGAACTCCCTCTTTAATTGCAATTGTGACGTCTATAGGGTGTTTTTTTTCTTTAATCTCTTTATCCGATTTTACCTGGTCCTTCACTCCCGTGTTCATATAACCTTGCTTGAGATAAAGCGACGTTATGGCGCGTTTATCCTCTTCCAAAGTCTCCTGAACGAAAGCACCCTTTGCGATGATTCCCGGGGTTCGGGTCAAAATCTGTTTTTTGATCTTTTTTGAATCAAACGCGTTATTTCCTTTAAAATTGACGGAATTCACAATGTATTGTAGCCCTTCATCAATTATAAAACGAATTTTTCTCACCGGTTGACCTGTTTCATGTTTTTTTTCAGATACCATCTCTACCCGGCATTCTTGATATCCCGCGTTAAGGTAGCGTTTCTTTATTTTACGTATACTTTTTTTTAGACCAAAATCCCTTTTGTTCCCTTCTTTAAACAGGATAAGATCTTTCTTTAACGTAAAATTCCAAAACGCCGTGTTGCCTTCAAATTCAATGTCATACCTGGGTCCTTCATCAATATCTAAAGAAATTGAAACATTTTGAGTTTTGGCATCTTTGTTGACAACGCTGCTCACGACAGCGTCCGGATACCCTTTTTTCCGGTAAAACCGGATTAGATTTTTGATATCTTTATCAAATTCTTTTTTCTTAAAACGCCTCATAAAATCCGGAATCAACCACGATTTATACGTTTTGATCCGCAATTTAAGTCTTGTCTTTGAAAATGCCCGGTTTCCTTTGATTTCAAAGCCACGGATATGAAAAAAATCACCTTTGTCGATATTGACATCAACCACCACGTTTCCGTCAGCAGGATCTTCTTTGGCGTCTAAATTAACAACCGGCGCAATATAACCTTCATTCTTGAAAAGCTGGACAATGGCAGTCTCTCTGGCGGAAAACGTTTCCGGATTACATCCATCTCCGGTACGGAGCTGCATACCATTGAGAATTTCTCGTTCCAAAAGGGGAAATGCACCCTTGATTTTAATATCTTTAACCTGGGGATAGGGCGTTACTTGAAAATGAAGTTCCAATTGATCTTCTTTTATAAGTTTTTCGAAAACATGGATGCCTTTAAAAATTTTAGAGGATTTCAAAGCTTCAAGTGAATCCTGGAACCGTTTCGTTGTGAAGGATTCTCCTTCCTGGATAAAAATCAGATTCTTTACCAGATCAACCCATCGGTTTTCATCCCCTTTTATCCCTTGAACATCGACAATAACCCGTGA
>Ga0102956_1000252_pt1 | contig 18883 bp, 19 predicted proteins | sample SalPonF2_A_D2_MG_FD_84515 | JGI IMG/M metagenome (GOLD analysis project Ga0102956, IMG submission 84515) | Salt pond soil microbial communities from South San Francisco under conditions of wetland restoration - Salt Pond MetaG SF2_A_D2_MG ...
CAGCTCGACGGTCGCTGGTACCTGCTCGGGTCCATCCGTGAGGACGTCAAGGTCCACTACTGGTATGCGGACGCCTTCGAGGGGCCCTACCTCAACTTCTCGGACAACGTGCTCCTCCCCCAGGGCAACTACGCCGCGCGCCTGTGCCGATCGGACGGCCGCTGGCTCGTGTGGAACTTCTTCTTCAAGGGGCACGTGACCGACGGGCAGCACCTGCTGCCACCGCCGAAGGAGCTGCGCGCCGCGCCGGACGGATCGCTCTACCTGGCCAGCTTCTGGGGCCTCGACGAGCGCGTGCGCGCGACGATCCCGCCGAACGAGCTGATCCCGCTCGAGCCGCTGTTCGAGCTCGACACGGCCGTCAGCGAGGCGGCGTCCGGGGTCGCGCGCTTCGGCTGCGAAAGCGGCTTCGAGACCTTCCTCGTGCCCGGCGTGCACCGCGACTTCCGGCTCCGGGGCGAGCTGCACATGGACGGCAGCGGCAAGATCGGTCTGGTGTTGCGGCTGAGCGACGACGGCGACGGCTACTACCTCAGCCTCGACCTTCACAAGGGGATCGCCCAGCTCCGCGCCTGGGCAGCGCACCCCGGAGGCGACGTCGAGGAGGCGTTCGACTACGTACCGCTGCAATCGAACTTCTACGTCGCGCACGGCGACCCCCACCCGTTCACCCTGGTCGCCTACGGATCCTACCTGGAGTTCTCGCTGGACGGCGCCGTGCTCCTGACGCTGGCGGACGAGCGCTTCGAGGAGGGGCGGGTCGGGTTCTACACCGAGAGCGCGCGCCTGCGTCTGCACGATCTCACGCTCGAGACCCTCGAGCGCCCGCACGACGAGGCCTACACCACGCACCAGCCCGAAGGCGGCGGCGCACCCGGCGGCGGCTGAACGCGTCGCGCCGGCCCTTCAGGCCGCCGCGAACGTCCTCCCTCGCGCCACGGTGTGCGGCGGCACGACCGCCCCGGCGGTCACCGTGCAGCCGTCCAGGACGGCGTAGGCGCCGATGCGTGCACCGCCCTCCACCCGGGTGGCGCCGCGCAGCAGCACCCCGGGCTCGAGCACCACATCGGGCGCCAGCGTGACCGTATCGTCGACGAACGTCGACTCCGGGGCATGTATGGTGACGCCCGCCGCCAGCCAGCGCTCCCGCACCCGGCGCCGCAGCAGGGCCTCGGCCCGCGCCAGCTCCCCCCGCGTGTTGACCCCGATCAGCTCGCGCATCTCGTCGTGGCCCCGGAAGGCGTGCAGGCCCCTGCCGCTGTGCCGGTAGAGCGCCACCATGTCCGTGAGGTAGTACTCGCCCGCGGCGTTGTCGGCGCTCAGGCCGCTGGCGACCTCGAAGGCCGCCTCGTCGAAGACGATGGCGCCCGGGTAGACCTCGTGGATCGCCCGTTCCTCCACCGACGCGTCCTTCTCCTCCACCACCCGCAGCACGCTGCCGTCCGGCGCGCGCACCACGCGTCCGAGCCCGAACGGGTCGGCCACCTCGTAGGTCAGCAGCACCGCGCCTCCGTGCCTGCGCTGCGCCGCGACCAGCCCCTCGAGGGTGGCGGGCTGGACCAGCGGTTGATCTCCGTACAGCACCAGCAGCGGGCCCGACGCGCCCGCGAGCGCCTCGCGCGCGCATAGCAAGGCATGCCCGGTGCCCCGCTGCTCGAGCTGCTCCACGAAGGTGACGCCGGCGTCGGCGAACCGCGCCCGCACGGCGTCGGCGCCGTGTCCGACCACTACCACGCTCCGAGCCGGCCGGAGCACGCTGGTCGCGCTCAGCACGTGTTCGAGCAACGGCTTGCCGGCCGCCTCGTGGAGCACCTTGGGCAGCGACGAGCGCATGCGCGTGCCCTGACCGGCGGCCAGCACCACCACGCTCGGCCCCGCCTCCGTCACCCTCGGCGCTCCTCGGCGCCCGCGAGCCGGTCCCGCTGCTGCCGGCCGCGGATGCGTACGAGCATGGCGATGGCCACCGCCACGATCGCGACGCTGACGAGCTGCGTGAGCGTGAAGAAGCCGATCCCCGCCTGCATGTTGTCGTAGACCTTCCAGTAAAGTGGATTGTCGCGGAAGGGCTCTTCGAGCAGGCTGCGCAGCACCGAGTACCACAGGGCGAACTGCCAGAAGGCGTAGCCCGGCGCGCGGCTGCGCCTCAGCGCCCAGAGGACGATGAACAGCAGGATGAACCCCACCAGGAAGCCGTAGAACTGCGCGAAATGAATGTGGCAGGGCTGTCCGACGGGGACGGCCCTGCAGGCGGGCGGCGCGTACTGCCACAGGTCCTTGCCGAACAGCAAGCGACCGAACCCGCCCAGGAAGGGGGTGCCGGGCTTGGGCCAGTCGATGCCGATGGCGAGGTTCGTCAGCCGCCCGCCGGTGTCGGTGCCGTTCATGATGTTGCCGATGCGCCCGCCCATGATGCCGAGCGCGCCGAGCGGCGTCAACACGTCCATGTAGGCCCACATGTCGATGCGTTGCACGCGGCTGTAGACCCACATCGCCACCAGCACGCCGAGGATGCCGCCGTGGATGCTGATGCCCCCCTGCCACACCTTGAAGGCGTCGAGCGGGTGCCCTCCGGGACCGAAGAAGGCCGACGGACTGGTCACCACGTACACCAGGCGCGCGCCGACGATGCCGGCAAGGACGAGCCAGACCGCGGCGTCGAGCAGCTTGTCGGGGTCGAGCCCGCGACGTTCCGCCAGGCGGAGCGCCCACAGCGCTCCGATCAGGACGGCGAGCGCGATCAGGAAGCCGTACCAGCGGATCGCCAGCGGCCCGATGTGAACGAGAATCGGATCCATGCAGTCGTCCTCTCAAGAGCGCGGACAGCGCCCGCCAACGCTTCAGGACGCGAGCTTACCAACCCGCGCCGCCGCCCCGCACGGGGCGCCTCTCACAAGACTCTCGGGATCCCGATGACCGCCATCGCGATCACGATCAGGACCTTGGCGACCGTGCCGCCCAACGCGCCCACGAAGGCGCCGACTCCGGCTCGCAGGGCTTCGTCCAGCGGGCGGCCGCCGGCCAGCTCGAACAGCACGGCTCCGACCAGCGCACCCAGCAGGAAGCCGAAGGGCGGGAAGAAGATCAGGCCCACCAGCGAGCCGAGCACGCCGCCCCACAACCCCGCGCGCCGTGCGCCGTAGACGCGTGCGCCCACCCAGTTGCCGGCCAGATCGATGAGCTGCGCCAGTACGGCGAGCCCCACGATGAAGGCGAGCGGTCCCAGCCCGAAGCGGTCGAAGCCCACGATCCAGGCCGCCAGCACGGCGCCAGCCGCGGCCACCGGCACGCCGGGCAGAACCGGAGCCACCACGCCGACCAGCCCGACCAGCAACCCGAGCACCAGGACCACCATCGCCAGGATCGTCATCAGGCCATGCTACACGGGGTTCGACCCACGCGGCTGCGACGGCCGGTCAGTTGTGCCAGGACTCCGGGGCGCTCCGGCGCTCGCCCAGGATGGTGTCGATGGCGTGGGGAAGGACGCCGATGACGGCCTCGAGGGCCTCGCGCGCGCCCCGCGGGCTGCCGGGAAGGTTCACCACCAGCGTCCGGCGGCGGATCCCGACGAGGCCGCGGGACAGCGCCGCGCGCGGGTTCGACAGCACGCCGTGCGCGCGCATCAGCTCGGCCAGGCCCGGCACCTCGCGCTCGATCACCTCGCGGGTGGCTTCGGGCGTGCGGTCGCGCAGCGCCAGGCCGGTGCCCCCCGTGGTCAAGACGAGGTCGACCGTGTCCTGATCGCACCAGAGACGGAGCTTGGCGCGGATCATCGCTTGTTCGTCGGGCAGGACCTGGTAGTCGACCTCCACGAACGGGCCGCCCTGCAGCAGGCGTCGGATCTCCTGGACCGAGGTGTCCTCGCGCTGGCCGGCGGCGCCACGGTCGCTCACGGTGAGGATGGCGGTGCGCACCATGGCCGCATGCTAGCGCCTGCGACGCGGCCCGACGTTGAAGCGTTGCACACGGACGCAGCCACCGGTGGCCGCACGCGGTGACAGAACCCGGTCGGAGGACCCCACCGCCCCGGGTCATCATCGCCCGCTCGCACGGCGCGCGGCGGCCCTCGAACGAGCACCGCCGTTGTCGGCGACGGTCGGCCGGAGCTTGGAGCCGGAGAGCTCCGAGCGTTACCCTGGAGCGGTTTGACGCAGACGGTCGTAGGTCGACCGTGGGAGGTCCCCTTTGAAGATCCACGAGTACCAAGCCAAGCAACTGATGAAGGCCCACGGCATCGCCGTGCCCATCGGACGGGTCGCGACCACCGTCGACGAAGCCGTCGCTGCGGTGCGGCCGGTGGTGGACGCCAGCGGCCACCCCGTGGTGGTGGTGAAGTCGCAGATCCATGCCGGCGGCCGCGGCAAGGGGCGCTTCAAGGAGCACCCCGATCTGGCCGGCGTCAACGTCGTCACCGACGGCCTGAAGGGCGGCGTCGAGGCCGCCGAGGCGAAGGTGCGCGCGCTGGCCGAAGCGATGCTGGGTTCGACCCTGGCAACGGTGCAGACCGGCCCGGACGGCAAGCAGGTCAACCGCCTCTACATCGAGCAGGGCATCGACATCGCTCGTGAGCTGTACGTGTCGGTGGTGCTCGACCGCGCCACCGGCCGCAACGTCGTCATGGCGTCCACCGAAGGCGGCATGGAGATCGAGGAGGTCGCGGCCGAGACCCCGGAGAAGATCCTGCGGGAGACCGTGGACCCCGCCCTGTCGCTGGCCGACTTCCAGGCCCGGCGCCTGGCGTACGGGCTCGGGCTCGAAGGGGACGCGTTCAAGAACGGCGTGCGCTTCCTGGAGTCTCTGGTCGCCGCCGCCGAGGCGCTCGACACCGACATGGTGGAGATCAACCCGCTGGTGGTGACCACCAGCGGCGGGGTGATGGCGCTCGACGGCAAGATGAGCTTCGACAACAACGCCCTGTTCCGCCACGAGGACGTGGTGGCGATGCGCGATCTGAGCGAGGAGAACGACGCCGAGGTCGAGGCCGGCAAGTACGGCCTGAGCTTCATCAAGCTCGACGGCACGGTGGGCTGCCTGGTCAACGGCGCCGGCCTCGCCATGGCCACCATGGACGCCATCAAGCAGGTGGGCGGCGAGCCCGCCAACTTCCTCGACGTCGGTGGCGGCGCCACCGAGGAGAACGTCGCGGCGGCGTTCACCATCATCACGAGGGACCCCAGCGTCAAGGGGATCTTCGTGAACATCTTCGGGGGCATCATGAAGTGCGACACCATCGCCAACGGCGTGGTCGCAGCCGTCAAGCAGGTCGGCCTCGAGGTGCCGCTGGTGGTCCGTCTGGAGGGCACCAACGTCGACCTCGGGAGGCAGATCCTGTCGGCGTCGGGGCTGAACCTCACCCCCGCCGACGACATGAAGGACGGCGCCAAGAAGATCGTGGAGCTGGCGAAATGAGCATCCTCGTCGACGAGAACACCAAGGTCCTGGTGCAGGGGATCGGCAGCGCCGGTCGCTTCCACACGGACAAGGCGATCGCCTACGGCACCCAGATGGTCGGTGCAGTGCACCCGGGACGCGGCGGTCAGGTCGAGCTCTTCGAGGGCGAGACCGATCACAGCGGCGTGCCCGGACGCGACGACCGCTACCGCGTCGAGGTGCCGATCTTCGACACCGTGCGCGATGCGGTCGACGCCACCGGCGCCACCGCCAGCGTGGTCTTCGTACCGCCTCCCTTCGCGGCCGACGCCATCCTGGAGGCCGCCGACGCCGGCCTGGGGCTCGTGGTCGCCATCACCGAAGGCATCCCGATCATGGACATGGTGCGCGTCAAGCGCGTGCTGGAGGGATCGGCGACCCGGCTGGTGGGCCCGAACTGCCCGGGCGTCATCACCCCCCACGCCTGCAAGATCGGCATCATGCCCGGATACATCCATCAGGGCGGCCGCATCGGTGTGGTCAGTCGCTCCGGCACCCTCACCTACGAGGCCGTCAAGCAGCTCACCGACAACGGCCTGGGTCAGACCAGCGCCGTGGGCATCGGCGGCGACCCCGTGAACGGGACCAACTTCGTCGACGTGCTGCGGCTCTACAACGACGATCCCTCCACCGAGGGGGTCATCATGATCGGCGAGATCGGGGGCTCTGCCGAGGAAGAGGCCGCGGACTGGATCCGCGCGAACATGACCAAGCCGGTGGCCGCCTTCATCGCCGGCACCACCGCGCCTGCGGGCAAGCGCATGGGCCACGCCGGCGCCATCATCTCCGGCGGCAAGGGCACGGCCAAGGACAAGATCGCCGCGCTCGAAGCCGCCGGCGTGGTGGTGGCGCAGACGCCCAGCGACATGGGTGCGGCCATGCTGGAGGCGATGGCCAAGGCCGGCAAGGCCTGAGAGCGCCGGGGCCGGCGGCTCGAGCTCCGATGATGCCCGGCGCCGGGGGCGCCTACCGGGGGCGGTACGCCCCCTCGCCGAGCGGCTGGCTGCACCTCGGCAACGCCCGCACGGCGCTGCTGGCGTGGTTGCGGGCGCGTTCCCGGGGCGGCGTGCTGGTCCTCCGGGTCGACGATCTGGACGGTCCCCGCACGCTGCCCGAAGCAGTGGACGGCAATCTGCGCGAGCTCGCCTGGCTGGGGCTCGACTGGGACGAGGGGCCCGACATCGGCGGGCCCCTCGGTCCCTACCGCCAGAGCGAGCGCGGCGAGCGCTACGCCGCAGCGCTCGCGGTCCTGCAACGTCAGGGCCGCATCGTGCCCTGCTACCTCTCGCGCCGGGAGCTCCACGAGGTTGCGAGCGCGCCCCACGGCCGGGAAGCCGTCTACGGCCCGGTCGAGCGGCGCGCCAACGCCCGGCTGGCCGAGCGCAAACGGGCCGAAGGCAAGACCCCTAGCCTGCGCTTCCGGGTCGAGCCGGGCGCGGTCGTCTTCGAAGACGTCGTGGCCGGCCCGCGGCGTGCACGCGCCGAGATCGACGTGGGGGACATCGTGGTGCGGCGCGCCGACGGACTCTGGGCCTACCAGCTCGCGACCGTCGTCGACGACGCTTCCATGGCGGTGAGCGAGGTGGTGCGCGGTGACGACCTGCTGCCCTCCACCAGCGCGCAGCTGCTGCTCTACCGGGCCCTCGGCCTCGCCCCGCCCGCCTTCGCGCACGTTCCGCTGCTGCTCGACGAACGCGGCGAGCGCCTGGCCAAGCGCCGCGGCTCGCTGACGCTGCGCGCCCTGCGCGAGGCGGGCGTGCGGCCCGAGCGGGTCGTCGGCCTGCTCGCAGCGGGTCTCGGGCTGACCGGAGGGCTGGAGGAGGTGGCCGCCGGCGAGCTGGTCGCGGACTTCGACCTGGCCCGGATCCCGCGCGCGCCGACCCGCCTCGGCGCCGAGGAACGAACCTGGCTCGTGCAACGGGCCTAGCGCGGCTCGGCGCGCTTGCCAGCATGCACGCACGGGCATACACTGGCGCCATGACGACGCGAGCGCGGGTGCGCACCCCCCGTAGCTTCAAGTGGCGCCACCAGCGTTGGTGGCGTCGGCCTGCGCCCGCATCCCGCTCCACCACCCCCTAGAACCCTTCGAATCCCACGAGGAGGCACCATGTTCCCGCTTCCCGACGCGCGTGGACGCTTCGGCGACTACGGCGGCCGCTACGTACCGGAGACGCTCATCCCGGCGCTCGACGAGCTCGAGGACGCCTACCGCAGCGCCCGCGCCGACGCCGCCTTCCAGGCGGCCCTGAAGCACCAGCTGCGCGACTACGTGGGGCGGCCCAGCCGCCTGTACCGCGCCGACGCCCTGAGCGAGAGGCTCGGCGGCGCCCGCATCTACCTCAAGCGCGAGGACCTCAACCACACCGGCGCGCACAAGATCAACAACACCATCGGCCAGGCCCTGCTCGCCCGCCGCATGGGCAAGGGGCGCGTGGTCGCCGAGACCGGCGCCGGCCAGCACGGTGTGGCCACGGCCACGGCGGCCGCCCTGTTCGGCCTGGAGTGCGTGGTCTACATGGGCGAGGAGGACGTGCGGCGCCAGGAGATGAACGTGTTCCGCATGCGCCTGCTCGGCGCCGAGGTCCGTGAGGTCGGGAGCGGCACGCGCACGCTCAAAGACGCCACCAACGAGGCCATCCGCGACTGGGTGACGAACGTGCGCGACACCTTCTACATCCTGGGATCGGTCGTGGGACCGCACCCCTACCCGATGCTGGTCCGCGACCTGCAGAGCGTGATCGGCATCGAGACCATGGAGCAGCTCGAGGCCGCCGAGGGTCGCCGCGTGCCGGACGCGCTGGTGGCCTGCGTGGGCGGCGGGAGCAACGCCATCGGGCTGTTCGCACCCTACGCCTACCTGCCCGACGCCGAGCGCCCCCGCATGATCGGGGTCGAAGCGGCCGGCCGTGGGCTGCACAGCGGCGAGCACGCCGCCAGCATCTCGGCGCACAAGCGGGGGGTCCTGCACGGCTCGCTGATGTACCTGCTGTCGAACGACGACGGCCAGATCACCCCCGCGCACTCGGTGTCGGCCGGGCTCGACTACCCGGGGGTCGGCCCCGAGCACAGCTACTACGCCGACGCCGGCATCGCCGAGTACGTCGCCGTCGACGACGCAGCGGCGCTCGCGGCCTTCGAGCTGCTGGCGCGCAGCGAGGGGATCGTGCCGGCCCTCGAGAGCGCCCACGCCATCGCCTACCTGCGCACGCTTGCGCCCACCATGGGCCCCGAGGAGATCATCGTGGTGAACCTCTCGGGCCGCGGGGACAAGGACGTCGCCGAGGTCATGCGTCTGCGCGGCGAACGGGCGGGGGCCTGAGCGTGGGACGCATCCAGGACGCTTTCGCCACCGCGAAACGCCAGAACCGCGCGGCCTTCGTCGCCTTCCTCACCGCCGGCTTCCCCGATCCCGAGAGGTTCGCCGCCTACGCCGAGGCCTTGCTCGAGCACGCCGACCTGTTGGAGATCGGCCTGCCCTACTCCGACCCCCTCGGCGACGGTCCGACCATTCAACGTGCCAGCGAGACGGCGCTCGCACGGGGCGTGGACACGGCGTCCACGCTGGCCATGATCGGCGCGCTGCGGGCGCGCACCGACAAGGCGCTGGCAGTGATGACCTACTACAACCCCGTGTACTGCTACCGGCAGGGCGGTGCATCGGGCTTCGTGCGCGCCCTCGCCGAGGCCGGGGCCGACGGCGTCATCCTGCCCGATCTCCCGCCGGACGAGGCGGGTGCGCTCCTCCCGGCGGCGCGCTCGGCGGGCCTCGACACCGTGTTCCTGGTGGCGCCGACCTCCACCGATGACCGTATCGCCACCGTCGTGCGCGCTTGTCGCGGGTTCGTCTACGCGGTCTCGGTCACCGGAGTCACGGGCGCACGGGACACGGTGGCCGACGAGGTGGCGTCGCTGGTGCAGCGCACGCGCGACGCCGGCGACCTGCCGGTGGCGGTGGGTTTCGGGGTGGGTTCACGGGAGAGCGCGGCGCGGGTCGCCGCCGTCGCCGACGGCGTCGTCGTCGGTTCCGCCCTCATCCGGGCCATCCAGGACGAATCCGACGCGGGCCACCCGGAGGGCGGCGTCGAGCGCGTCGCAGCGCTCGCGGCCGAGCTGGCGGCCGGCTGCCGTCGCTGAGCGGGTCGCGTGCGGGGTCAGTGCTCGGTGACGTTGGCCTGATCGCCGAGTTTGGCGTAGAGATCGGTGCCGACGAGGACGTCCGCGCCGCTGCCGGGCGGCACCTCGTTGCCGACGACCCGGACCACCACGGCGTTGGCCCCGCTGCGGCGCGACAGCACCAGCAACTGGCCGACACGGTGGTAGCGCGACTGGACCTGGAAGCCCTGAAGGTGCTCGTCGACGCCGACCCGCACCACGCCGTTGGGCAGCGCCAGCGGCTCCAGCTTGACCCGGGCGACGCCCATGCTCTTCATGTGGATCGCTTCGGCCGCAGCACGTGACAGATCGATGATGCGGTTGGGCTTGAACGGCCCCCGGTCGTTGATCCGCACGACGACGCTCTCCCCGTTGACGAGGTTGGTGACCTTGACCAGCGTGCCGAAGGGCAGCGTCCGGTGAGCAGCGGTCAGCTGGCTCGGGTCGAAGATCTCGCCGTCGGAGGTCAGCCGCCCCGCGAAGTTGGGGCCGTACCAGGAGGCGTTGCCGATCTGCACGTCCGCAGCCGCGTCGGGCACCTGCGGCGCGGCTGCGGCGCGGGATGCCGGGGGGGTCGGCGGCGGTGCGGTGTCCGCCTGAGCCGACACCACGGGAGCGGCGGTGAGTGCCGGCGCGCAGGCTCCAAGCACCAGCCCGAGCGCCGCGAGCGGCACGCCTCCTCGCATGGTCCTCGGGGCGCGCGCCACAGCGGCGCGGCTACGGGCGAGCAACGCCGCGGCGGTCAACCAGATGAAGACGCGTGGTAGCACGGCCTATGCTACGCACGCGTCACGAGCGCTCGATGTGAAAGGGTTCCGGTCGCTCTCGACGGCTCACGCCCAGGTGCGACGTGCAAGCTCCTTCTGGCACAGCACGAAGGCTTCGAAATCCTCGATCTCCGCGCTGCCATCGGCGATGGCGCTCTCGCACTTCGCGATGATGTCGCTGAGTTCCTCGTTGCTCAGAGCGCGCAGGCTCTGGCCGCTCGTTCCCGCTGCTGTCTGGACCACCTTGACCCCTCGCTCTCGTCTCATCCGGTCGTCTCCCCGAGATGGCCCGACTCTAGCAACGCGTCTCTTACAGGATTCTCACAGTTCTCCCCCTTCGGGGCGCATGTCGTGGTCCGACGTGTGCCGCCGCGCGGCGCCACCGGGTGCCCGGGCCGTCGCGCCGTTATGGTGACGGCATGATCGACAGCCATTGCCACCTCGACGCCTGTGACGATCCTGAGGGCGCCATCGACCCTTCGCTGCGGGCGCTCGTGACCGTCGGCACCAACGTCGACGGCGACCGCGAGGCCCTGCGGCTGGCGGACGCGCACCCCACGGTGTGGGCGGCCGTGGGCATCCACCCGAACAACGCCTCGGACGCCGACGACCCCGCCGTCCGCGAGGCGGTGGCGGCGCTTGCGGAGCGCAGCCGCGTGGTCGCCATCGGGGAGACCGGGTTCGACACCCACTGGGACGACGAGACGCTCGAGAGCCAGCGCCGTGCCTTCGACTGGCACGCCGCGCTCGCCCGCCGCCTGGGCAAGCCGCTCATCCTCCACGTGCGTGACGCCCAGGGGCGGGAGGACGCGTCGCTGGCCGCCGCCGCCGCCATCCGCGAGGCCGGTCACGGGCGCGGCATCCTGCACTGCTTCAACGGCCACGCCGGGCTCCTGGAAGCGGGCCTGGCGCTGGGTTGGATGGTGTCGTTCGCCGGCAACGTCACCTACAAGAGCGCCGGCGCGCTGCGGGAAGCTGCCCGCGCCGTTCCCGAGGACCGGCTGCTCGTGGAGACCGACAGCCCCTACCTCGCGCCGGTCCCGATGCGAGGCAAGCGCAACGTTCCGGCCTACGTGCGCCACACCGCGGAGGTCGTGGCGGACGTGCGTGGTGTGCCGCTGGGCGCGCTCGAGCCCGTGCTCGACCGCAACGCCGCGCACGTCTACGGCCTCCCCCTGGACTGATCGGCGACGCGCGTGCGTGCCGTCCGCCCCGTGATGGCGGACGGCACGCACGCGCGTCGGCTCGAGGGCGCGCTACGCGCACCGGAGTATGGGTCAGGCGGCGGCGGGCGCCTGGTCCAGGCCGCGCAGGCCCCGGGTGGTCACCACCAGGAGCGTGACCAGGACCATCAGCGCGGCAGCGCCGGAGAAGAGCGGGACGAAGCCGTAGCCCACCAGCGCGCCCGCTGCCGCCAGGGAGAGGGGCGCCAGGCCGACCGAGGCGAACATCACCAGGCTCATGACGCGTCCGCGGAAAGCGGGGTCGGTGCGGCCCTGCAACCAGGCGATGGCACGCACGTTGAGCGCGCCGGCTCCCAGCCCCATCGTCGCGAGCGCCGCGAGCAGGAGCGGCAGGCGTTCGACCACGCCCACGGTAGCGAGCGCGGCCGCGAAGAGCAGCGGGGCTCCCACCATCAGCCGGCCGAGGGGAACGCGCCGGAGCGCGCTGCCGGCAAGCAGGGCGCCGATCAGGGTGCTGCCGCCGAACGCCGACATCATCACGCCGAACGCGGCCGCGCCGCCGAAGCGCTGGTGGGCGAGCAGCGGCAGACCCACGCCGGCCGGCCCGGTGATGGCCAGGTTCAGGAAGGCGACCGCGATCAGCATGACCCGCATGGACGGGGTCCGGAAGGCGTAGCGCAGGCCGCTGCCGATCTGCTGCAGCATGTTGCGCTCGTCGCCCTCCCGGGACGGCGCCGGGACCCGCATCGCCAGCAGCGTGGTGAGCGTGAACAGGAAGGTGAGCGCGTCGATGCCGAAGGCGGTCGTGAGGCCCGCCGCCGCGATCACCACGCCTGCGAGGGCGGGGCCGAGCAGCATCGCCAGCTGCTCGCTGCCTTGCACCAGGGCGTTGGCGCTCTCCAGCCGCTCGCGTGCCACGAGCGACGGCACGATCGCCAGCAGCGACGGGTGGTAGAAGGCGTCGACGGTGCCGAACATCGCGGCCAGCAGGTAGACGTGGGCGAGATGCAGCGCGCCGGCGGCCGCCAGCGCCGTGAGCAGCCCGACCGCCATGGCCCGCAGGAGATTGGACGCCACCATCACCCGGCGGGGCGAGAGGCGGTCGCTCACGGCGCCACCGAGCAACATGAACAGCGCGCGTGGCACCGCGGCCGTCATCAGGACCGTGCCGAGCGCGAGGCCGTCGCCGCCGAGTCGGAGCGTGAGCCACGGTAGGCCGACGAGGTAGAACTGGTCGCCGAGCAGGGAGACGGTCTCACCCAGCCACAGCAGACGGAAGTTGCGGACCGCGAGCGGCTTGGCCGCGGAGGAGGGAGGGTTCGCGTTCATGGCGCCAAGGTAGGCGCTACCCTAGTCGACATGGAACCGCCCGAGTCGACGAGCCCGGCGGCCGTGGTCGAGGACGAGCCCGCAGCAGCGTTCCTCCTCGACGCCGATCGCGTGCGTTTCTTGCACCCGTTCATGCGGGGCGAGCACAGCACCTCCGAAGCGGCCTCCGCGGTGGGCGTGAGCGTCAAGGACATGGCCTATCGCGTGAAGCGCATGCGTGAGCTGGGCCTGCTCACGCTCACCCGCGAGCGCAAGCGCGCGGGCCGCCCGGTACGCTACTACCGTGCCCCCGACGCCTTCTTCGTCCCCTTCGCGATGCTTCCGCAGGCCGACCTCGAGGAGTCGGTCGCGAGCCTCCTGCGCAGCCCTCAGCAGCGCCTGATCGCCGGGCTGGTGCGCGCGCTCGCCGACCGCGAGCTCCAACTCCATCGCTGGGGCTGGCGCCTCGAGCTCGACGCCGAACAGCGCGTATCGATCCGTCCGTCGGACGAGGCCGCCGGCGACGAACCGCTCTTCCGCCGGTTGCTGCGCGACGACGCCCCCGCCGTCTACATGGCCAACCTCCCGCTGTGGCTGGATCATGGCGACGCCAAGCGGCTGCAGCGTGAGCTGGTGGATCTCGTCCGCCGCTACGACGGGCGCAACGGCAGCACCAGCTACATGTTCACCCTGGGGCTCACGCCTTCGCGGGAGCCGTGACGGGGTCAGCCCCGCTGATCACGACCCGGCCCCACCAGCCAGCTCTCGGGCTCGTCCCGGTCGTAGCGCAGCGCCTCGGCCAGGCGCGCCCGCGAGGGCACCCGGTGGGCGTCGTGCGGGATGAAAGCGGTCACCACGTCGACCCACCGCTGCGCGCTGTACTCGACCACCACGTGGAGCGGGATCTTCACGGCCGCGCTGACGGGAAGGTAGCCCAGCACCAGCAGGCGCTCGTCCTGCCAGTAGCGCATCAGCTCGCGCCCGTAGAGCACCGTCTGCACGATATCGGTCTCGGTGAAACCCTCGCAGGTCGCGTGCCTGGCTGCGTGATTCCCGATCCGGTAGAGCCCCTGCTTCACCAGGGGCCGCAGGTCGGATAGGGTCCGCTTCTTCGGGGGGCGGTATGCGGAGCGCGGCCTGGGGACGCGCTGCGCTCGACCGGGACCGTATCCACGCTCGTCCATGACGCCACCTCCGGAGGGGTCTGGCGGTACCAGACGGGCCGCAAAGCGAAGGCGCCGCGGGACCAGGGTCTCCGCGCCGCCTCATCAACCTTGCATGGGCCATGCTAGCACGCGTTCCCGGACCCCCGGAAGCGAGCCAACGCACATTTCGGGGCCCCGGAAGCGCGCGGCCTACGCCGCCCCAGGCCCGCCTCGCCTACACTGGAGGCATGTCTCCAGGGCCTCGACAGACCCGCTTCTACGAGCTCGAAGGCGACGCCGCGCAAGCACGCCTCGGCGACCTGGCTGCGCGCTTGCGTCGCGCCGGCGCTCGCGCGCGCGTGCTCGCCAGCCGCGACCGGGACGGGCTCTACCTGCTGGTAGCCGAGGCCGATCACCTGCCCGACCTGGACGCTCCCGAGGACTGCCGCGTCTGGACCTTCGCGAGCGTGAGCGCATGAGCGACGGCGTGGCCTCTCTCGATCGCCCCCTCAACATCGAGCGCGCCGACGCCGACCTCTACGTCGAGCAGGTCGGCCGGGCGGACGCGCCGGCCGTCTACTACCTTCACGGCGGCCCGGGCTACAACAGCTTCTCCTTCCGCGACCTGGCCGGTGACGAGCTGGAGGACTTCCAGCTCCTGTACGCCGACCAGCGGGGGGCGGGCCGCAGCTACAGCGCGTCCCCCTTCGACCTCGACCTGCTCGCCGACGACGTCCGAGCGGTGCTCGACGCGCTCGAGATCGGCACGGCCACCCTCCTGGCGCACGGCTTCGGGGCGCAGGTGGCGGTGCGCGCGGCGCTGCGCACGCCGGAGCGGTTCGAGCGTCTCGTGATGGTCAACCCCTGGCTGTCGATGCCGATGCTGGCGCGCGACCTGCAGCGGCGCGCGGCCCACGAGGCGGGGCACCCCGACGAGGCGCTCCCGCCCGAGAGCGCCCTGGCCGATGCGGAGACGCTCGATCCCGACTTGCTCGTCGATCAGGCCTTCGGATGGGTGAACGCCAAGAGCCTGTTCGACCAGATGCAGTTCCCATCGCCTTCGAGCCGGCTCAAGCTCGAGCACAGCGATGCAACCGCGCTGTTCGGCCCTCACGAGGCTCCGGAGCCGGAGGGGGTGTGGCGTCTGGACGCTCTCGAGGAGCTGGCGGCCCTGCGGCTCCCGACGGTGGTGCTGCTGGGCACGCACGACGCCACGGCCTACCCCGGCCAGGCCGAGGCTGTCCTGGAGCGCCTCCCCGACGCCCTGACGAGCCTTCTCGACGCGGGCCACTACCCCTGGGCCGACGATCCCGAGACCTTCGGGCCTCTTCTCCGGGAGGCGTTGCGGGTAAGAACTTCGTAAGGGTGCGCGCCCTAGAATTCAACCCGATGCGGTCTACACCCCAGCGTGCCGACCGCCCCACCCGCCAACCCCCGGCCACCGGGCGAACGCCCGGAAGTTGCGGCCCCGTCGTGAATACTTCCGCTCGCAGGCGGCTGTCGGCATGCTACACTTCGCCAATGCTGCGACCCGACCTCATGGTGGCGAGCGTCCACCAGGTCGACGCCGAGCTGCTCTCGAGCCTCGGCGTCCGGGGTGTCGTGGTCGATCTCGACGACACCCTGCTGGCCGCGGGCGACGATGCGCTCGACCCGAGCGTGGAAGCCTGGCTCGCCGGTCTGAAGCGCGCGGGCTTCCCCGTCCTCATCCTCTCCAACGGCGAACGTCGACGCGTGGCGGCGTTCGCGCAGCAGCTGGGTATCCAGGCCATGGCACTCTCGGGCAAGCCCTTCGCGCGCGCGTTCACGCGCGCCCTGCGGCGACTCGGGACGCCGGCGTCCGCCACGGCCATGGTCGGGGACCAGCTCTTCACAGACGTTCTGGGCGCCAACCTGGCCGGGATGCGATCGATCCTGGTGCAGCCGCTGTCGCCGGGTAAGCTTCCTCATACTCGGATGGTGCGCCGTCTTGAAAGAATGATCCTACGAGGAGGTGTGCATGGCCGTCCTGTCCATCGGTGACAAGCGCCTGGGCGCCGTGTTGCTGGAGCGGGGCTACGTCAACGACGAGTCGCTGCAGCAGGCGATCAGCCGGCACGCCGAGGTGGGCGGGCGGCTCGCCGACATCCTCGTGCACATCGGCGTCATCTCGGAGCAGCGCATCGCGCGGGCCATCGAGGAGTCCATCGGCATCCCGCTCGTCGTCCTTCCCAGGGTCGACGTCATGCCCGACGCGCTGAGCAAGATCCCCGCGGACCTCGCCTTCGAGGTCGGCGCCATGCCCTTCGCCATCGACGGCAATCGCCTGCGGGTGGCCTTCGAGGACCCGCTCGACGCCCTCGCCATCGAAGAGGTCGAGGACGCCTCCGGTTGCCTGGTCGAGCCCTATCAGGCGCTCCAGAAGGAGCTCCAGTGGGCGATTTCCACCTACTATCCGGAGCTGGGCCAGGAGCCCCCGCCCGACTTCGAGGTCGACATCAGCCAGCGACTGGGGTCGCTGGCCGTGGAGAAGGGGCTCATCACCGAGGAGCAGCTCAAGGGCGCGGTGGAGGAGCAGCACCGTACCGGCGGCCTGCTGGGGCGCATCCTGATCAAGCAGGGGGCGCTCGACGAGGACCGGCTGGCGCAGCTCCTGGCCGAGCAGATGGGCATCCCCTTCCAGCCGACGCTCGACGGCGAAACGGTCAACGAGCGGCTGGCCTCGAATCTGCTGCGGCTCGACGCCGTGCAGTTCAGTGCGGTGCCCTACACCATGAACGAGGACGAGCTGGTCGTCGCCATCTCCGACCCGCGCCGCATGCCCGACATCGAGGCCATCGTGCAGCGCCCGGTGACCTTCGTGGCGGCGCCCGAGCGCGAGGTCATGAAGCGCATCGACCTCATGTACGCCGACGACAAGGGGCGCCTGGGCGAGACGCTCCTGATGAATAAGAAGCTCAAGCGCGAGCAGCTCCGCAAGGCTCTCGAGGAGCAGGCGAAGCTGGGACGCGTCAAGCCGCTGGGCGAGATCCTGGTCGACCTGGGCTACGTCACCCAGACCGACGTCGACGAGGCTCTCAACAAGCAACGAGCGGGCGGGGGCCGGCTCGAGGACACGCTGGTGCAGTCGGGCAAGATCAGCCCGGAGATGCTGGCGCGCAGCCTCGCGATGCAGCTCGGCTACGAGTTCATCGATGAGGGCGTGAAGGTGGATCCCTACGCCGTGAGCCTGGTCCCGGAGCAAACGGCCCGCCGCTACCAGGCGATGCCGGTGCGCATCGAGGGCAACACGCTGGTGGTCGCCATGAAGGACCCGCGCCACGTGTTCGCCCTGGACGACATCCGCCTGATCACCGGCAAGGAGATCCAGCCCGCGGTCGCCACCGAGGACACGCTGTCGCGCACGCTCAACCGCTTCTACCACGACGGCGGCGACATGGACGAGCTGGCCAGAGCGCTGGTCGAGGAGGTCGGCAGCGGCTCCGGCGAAGAGGAACAGGACACCAGCGCCATCGACGACAACGCGCTGGTCAAGGTCGTCAACAACATCATCCGGGAGTCGATCCTCAGCGACATCTCCGACATCCACATCGAGCCCCGACCGACCAACGTGGTGGTACGCGTGCGCAAGGACGGCAGCTTGCGCGAGTACATGACCATGCCGAAGTCGACGGCCAGCGCCATGGCGGCGCGCATCAAGATCATGGGCGGGCTCAACATCGCCGAGCGGCGCGTGCCGCAGGACGGTCGCGTCCGCTTCCGCGACAAGACGGCCGAGGTGGACCTGCGCCTCTCGACGCTGCCCACGGTCTACGGCGAGAAGGCCGTGATGCGCCTCCTGAAGCGCGCCACCGACATCCCCGAGATCGAGCAGCTCGGCTTCGCGGACTACAACTTCCAGGGCTTCAAGGACGTCATCCAGAAGCCTTACGGCATGTTCCTCATCACCGGCCCCACCGGCTCGGGCAAGTCGTTCACCACCTTCAGCATCCTCAAACGCATCGCGACGCCGGAGGTGAACGTCACGACCATCGAGGATCCGGTCGAGTACGAGATCCCCGGCATCAACCAGACGCAGGTGAACATGAAGGCGGGGCTCGACTTCTCCCGGGCGCTCCGGGCGTTCCTGCGCCAGGACCCGGACATCATCATGGTCGGCGAGATCCGGGACCACGAGACCGCCAAGATCTCCATGGAGGCGGCCCTCACCGGTCACCTGCTGATCGCAACGCTCCACACCAACGACGCCGCCGGGGCGGTCATCCGCCTGACGGAGATGGGGATCGAGCCCTTCAACGTCTCCGCCTCGCTCATCGGCGTGCTGGCCCAGAGGCTGGTGCGCAAGGTGTGCACGGACTGCAGGGTGGAGTACACGCCCGAACCCGACGTGCTGCGTCGGCTCGGCATGACCGAGGAGGAGACGCGCGGCCGCAAGCTCTACCGTGGCGTGGGCTGCGAGAAGTGCGGGGGCAGCGGCTACAACGGCCGCTACGCCATCCACGAGCTGCTCGTCGTCGACGACGACATCGAGAAGGCCGTGGTGAAGGAGGCGTCCGCCTTCGACATCCGCGAGGTCGCGACCAAGAACGGCATGCACACGCTCCGGCAGGACGGCATCCACAAGGCCTTCCAAGGCATCACCACGCTCGAAGAGGTCCTGGCCAGGACGGCGGATTGATCCGCCGGTCCGGCCTTCCACGGAAGGACGCCCATGAGTGACCAGATCCGCTCCACCCAGATCCAGGCCGATATCGTCGACCTGCTGAAGTTGGCCATCGAGCGCCACGCGTCCGACCTGCTCATCACGGTCGGGCTGCCGCCGATGCTCCGGCTGGACGGGGAGTGGCGCCCCACCGAGTACGACCCCCTCACCCCGAACCTCACCCGGCGCCTGATGTACGCGCTCATGGACGAGAAGAAG
>Ga0102956_1000253_pt1 | contig 18862 bp, 17 predicted proteins | sample SalPonF2_A_D2_MG_FD_84515 | JGI IMG/M metagenome (GOLD analysis project Ga0102956, IMG submission 84515) | Salt pond soil microbial communities from South San Francisco under conditions of wetland restoration - Salt Pond MetaG SF2_A_D2_MG ...
CCTCATGAATTATGTGGGGGAAGGTATTATCCGAAATCTCAGAAACGATCTTTATGACCGTATTCAGGATCTTCCTTTGGCCTTTTTTCATAAAGAAAAAACCGGTGTTCTGATGTCACGGATTACCAATGACGTCAATATTATAAAGGCCATGGTCTCCACCGCGGTGACCGGATCGCTCAAGGACAGCTTTACCATCGTCGGTTTAACACTGGTTATCTTCTATCGCGACTGGAAAATGGCCTTGTTTGCGTTTGTGGTGTTACCCCTGGCCTTCTTCCCGCTGGTGGAATTCGGAAGAAGGGTTCGCCGTGTCAGTACCGGATGTCAGGAATCGATGGCCGATCTGAATTCTTTTCTGCATGAAACCTTTGCAGGCAACAAAATCGTCAAGGCCTTCGGGATGGAGTCGTATGAAAAAAAACGTTTTTTTGAAAAGACACTCCAACTTTTTAAGATTGAAATGAAGGCGGTGGTGGCCAGGTCCTTGTCTTCCCCCATCATGGAATTTTTAGCCGGGCTCGGGATTGCTTTTATCATCTGGTATGGTGGTTCCAAAGTGATTTCAGGCGCTTCCACGGCAGGAACATTTTTTTCGTTCATGGCCGCCGTTCTCATGCTGTATGATCCGGTGAAAAAGCTCAGCAGCCTCAACAATGCCGTTCAACAGGGGCTTGCCGCCGCTGACAGGGTTTTCGATATTATAGAAACGGAAACAGATATCAAAGAGCAAAAGGACCCCGTGGAGATCAAGCGGGGGCCCCACCGTGTATCCTTTGAAAATGTATTTTTCAAGTATGAAGATGTGATGGTCCTCAAAGACATCAATTTGGATGTGAATGCCGGCGAGGTCCTTGCATTGGTGGGGATGAGCGGCGGCGGGAAAACGTCTCTGGTTAACTTGATACCGAGATTTTACGATGTCACCCAAGGCGCCATCAGGATTGACGGCGTGAATATTTGCAATGCTTCCATAGCGTCCCTCCGGGATCAGATGGCCATCGTTACCCAGGAGCCCATTCTTTTCAACGAAACCGTACGAAACAATATCGCTTACGGCAAAATGAATGCAACGGACGAAGAAATCATTAAGGCGGCAAAGGCTGCTTTTGCGTATGATTTCATACAGCGTTTTCCAGACAAATTCGACACCAATATCGGAGAGCTTGGGGGGCGTCTTTCCGGCGGAGAAAAACAGCGGATCTGTATCGCCCGTGCCCTTCTGAAAAATGCGCCCATATTGATTCTTGACGAAGCAACATCTTCGCTGGACGCTGAGGCCGAGATGCTCGTTCAAAAGGCCCTTGAAAATCTGATGAAGGGGCGCACCACTTTTGTGGTGGCCCACAGACTGTCAACCATCGATTATGCCGACCGGATTGCCGTCATCGTGAACGGTCGGATTGTGGAGGAGGGTAAACGGGAGGAACTGATTGCTCAACAAGGAGAATTTTTCAAACTCTACCAGATGCAGTATAGCAATAGCCAGGACAAGGAATTTCATTCAAAGCCGGCCGCTATCAATACTTAAAGCCGGACCAAACTGAGGAATTAACGCAGATCGTAGGCATCTCAGACACCGTCGTCAACCCATCACCCGCCGGATATGAAAATAAATTCCATTATAAACAGGTATATCTTCAAAGAGATGATCGGGCCGTTTGCCATCAATACGGCGTTTTTCACTTTTATATTCCTCATGACAAAGATACTCGATATTACAAACCTCATTGTGAATTACAAGCTCAGCCTTTCTTCGGTCTTTTTGATTCTTGTTTACGCTGTCCCCCGTTTTCTGTCATTTGTGATACCCATGTCGGTGATGATGGCCGTGCTATTGACGTTTCTTCGGTTATCGAACGATCACGAGCTCGATGCCCTTAAAGCCGGCGGGGTCGGCATCTACAGCCTAATGCCGCCGGTGCTGGTGCTCAGTGTAATGGGGATGCTCCTTTCTTGTTTTCTGACGGTATATGCAATGCCCCGGGGAATGGTTTCCATGAAGGCGTTGACGTTTCGCATCGCATCATCCCATGTGGATGCCGGACTCAAGGAAAGGACTTTCAACGACAGCTTTAAGGATGTCATGCTCTATATCAATAAAATTGATTTGAAGAGAAAAAGACTTGTTGATGTGTTTATTGAAGATAAACGGTCAAAGAATATTGTAAGCACCATTGTGGCGCCGGAGGGAAAGCTGTTTGGTGAACCTGACAAGCTTGTATTCCATTTGCAGCTTTATAACGGAGCCATCAATCAGGTCAACTTGGAAAACAGATCGGCCCATTCCATTAACTTTGACACCTATGACGTAAGCCTTGATCTCAAAAAAACTTTAACGGCCTCGAAAGGCGGGCCCAAAGATGAAGACGAGATGAGCCTTGGGGAATTTCGGCAGTATTTGAACACCGCCCAAAAAAAGGATGAACAATATTATCGGACATTAATCGAATTTCATAAAAAATTTTCGATTCCCGTTGCTTGTATTGCCCTGGGAATTCTGGCGATCCCACTGGGGGTTCAGTCAAGCTCCGCAAAACGGTCTGCTGGCTTGGGGCTGGGACTGGTACTATTTTTAATCTATTACTTGATGTTGTCCGCGGGACAAGTCTTTGGAGAAGTCGGCGTGTATCCGCCGGTGATTGGAATGTGGGTGCCGAACGTTGTCATGGGGGGGCTGGGTCTGTTTCTTCTTTTCAGAACCGCAATCGACCGTCCTGTGAAAATCGGTTCGGTGATTAGCGCTGTTGGAAAAAAAATTAGACAGATATTGGGACCCAACAAAAACAGGGGTGATTAAGATACTGTATGGTTAAGAGATCCCCGTTTCAACGGGGTTGCAAGGCGCTTTAATTCGGCGTTTAACAGACTTGAAATGATACCAATCGATTTATCGTTATGTCAATTATTTACAAATATATAACCATTCAGATTTCAAAATATTTCGGTATTGTCCTGACTTTTGTCATCGGAATATATATTGCCGTCGATTTTTTTGAAAAGATAGACAATTTTATGGAAGCAGGGTTGCCGTTTTCGAAGATCCTATTTTTTTTTATATTGGAAATCCCGTTTGTTATTTCCCAGATCCTACCGATTTGTATTCTGCTGGCGGTTCTCATCGTTTTTAGTCTCATGACCCGACACAATGAGATCGTGGCCTTAAGAAGCAGTGGCATCCGTATTTATTATCTTTTTAAACCGGTGGTTATTATCGGATGTATCTTGGGCGGCCTTCTTTTTTTCTTTTCCAATGTCATTGTTCCCATTACAAAGGCCAAGTCAAATCAGATTTGGCTCAGAGAAGTCCGCAAGGAATCCACCGTCATTACCGAGGAAAAAAATATTTGGATTAAAGGCAACCGTCTTATTACACATATAAATTATTTTAATCCAAAGGTAAAAATCATTTATGGAATCACCGTGTACCGGTTTGATCACGGTTTCCAACTCATCAGAAGAATCGATGCCCGGGAAGGTGCCTTCAAACAGAAACAGTGGCTGTTAACCGGAATAATGGAACAGAATTTGGACAAGGAACAGGGAGGTTACCATATTACCTTCCGCGACCAGCAGGTTGAGAGGCTCGACTTTATGCCCGATGATTTAAATCGGGTGGCCAAAAAATCGGAAGAAATGACCTATAAAGAGCTTTCGGCCTATATAAAAAAGGTCGAGACGGAAGGATATGATGCCACCAATTACCGGGTGGACCTCTATGCCAAAGTCGCCTTTCCTTCTATCTGTATCATTATGTGTATGGTGGGAACCGGCATCGGCGTCAGAGGAAAAATAAAGGAAGGAATGCCGGTTGTCATCGCATACGGTATCGGGACGGCATTCCTATACTGGATTTTTTACAGCTTCTGCCTATCCCTGGGATACGGTGGAATGCTGCCGCCGGGCATTGCTGCGTGGACGGCGAACCTGGCTTTCTTCTGTTTTGGAGCTGTAACACTGTTAAATGCTGAATCATAGATTCCGAATAAGGGCAACCGGTGAGATTTCTTTATAATATAGTGCTTTATTTTCTCATAGCCGTCGGGTTTCCGGTATTTCTTCCCCTGGCGCTTTTTTCCGAAAAGCGACGGAAAACAATCCTCCAGAGGCTGGGGTTTGTGCCGTTGCCGCCTGGGATGGTACGGCGGTGCTCACTTACTTCTGATACAAAAATTGTGTGGATCCATGCACTTTCGGTGGGAGAGGTCCTTTCCGCGGTTCCACTGGTTAAACGGTTAAAAGAAGGCTCCCAAACGAGACATATCGTGTTTTCTGCTTCTACTAAAACAGGCTTTGATATTGCCGACCAGTATTTTAATAATTCGGTTAAGGGTATCTTTTATTTCCCGTATGATTTGAAATTTTCAGTAAGGCATGTTGTAGAGAAAATTGCTCCAGACGTTGTTGTCATCGTCGAGACGGATATTTGGCCCAACTTTCTTTTTGAGATGAAAAAACGGCAGATCCCTGTTGTTCTTGTGAATGCAAGACTGTCCAATAAATCTTTTACGGGATACAAACGATTCGGTTTTTTTACAAAACCGCTGTTTTTATCTTTTGCAAGTATTTGCACCCAGTCCGCGGAAGATGGCAAACGCTTTCAAGCCCTTGGTGTTCCTTCCCATCGATTGATGGTGACAGGGAACATAAAATTCGACCAGGAATTCCAGTTTCTATCGGCCGAAGAAGTAGAAAATTTAAGGAAGTGGATGCAGATAAAGCCGCATCAAAAAGTCCTGGTGGCGGGGAGCACCCATAAAGGTGAAGAATCGATACTTCTGGACGCTTTCTCCAAGATGAAAAAAGAGTTTGAAGATCTGCTTCTAATTGTCATCCCCAGAGATCCGGAACGCGCCAAATCGGTATGTCGCATTTTTCAAACAGCCGGTTTTTCGGTTGGTCTCGTGAAAGAAATGGAAAAAAGATCGACAGGGAATCGGTGCGATGTGATGGTGGTCGGCATCATGGGAATTTTGAAAAAACTCTATGCAGTCGCTGACATCGCCTTTATCGGCGGAAGTCTCATCGCCTGCGGCGGGCACAATCCGCTTGAAGCGGCTCTGTTTGCAAAACCGATCATTTTCGGAGCGGATATGAGCGATTTTGCGGAGATATCCGAATTTCTGGTGGATTCGGGCGGAGCGGTTAGGGTTCATGATTCAGACAGCTTTTTTAAAACTGCAGAGATACTTATCAGAGACGAACGAAAAGCCAAAAAGATGGGCGAAAGCGCTCTAAAGGTTTTCAAAGCCAACAGAGGCGCTGTTGAAAAAACATCGAAGGTTGTTGAAACCTGTTTGTCCGCGTCGGACGACCTGTAAACAATAACCGATAATGAAGAATACCATGATCAGCAACACCAAGGAAAAGGTCGAAACAATTATGACCGGCGACAATAAACACGGAGACGCTTTGCTTGGATCTTTTTTATCCATGGTGTCTAAAGTTTATGGCGGTGCGGTAAAATTGAGACAACAGTTCTACCAGTGGGGAGTTGCCAAATCCAGAAGACTTCCATGTACGGTTATTTCTGTTGGGAATCTCTCGGTGGGTGGGACCGGTAAAACCCCTTTGACGATTTATCTGGCCGATCTCATCAAAAATCTCGGGTACAAGGTGGCGGTTGTCAGCCGAGGATATAAAGGGCGTTCGGAAAAAGCCGGGGGGATTGTGAGCGACGGTGGCGCCTTAATGACGGATTCTCGGATTGCCGGTGACGAACCGTATATGATGGCCGCAAAACTGAAAGACGTTCCGGTAATCGTCGGGAAAAACCGCTACGAGGCCGGTATGCTGGCCGTGCGGGAGTACGATCCCGACGTTCTTGTGCTCGATGATGCATTCCAGCATTTGAAACTCAGGCGTGATCTTGACCTGGTACTTTTGGATTATCGCCGCCCTTTCGGCAATGGGCAACTGTTACCCAGAGGTATTATGAGAGAGCCGATTTCGGCCCTTTCGCGAGCGGATGCATTGATATTCACCAGATCCGACGCGCAATCCGACTCGGAAACATCGTCTTGTTATTCAAAGTTTAGGCGGTATTTAGTCGAAAAACCGATGTTTAAAGCGTATCACATCCCATATGTCCACAAGGTCGTCCGGGGAGAAAAGAGTATTTTTGACGGCAACTCGGAAAGATCGTTGACATGGGATTCTGAAGATTTCAAAGGGCGGAGCGCGGTTGTTTTTTCGGGGCTTGCAAACAATCGGAATTTTCACGGAATCCTGAAAGGACTCAAATGCATCGTGAAAAGCTCTCTGGAATTTCCGGATCATCACTTTTATTCAGATACGGACATTCAAAGCATAACCGAATCTGCAAAAAAATCCAGGGCTGAATTTTTGATAACCACAGAAAAAGACTTTGTCCGAATCGCTGACATAATAAAGTGGCCTGTCGACCTTGTGGTTGTCGGTATTGAGGTGTCTTTGGGGCCGGATGCGGATTCTTTTAGCACTTTCATACAAAGCAGACTCCACCATCAAAACTTGGGTTCAAGACTATGAAAAGACCGACCATAAGCATTGCTGTTATCGCAAAGGACGAGGTCGACCGAATCGGTCGCCTGTTAAAAAGTTCCGGTTTTGCAGATGAGGTGGTTGTGGTCGATTCGGGAAGCACCGACGGGACTCAGAATCTATGTCAGAAAATGGGGGCAAAAGTTGTATTCAATGAATGGTCGGGGTATGCCGACCAGAAACAGTATGCCATGGAGCAGACCCAATCGGAATGGGTACTCAATCTGGATGCGGATGAAGAAGTGTCGGACGATCTTGCCAAAGAGATCATGGATGCCGTCACCCATGTCGCACCTGAAGTGAACGGTTTTTCCATGCCCAGATTGTCAAGATACCTTGGACGATGGATAAGACGCGGTGGATGGTATCCTGATCGCAAAATTCGCCTTACCCGCAGGGGTAAGGGGAGGTGGAGCGCTGATTCCCTTCACGAAAAGCTTTGTGTCGACGGAAAGGTTGAGCGGTTGTCAAAACCGATTCTCCACCACGTTTACCGGGGGATTTCCGATCATGTAAAAACCATCAACCGATTTTCGGACGTATACGCCTCCGGATGTACTCCGGCAGGCGGCGGGTTTGTTCTGGCCGGTGTGGCCCACGTTCTCGGTAAATTTTTGGAGTGTTATGTATGGAAGCTCGGCGTTCTGGACGGCGTGCCGGGATTAATCATCGCCATGAATTCTGCCTGGTATGTATTTTTAAAGCATGCCAAAGCATGGGAACTGAGATTCCGGTCGGGAGACGATTTCGAAAACTGAGCACGCCATGATAGAGGATCATGTATAAACTGGAAATAATTCTACACAACGCTATCAAATTTCTGTTTATGCTCCTGGGCCTTGTCCCTCGGAATTTGGCGAATGGAACGGCTGGCTTCATGGGCAAAATTCTGTTTCTGTTTGACGGAAAGCACCGCCGAATCGCGATGGACAATTTGAGATACGCCTTTGGGGATCAAAAGAGAACCTATGAGATTCGAATCCTTGCAAGGCAAAATTTTATCAATCTTTTAAAGCTCGTTTTTGAGATCGGTTGGTCTTTAAACCTGGATAAAAAGCGGCTGGTGACCCATTTTACCATTGATGGACGCTCCAATATCCGGAAAGCATATGAAAAGGGTAAGGGCGTTTTGGCGCTGACAGCCCACTTGGGCAACTGGGAGCTTCTAACCGTTATTGCAGAAATGATCGAGTATCCCTTGAGTATTGTGGTTCGTCCCCTGGATTTGAAACCTCTGGATCGGTTTTTTGTGAATTTAAGAACCCGGTTCGGAGCAAAAATCATTCCCAGACAGCGCTCTTTTCGAGAGATTCTGAGAAGCCTCGGTCGTGGAGAAATGGTGGCGTTGCTGATGGACCAGAACGTTGACTGGTACGAGGGCGTTTTTGTCGATTTTATGGGGCACCGGGCATGCACCAGCAGTGGAATGGCCCTATTGGCGATTAAAACGGGGGCGCCGGTGGTTCCGGTTTTTCTGGTCCGTGAAAAAACGGGGTTCAGGGCTGAATTCGGAGCGGAAATCCCCACGGTAAATACAGGGGACAGGAGAAAGGATATCGAGACGAACACCCGGCAGTACAACAGAGTTATAGAAGATTTTATTCGTCGATATCCGGATCAATGGTTCTGGGTTCACCAACGCTGGAAGACGAAACCGTATCAGGCCTGGGACGAGAATTCTGACAAAAATTACACTGAAGCAGTCCCTAAATCCCTTTAGTGCATTCAATCTATATGCTAAAAAAATATGGCAATACAAGCAATAAAAACAAAAGAAGTTAAACGCCTCCTCATTCGTTCGACAAACTGGGTGGGAGATGCCATTATGACCACGCCGGCCGTTCGGGCCATCCGAAAAGGCTTTCCCAATGCCCGGATCAGTATTCTGGCAAAACCATGGGTTGCCCCGGTTTTTGAAAACAGCCCGCATATCGATCATCTGATAATTTATGACGGAAAAGGAATCCATAAAGGAATTTTCGGCAAACTGCGTCTGGCGAGAGATATAAAAAAATACGATTTTGATGCAGCAATCCTTTTGCAGAATGCCTTTGAAGCGGCGCTGATTACATTTCTTGCCGGTATTCCCATTCGCATCGGATATAATACGGATGCACGGAAAATGTTGTTGACCCATGCAGTTTCATGTACGGATGAAATCAAAAGGAAACATCAAACCGGGTATTATTTAAATATCCTTACTGGAATCGGCATAAAGACCTCCCACCGGGATCTTTATCTGGAGTTGGGTCAAAAAAACCGGTTTCAGGCAGGACGAATCTTAATGGAACAGCATATTACCCGCCATGATAAATTGGTCGGAATAAACCCCAGCGCAACATTCGGTCCTGCAAAACAATGGCCCCTTGATCGATATGCCGACCTGGCCGATCGGATACATGCGTATACCAATGCCAAAATCATCGTTTTTGGCGGTCCCAAAGATCGGAAACTTGGGAAAGATATATCACGGATGATGCAGCACCGGCCCATCGATCTGGCCGGCAAGACCGCCCTCGGCGAGGCCATGGCATTGATTGAAAAGTGTGCGCTTTTTATCACCAACGATTCCGGCTTGATGCATGTGGCTGCGGCGCTTAATGTCCCGCTGATTGCTATTTTCGGATCCACCAACTCAACAGCAACCGGTCCGTTGAGTTCCAACAGCCGGGTCGTGCAAGTTCCCACGAACTGCAATCCATGCCTTAAACCCGAATGTCCCAAAGGCCATCTTAATTGTATGGATCAAATCGGTGTGGATATGGTGCTTGATATTGTAAAGGAAATTTTGTGAACATCCTCATCGTGAAACTGAGTGCCATCGGGGATGTGATCCATACATTGCCCGCCTTGAATGCCGTCAGAAGCCATTATCCGAAGGCCCATATTACATGGCTGGTCGAAGAGGACGCGGCACCGCTTGTTGAAGGTCATGAAGCTTTAGACCGTATTCTTGTTTCCAGGCGTAAACGCTGGTTGAAAGCATTGCGAAGTTCATCGTTGCCGGGTACGATCAGAGAAATATACGGTTTTATAAAAGCCTTGAGAGATACCCGGTATGATATGATTCTCGATTTTCAGGCATTGTTGAAAAGCGGCATTCTCATCGCACTTGCCAGAGGAGACCGGAAAATCGGATTCGGCAAGGGGCTCGAACATATGGAGCACAGTTATTTTTTTTTAAACGAACGTATTCTGGCTGTGGACATGGAAATTCATGCCCTTTCAAGGGGGATGATGCTTTTGGATGCCCTGGGTATTTCCCCGAACGAGGTTGAATACAGACTGCCGGTTTCCGACCATGATCGCAAAAAGGTCGATAAACTTATAACGCGATACGGTTTGGCGGACATCGAACCGCTTATTGCCATAAATCCCGTTGCCAAGTGGGAAACAAAACTCTGGCCCAACGAGAAATTCGCTCAGTTGGCCGAGGAGCTCATGGACACTTTCCATGCGAAAATAGTATTTACCGGTGCTGCCGGAGATCGTCAGACGATTCAGAATATCGTCTCTGCCATGAACAGCCGGGTTGTTAATCTTGCCGGTGATACAACCTTGAACATGCTGGCGGCACTTTACGAAAAAATGGACCTTGTCATATCCACGGACACAGGCCCCATGCATATGGCCGCCGCCGTGGGAACGCCGGTGGTGGCGCTTTTCGGACCGACGGCGCCCTGGAGAACCGGCCCTTACGGATCCGCCCACCAGACGATACGGGCCGGATTGGACTGCAGCCCGTGTTTTAAGCGGAAATGTGAAACGAAGGAATGCATGACATCGATTTCCGTGGAGCAGGTATTGGCCGCAACTTCTTCGCTGTTAAAAAAAAATAGGATTTGAAATGGATATTTCCATTGTCATCGTTAATTGGAATACCGGAAAGCTTTTGCTCGACTGCCTTGATTCCATATACAAAACCGTAAAAAATATCACCATGGAGGTATGGGTGGTAGACAATGCGTCCACCGATGACAGCGTTGAGTCGGTGAGACGTTTATATCCGGATGTGAAAATTATTCAAAACTCCCAAAATCTGGGTTTTGCAGCAGCCAATAACCGGGCGTTCAAACAGATGCACGGACGATATGCCTTGCTGCTCAACACCGATACCTTGCTGACCGAGGGGGCGGTGGAGGGAATTTATGAATTTATGGAAGATCGTCCGGACGCGGGGATGGCGTGTGGACAACTTCTGAATCCGGATGAATCAAAACAGAATTCAATCGCAAATTTCCCCGGCGTGTTATCCCTTTTCTGCAACGAGACGATTTTGAGAATCCTGCTGCCCGGGAAATTTCCGAGTAAGAGACGGACATTTAAACATCCCATCGAGGTTGATTCATGTATCGGGGCCTGCTTGCTGGTCAGAAAAAAAACCATGGATCAGGTCGGATTGTTGGATGAAAAATACTTTTTTTTCTTCGAGGAGACGGATTGGGCGTATAGAATGAAGCAGGCCGGATGGAAGGTTTATTTTGTGCCTACAGCCCGAATATTCCATTTCCAAGGTCAGAGCGTGGGGCACAACATCAGGTCCAGGATTTTATTTTACGGATCCCGATATATCTATTTTAGAAAATGGCACCCGGATCATTTTTTAGGGATCCGTCTGATCATTTTTGTCAGGTTGCTGATCGACGCAGCTTTGAATTTCGCGGGTTTTGTATTGACTTTGGGGTTGCTAAGGGATGTCAGAAAGAAGCTGGACGTCTATATCCGGTTGATTCGCTGGCATATTGAAGGATGCCCGGGTATACATAGTAATAATGACGAGAACGTGCGGCTTTAAATTCCTTATCACGAAAGCCTCCGGTTTGCCTTATGGGTGATAATCAATGAGGGAAAAAGAACATTATTTGATTTGCCGTTTGGATAAAATATTTGATCCTATGATGTTGTTTAAATCCGTTTCAATCAAGAATTATAAAGATTCTTATTAATTTTTATGCAAGATGCAGGTATTGTGAAGGCATCTCCTGCAACAGGACCTGCCTAAATTACAGGCCAAAATACGAAAACACGAAATTTTTTTAAATTGTCTCATGCTAATTAAAGGGAACACCATCACAACAAAAAATATTCATAATATTTTGCTGATACAGCTAGGAGATATCGGTGATGTTGTTCTTTCTTTTCCTTCCATCAAAGCCTTAAAAGATAATTTCTATAGAGCAAATATCATTGTCGCTGTTAAAGAAAAGGCTAGAGAGTTGATCGAAGATTGCCCTTGGACCACAGACGTAATTTCAATTGACAAAGAAAAAAGGAGAATAGGTGAGGAAATACGCTATCAAAGGAATTTTTTTTCACATTTAAGAAAATTTAACTTTGATTTGGCTATTGATTTGAGAACAGGAACACGCGGGGCCATTCTTGCGCTATTTTCCGGTGCTCAACAAAGGATAGGGCGTTTTGCTGATGATGGTCTGTTATGGCGCAATAGAATTTTTACCCACCTTGTCTCTCCTTTAAATGAGATAAATCATTACGCTGCTGAATATAGTGTTAACGTTCTTTCTCCTTTAAACTTAAGTATCAAAGATAGACTCCCTATTATATTCGTTACATCTAAAAGAAAAGAAATAGCACTGTCTATTCTTAAACGGGAAAAGGTTCCCTTTGAAAGACCAATTATTGCAATTCATCCTTTCTCTTTATGGAGATACAAAGAGTGGAAGACAGACGAATTTGTTTCTTTGGTTGATTATTTAAGCATTATACATAATTGTACAGTAGTGATCACCGGTTCTCAAGAAGAACGAAAACGTGCAAAAGAAATGATCAAAAAATGTAAAACCAGCGTCTTTAATCTTGCCGGTAGAACTTCCATAGGAACACTTTCTGGAATCTTTCAGGCATGTAAGCTTTTTATCGGAGTGGATACAGGCGCCCTACATTTAGCCGCCGCTGTGGGTATACCAACCATTGGTATATTTGGTCCTTCATCTCCGACAAACTGGGCCCCGAGGGGTGATCAACACAGTGTGGTTTCTAAGCGCATGTTATGTGTCCCATGTCGTCAAAAAGGCTGTGACAACAGTGAAAAAAGCCGTTGCCTTGATGAATTGACTTTCAATGAAATAAAAGAGACCGTTAATAAACATATAGAGAAAATATCATTATAATATATTGGTTGTGAAATAATTTCCCCCCAGAATTATTTGCAGATTGAGATACCACCAAGACGACGGTTTTCTCTTAAAAAAATAAAATACCACAACTTTTGAACGTTACCACTGTATTATTAATTGGTGGGGAAAAGAAAATTAAAAAAACGTAAAATTAACAAAGTGTACTTGGGAAAAATAAAGGTGGATTCCTTTTTGAATGCCGATGGAATTATCTATAAAAACAAATAAAGACAGTAACGACGGATATCGACAAATTTTTCTCGTATTCCTTTTTGGTTTTGTGATTCGTTTTTATGCTTTTAATTATACGTTTATCATCAATCCTGACGGAATATTATATATTCACCAAGCAAGGGCGATATATTACGGAAAATTGGATACCATTTTTTCATGTGTATTGAGCTACTTGTCGAATTATTCAATTTTTATTACAGGCGCGTATTATTTCATTCATGACTGGCTGATTTCCGCTAAATCTGTTTCATTGTTCTTCGGTTCGGCCCTTTTGGTCTTTATCTATTTATTGTTCAGGCAGTTTTTTGACAAAGACGTAAGTTTGCTCGGCACCTTGATTTACGCATTGATTCCAAATCATGTTGATAAAAGTGCTGACGTTTTGCGAGACCCTGTTTTCTGGTTTTTTTTAGTAGGAGGTCTATATTTTTATATTCTTCAATTTAACAAAAAGAATCATCTTTTTCTTCTCCTTTCCAGTGTATTTTTTATCTGTGCAACATGGGCTAGGATCGAAGGGGTCCTTTTTATTTTTTTAACTTGTTTTTTTATTATAGCGGTTCACAGAGAAGAAAAAATATTAAGACTTATTATTTTTCTCAGTCCGCTTATTATTCTCACATTCTCAATACTACTCAATATTTTACCATTCAACATTCCGGTTGATAAGTTTTTTCGGGTCAGAGAAATTCTTCCTAAATTATCAACTTTTATGAATGGATATTTACAACTCCGGACAACTTTAGATAATTTAATCGTAAAACAAAGTGATCCGTTTTTGGGGTTTTTCCTTTCAGACGTAAAAACATGTATTTGGATGGTTGCTCTAGGAACCCTTATAAATCGTATTTTAGAAGCATTTTTTTATCCGTATTTTATTTTTGTTTTGATAGGCTTGGGAGGAATTTCCAAAAGGTTTAAAAGTGATTTGCGAATTATATTTTTATCCCTGACAGTGAGCTTTGCGACTTTAACTCTTTATGTTCACACACTGGAAAGCTGGACACTACATAATCGGTTTATAGCTATCATTATTTTCCCCAGTTTTATTTTTTTTGGATTTGGTATAGAAAACTTGGTAGGATTCTTGCGAGCCAAATTAAATTTTAAAAAGTCTTCAGCAATGGCATTGGTCTGTTTTCTGATAATGATTTCCGGTTTGCCAAAAAATTTGCAAATAAGGGAAGGTGATAAAAAGGTTTTCACCCAAATTGGAGACTATCTCTCCAAACGAGAAGGGAACGGCGAGGTGATAAAAATTGCGGGTGTTTCATCACCTGTTCTAAGATGGGTTTCTTTTTATGCCAATAAAGATTATAAAGGAGCATACTGCCCGCATATTTTTCTTTCGCTCGAAAAAAATTGGAAACAACTTTATAGAAGCTTGGATGAGAAGGGAATCAATTATCTTTTGATAGAGGAAAAAAACTGGCCGGAGGGTGATTTTGATTTGGAGAATAATTATTTTATAAAACATTTCGATGAATTGGGATCATGGTACCACCGAGACACGGGCAGAATGTCCCTCTTTAAAAAAAAGGATTACTGACGAACACTTTTTGTGTGAAACGATAAATATCAAAAAAGAAGATATTAACGGTGTTAAATTTATATTGAATAACAACAAAATAAGTTACAGCTTGTAAAAAAGTTATTTGAAATTAAAAATTAAACGTGCGATCAAATCACCCCCAAAAAATTGCTTTGGTAAGAAGTTCATGCTCCCCTTACGGTGGCGCCGAGACTTTGACTCTTGATATTCTTTTTTATTTACTTGAAATGGATAAAAAGGTTTGTCTTTTAACGTGGCCAAATCAAAAATGGCCTATCAACCATCCCAATCTTCAAATTATAACTCTTGGCCATTATCGAGGGCATCGATTATGGCGTCTTTGGTCTTTCGAACATTTAGTAAAAAAATATCTTGCATCCAATTTTTTCGAGAGGGTGTTTTCATTAGATCTTATTTCGCAATATACCCACGTACATGCAGGTGGCGGAAGCCACAAAACCTTCTTACAAGTAAAAAATGAAAGTTCATCTTATTTTGAGAGGGTTTATTGCAAATTAAGTCTTTTCCACATGTACACGGTCCACTTACAAGGGAAAGGCTTCTCCAATCCGTTAATTAAAAAAATTCACTGCTGTTCGCAAATGGTCGCAGATGATATAAATACCGATTATCAGGTCTCCCGGGATAAAATACAGATAATCTATAACGGCATAAATTGGGAAAAAATTGGACTAACTTATCGCCAACGTTCGGAAACTGCCAACAAAATTTTTGAAAAACATAAGTTAAATCCAAAACATAATTGGCTTCTTTTTTTGGGAAGCGGATTCACAAGAAAAGGGTTAGACATTGCTATTACGGGGTTATATTTTTTACCTGAGTCATATCATTTGATGGTTGTTGGCAGTGGTAATTGGCGATTGTTTTTTAAGCAAGCTTCAAAATTGGGGATTGGAAATAGGGTCCATTTTATGGGTCCTCAGAAAGAAGGGTGGCGGTTCGCTGCTGCCTGCAAGGCGTTACTCCTGCCGTCTCGTTATGAACCTTTTGGGCTGGCAGCTGCAGAAACGCATGCCATGGGAATTCCGGTTCTCGTTAGTGATAGAACCGGTTATTCGGAATTGGTTTTGGAGGGAGAAAATGGCGTTATATTGAAACGTCCGATGAAAGAAGATCATATCCGGCACGCATTTGATCAAATTCGGCAATTGATTGAACACCCTAAAATGGCTGCCACTGAAATTCGTAATCGTGTAAAGGAATTGGATAATCAGAACATTTTAAGAAAATTAATCAATGAGTTTTTAGAGCTTTAGATTACATATGAGGTAATTAAACCTATAAAATGGCGGTATATGTTCATACGGTTGAGCTAAAAAACATACCGTATACACCACCCGAGGTCAGGTTGTTGTCATAAACATTTGAGTAAACAGCATCCCCAAGTCCTTTTGATGGTTTTGATCTAATAAATTTTCATGTGTTTTAAAATTCAAATCATATTTTATCAATGAAAACAGGATGTTTTGGAAACTTCATCTCAATATGACCTTTCGGTCATTATTATTAATTACAACACTGCCGACTTCATTGTTAGGTGCTTGAAATCTGTTGCTTCTCAATTCGGCGTTAATTCAGAAATCATAGTGGTTGACAATTTTTCGAAGGATGGCAGTCTTAATTTTCTGAAAAAAAATCCATGGGTAAAACTCATCGCCAATAATCGTAACCTTGGTTTTTCCAGGGCAAATAACCAGGCATTAAAGATCTGCAAAGGGAGGTATGTATATTACCTCAATCCCGATACAGAGGTTAAGCCGGATTCTTTCAGAAAAATGATAAAATTCATGGATTCACATCCAGATGTGGGATTGGCCGGCACACGCTTGGTTTACCCGGATGGTTCTTTACAGCCATCTGTCGAAAATCGATATCCGGGCCAGCGGTATACAAAAAATGAACTCAAAGGGTTAAAAGGAGATATTGCTTGGGTTTTAGGGGCCAGCATGATCGTCCGGCATGAGCTTATTAGAGATTTGGAAGGGTTTGATGAGGATTTTTTTCTTTATGGAGAAGATTTAGATCTTTGTTTGAGAATCCGTAAGGCCGGATGGCTAATCGGGCATATACCCGAAGCAGAAGTGATTCACTGGGAGGGACAAAGCGAACGGGGCAACCTGCCGGTGGAGGTTTGGGAAAAAAAAATTAAAGCGGAGTTTGGCTTTTATAGAAAACACTATTCGAGTAGGGCTGTTCGGGTTATTGAACGATCAAATCTCTTTCAGGCTTTTTGGAGGATCTTAACTTTGAACTTGATGCTTCCTTTTTTAGAAAATAAGGAAGAAGCCCTCGCTAAACTGGAGAAGTATAAACTTGTAACAAAAATATGGAGACAGCAAAAAAACTCGAATTAAAAATTATAAAGCAAAAGAATTATCACTCGGAAGGTGCCCAAAGAATTTAAAACGTATTCGAATCGTAAGCCTCTCGGGCAAGTTGATTTCAAAAATGTACTCAGGGATGAATTCAAGGCTTGAAATATAGCCTGAACCTCTTTATGGAAAATCCTGGCTGGTTGACAAACGTAAGAATATAAGGGAATATTTGGCAACATCTCTAAAACAGGAGACAATATAAACTTGGAGGAACGGATATGCATTTACGTCAACGTGTTCTGGATCCGAGATCATCTTTAAGCCGCTTCCGGCGGATGACCCCAGGCAGCGTCGACCGGATATAACACGTGCCCGTGAAGTTCTTGGATGGGAGCCCAAAGTTGAACTGGACGAAGGCCTGAAAAGAACCATCGCTTATTTTGATGAACTTTTATCCTCTACAATATAATGATGAATTCGTAAACAGTCTGATTTTGCTCGCTCTGCAAGCAATTTTGGGATTCATGACTCGCCTGGCTAAATTGCAAGAACTCGGGCTAACGCCCTTAAACAGCTTGCAATTTTTAACGCCAGACGAATCATGAATCTTTCTCCAAAATTGCTCGATGTCGCTCACAAAAGACTTTTTACGAGGCGTCATATAATGAATTCGCAAAAAAGTGTTTTGAACGTTTACAAGACCATAAAAATAAAAGGATACGATCATGGCAATCAGCTCGGAACTTCTTGAAATACTCGCGTGCCCTAAATGTAAGGGTGACATATATTTGAACGATACCAAAGATGGCCTGGTATGTGAGGCGTGCAGACTCTTGTACGAGGTTCGGGATGATATTCCGATAATGCTTATTGATGAAGCCAAGCCCTTAAATGTATAGGAGAACCCGTTGAACTGAAACAACTCCCCCATTGAATTTCGGGAATTGAACAGGGCAAGGGCATTCCCTGCAAGCTTGTCGAAGACCCCCTAAACGGGGTTGAAAAGGAGTTCCCCTGTGAACCCATCTGGTTTTTTGTTTAACCGGGGCGTCAATCCCATTTTAAAGGGACTGCCGGGTTCCCGCATGAATGTTAAAATGGATAAAATTCCGAACCGTTGGTGCGAAGCCCTGCCACAAAACAGAAATTTCCTGGAGCTTGCTCCATGGAGCTTCAACTATAGCCGAGTATAAAATCCGATACCATGAGTCTTCCTCAACCGCCAAAACCTGCCAAGCTTGTGATAGGTTTTTTTTTGAAGGAGAAGCGCCTTTCCGCTGATGTCGTAAAAGCGCTCGTTGAAAAATTTGGTCCTGTGGACATGACAAGCCCATGGTTCCCTTTTAATCTGACCACCTATTACAATGATGAGATGGGCACCCCTCTTTTTAGACGTATGTTGGCATTTAAAAGACTCATCGAGCAGAGTGCTCTGGCAGATATAAAGCTGTTTGCCAATGGTCTTGAACGTGAACATTCGATCGACGGCAAACGATCGGTTAATATCGATCCCGGATATTTGCTCCATGAGCGTTTTGTCCTGGCGACGGGAAAAAATTTTAGCCATCGGATTTATATCGGAAGCGGAATTTATGCCGATCTAACGCTGGTCTACTCAAAGGGGCACTTTAATAAATTGCCGTGGACGTATCCTGACTATGCTTCGGAAACTGTAATGAATTTTCTTGAATGGGTGCGAAAGAAGTATGTGATCGATCTCGGTAAAAATTTTATGAAGAATGTCGAGGAAAGCGTAAAATGATGAAAAGTATGACCGCCTATGCCAGAGCCGAAAAGACGGAGAAAGAGATTAACGTCTCAGCTGAAATCCGCTCTTACAACAGCAGGTATCTTGATATTGCCTTGCGTACGCCTCACGGATATACCGCGCTGGAGGAAAAAATAAAAGCCTTGATCGCCGACAAAATTTCAAGGGGCCGAATAGAGGTTAATCTTCAGATAAATGACGATTCAGACGAGGCATGTGCTTTTGAAGTTAATATTTCCAGAGCCAGAGCATATTATGAAAGCCTTGTTCAGCTGAAAGACCAGCTCGATCTTAATTCGGAGATATCCATCGA
>Ga0102956_1000255_pt1 | contig 18850 bp, 18 predicted proteins | sample SalPonF2_A_D2_MG_FD_84515 | JGI IMG/M metagenome (GOLD analysis project Ga0102956, IMG submission 84515) | Salt pond soil microbial communities from South San Francisco under conditions of wetland restoration - Salt Pond MetaG SF2_A_D2_MG ...
GTTTCCATCGTCCGGCCGTAGTCATTCATCTCTATCTGGTATGACTCCATCACCCGGCGGAATTTTTCCGCGACCGACACATCGGAGCGCTCCATCAGGCTGCGCAGCCCGTTTACCCGCGTGCGTCGTTCGTCTATCAGGAACGGCAGGTCCATCTCTATGAACTCGCCCAATGCATCGATCATCTTGATCATCGTCGGCATAATCAGTCGCTCGATGTCAGTCACCTTGTCGATCGAGGCCGCCAATTCGGTCATCTCGGCTTCCTGATCCGACACCTGACGTTCGAGCAGCGTGTTGTAAACCTCGAGACCGTCAATTTCCTTCAACACCGTGCGATACTGGTCGGAAAGCTTCCGCGTATCCTTGACGATTGCGTCGACTTTCTCCTGCGAGGCCTGAGCCAGCCTGAGTTTTCGGTCTGACGTCTGGAACAGAGGATCGACGCTCTGTGATACCGCGATATCCGCTGCCACGAACAAGGCAACCGCGCCGCACAGGCCGATGCTCTTGCGAATTTGAGTGCTGATTCCCATGTTTCCCTCAGAGGTAACGTTTGCGCATTGTCCGGTTTGACGGAACCGGAACCCGGTGTTTGGCACCGGCCCAAATAATTGTTTTGGTTTGCTGTCGCTTCGCTCGCCTGCACGAACACTTTTTGTCGGCGGGGTCGCCGAACAGAAAATTCCGGTTCAGTGGCTCCCAGTATTCGAGTACGTCCAAGTCGGCCGGACCCTCGGATTATTAACAATTAGGTCGCAACAAGTAAACAGTCGGGGATCGTCATGCTGCACCCTGACAGCGCATTGCCGTAACCGGGAATTCGTGGTCGAGAGACACATAGATGCCATGCCGATGGAAATCGGGCGCAGCGCATCCGCCACTGGCTACTGTTCGAATCCTGATACCACCCATGTGATTGCATGACCCGCTATCGGAGATCCGTTTTGACATTCGTTATTACCCTTTTGCTGACCCTGGCCATCATGACCGTTCTCTGGCGGGTTGCCGTGGCTCGCCACAACGTCAGTCTGATTGACATCTACTGGGGGCCCGGGTTCGCGGTGATTGCGTGGGTCGCCGTGGCGAGAGAATCCGCGCCCAGCGCCGTCATCGTCGTGCTGGCGTTGCTTGTCAGTCTGTGGGGAGCGAGACTCGGCATTCACCTGTGGACGCGTAATCGCAACCTGCCCGAAGATCCGCGCTATGCGGCAATGCGTCAAAATTATCCTGGCGACGAGGATTTCGAACGGGCCAGCCTGGTCAAGATCTTCTATCTGCAAGGCACACTGATGTGGCTCATTTCGTTGCCGGTCCAGATCGCGGTGGTAACGGGAATCGAATCAACCGGCCCGCTGGCAGTTCTGGGTCTGCTTGTTTTCGTGGTTGGGTTGCTGTTCGAGACTGTTGGCGACTACCAACTCGCCCGATTCAAACGCGACCCATCAAACAAAGGCAAGGTCCTCGACAGTGGTCTGTGGCGCCTTACCCGGCATCCCAATTATTTTGGCGACGCCTGCGTCTGGTGGGGCATCTTTCTGATTGCGGCAGAGGCGCCGGCCGCGCGCTGGGCCGTGTTTGCGCCGCTGCTGATGAATTATCTGTTGCTCCAGGTAAGCGGGAAAAAGCTGCTAGAAGACAATCTGCGCCTATCCAAACCCGGCTACGCCGAGTACATCGAGAAAACCAGCCCCTTCTTGCCACGCCCGCCGCGCGATTAGAATCAGGGTCTGAGTCCCTGCGTCCGAGTCGGTTATGGCAACGTTGCTCCTGGTACGGCATGCACAAGCGTCCTTTTTCGGTCCAACCTACGACCGCCTCACCCAACATGGGCGCGCCCAGGCGCGCGCTCTTGGGCGACACTGGGTTGCGGCAGGCGTTCGGCCGCACCAGGTTGTAATCGGGCCCCTGGTCCGCCACCGCGAAACAGCGGAACTCGTTGGTGATGAGTTCGCCAGCGCCGGGTGCAGCTGGCCCGATGCACAAGTGGCCAGGGAACTCGACGAGCATCAGGGAATCGCCGTCGTCAAGTCCGTAACCGGGTTCGGATCGCCGCATGATGACGCTATCCATGCAGAACCGGCCTCCACCGCAGACCGCGAGTCTTTAAAGCGCGAATACTTTGGAAAGTACCGTGAAGTGCTGACTGACTGGGCGCTCGGCCGGGTAAGTCCGGCCGGGATGGAAAACTGGGCGGAATTCAGAGCCCGCGCCGGACGCGGCCTCGATCGCCTGACGCAACCGGTAGCGGACGACCACGTCACCGCCGCATTCACTTCAGGCGGCTTTGTGTCGGCGGGCCTCGGACACCTGCTGGAGTTATCCGACGGCAAGGTTGTCGAAATCAGCTTCGTGGTTCGAAATTGCTCAGTTGCCGAAGTCAGGTATTCACCGCGCCGGCGGATTTTGGTGAGCTTCAATGTCGTGCCCGACAGCCTTGGCGGTGACGCAGCGACTTTCGTCTGAACCGGCGCCGCCTTTCCGTCCTGCCGCACTGCCATCGTGCGCTGCGGCAGCGGATCGTGGCGATTCGCGAATTCGCCGCCTATGCTTTGGGTGCATAGAACAACAACATCAATTTACGGACCTGTCCATATGCCAAAACCCCAACCTGAGCCGGTCGATCCGGCGGATGTACCAGATCTGGCCCGGGCGACGATCGCAGATGCCCGTTTTCCGCAGCTGGCGAGTATCGACGGTGATCAGCCGCGTGTGCGTCCGGTTTCCCCGGTGCGCACCGACGGCTTTACGGTCTATGTCGCGAATTTGCGTTCTTATCACAAGACCGGAGAAATCGCGGCCAACCCGAACGTCGAACTCTGTTACATGGATAGCCATCACAACCAGGTGCGAATCACCGGCATTGCCGAGGTAATAAACGACCGCGCACTGCTGGAGGAAATATTCTCTGAAAACCCGTTGCTAAAACACTATTTGGGTTCGGTCGACAATCCCGAACTGATTATTTATCGCATTGCACCAACGCGAGTTCGATACATGCGCGAATGGGCGCTCGACTATCACGAAGTGCCACTCGACGGGCATTAGATCCACAAGTCGCCGGCGGGTATCTCGATGTTACCGCGGGGAACCGCGCCGTCGACGCTCGCCGACTCGACGCGACGTTTCCGGTCAACCGGGGCGGCGCTGTGACCGCCATCGACAATGCCTCGACATCGCGATAGCGAAGCAGCCAGCCTGAACGATCGTGGGAAACCTAGTGGGCGTGACCGTGGGCGATTTCCTCGGGTGTCGCCGGGCGCACTGCTTCGATGGTGACATCGAACACCAGCACCTGACCCGCCAGCGGATGGTTGGCATCGATATGCACCTGCTCGTCTTCCACTTTGACGATGCGAACGATTTGCCGTCCCTGTGGCCCATCGGCCTGAAAAATCATGCCCGCCGTTAGTTCGTCGGCGCCGGCAAACGACTCGCGCGGGACAACGTGGAAAAGGTCGGGTTGTACTGGGCCGTAGGCCTGTTCCGGCTCAACCGTCACCTGAAAATTATCGCCTGCGGTCTTGCCGTCCAGTGCTACGGCGAGTCCGGGAATAATCGCGCCTGACCCATGCAAATATGACATTGGATCCTGCCCGGTGGATGACTCGATAAGCGTTCCCTGGTCATCGGTCAGTTGGTAGTGGAACGTCACGACACTGTCTTTTTCGATGTTCATCAATGCTCCGTTGGACTCTTGAATCGCCGTGAAGTGCTGGCATAACGAGCCAGAAAACGGCAACGATTGATGTTAGGAAATGGTCGGGGCGAGAGGATTCGAACCTCCGACCCCCTGCACCCCATGCAGGTGCGCTACCAGGCTGCGCCACGCCCCGACCGGATCTAAAACGGCGAATTCAGTCAACAGCTCGCCGCGGGGCGCAAATGGTACCCCATTCACAACCTGTGGAGAAAGCCCGTCAGCGCCGCAGAATTTTCAGTATTTCTTCGAGTTCTACTCGGAGCTGCTTGACAATCTGTTGCGACTGGCTGACATCTTCTTTCGCTTCGTCGCCGGTCAATCGCTGGCGGGCGCCACCTATGGTGAACCCCTGCTCGTAAAGCAGACTTCGAATCTGACGAATGATGAGTACGTCCTGGCGTTGATAGTAACGCCGGTTGCCTCGTCGTTTGACAGGTTTAAGTTGCGGAAACTCCTGTTCCCAATACCTCAGGACGTGCGGTTTGACTCCGCACAACTCGCTGACTTCGCCGATAGTGAAGTACCGCTTCCCCGGTATAGGCGGGAGTTCGTCGTTATTCCCCGGTTCCAGCATAGGCTTCCACGCGTGCCTTCAGTTTTTGTCCAGGTCTGAATGTGACAACCCGCCTGGCCGTGATAGGAATTTCCTCACCGGTCTTGGGATTTCGACCGGGACGCTGATTCTTGTCCCTGAGATCGAAATTACCGAAACCCGATAACTTCACCTGCTCACCGTTGGCCAGCGAGGAGCGCACTTCCTCAAAAAACAGGTCAACGAGTTCACGAGCTTCCCTCTTGTTGAGGCCCAATTCGTTGAATAGCGCCTCGGCCATGTCGGCCTTGGTCAATGCCATGCCTAGACTCTTATTTTTGCGTTGTATTTTCGCTCCAGACGAGCGACCACTGCGGATACGGTCCGATCAGTATCCTCGTCGGTAAGAGTGCGCGAAGAGTCTTGTAAAATCAAGCCTAAAGCGACACTTTTTAGACCGGAATCTATTGCACCGCCGCGATAAATGTCGAAAACGAACACCGCTCGCGCCAGCGCTCCCGCCTCGGCGCGTGCCGCGGTCACGATATCCGCTACCGGAAGCGATTCGTCCACAACCAGCGCAATATCGCGCCTGACTGCAGGATAGCGGGAGATCGGCCCTGATGCAGGCACGTTCGCAGCCAGAACAGCGTCGATTTCCAGCTCGAAGACGTACAATTCAGTATCGAGCCCAAACTGACCGGCGAGGACTGGATGAAGCTGTCCCAGCCAGCCAGCCGCAACGCCAGCGATAATCACTCTGGCACTGCGGCCCGGGTGCAGCGCGGGATGAGCCGATTTCTGGTACTCCAGTTCACCATAACGGCCTGTCTGACGGACAATTGCGCTGACATCAGACTTTATGTCAAAAAAGTCAGCCGCCCGTGCTGGCTCGCCCCATTGTTCCGGATACACATCACCGGAGATCAGCCCAGCAATTACTTTTACCTCTTTTAGATCATTATCTTGAGTCAAAAACTTCACCCCTGACTCAAAGATTCTCACGCGATCCTGCTGACGGCTGAAGTTGTCTTTTGCAACCTTGACCAAGCCCGGCCACAAGCTGACACGCATGTGTGCCAGGTCTTCGGACAACGGGTTGGCCAGCACAGCAGGCGCGATTTCCGGCTCAAATCTGGCCTGAGCCTCGGCATCGATGAAACTGTAGGTAATGACCTCGTGGTAACCCCGATCGACCAGGGTCTGGGCGGCACGCTCCACCGGCAGGCGAGTCTCGGTGATCGAGGGCAGAGACACCGCAGCGAGCGCCGCCTCTTCGGGGATACGATCGTAGCCGTGGATCCGGGCGATTTCCTCGATCAGGTCTTCTTCGATGCTGATGTCAAACCGAAATGAGGGCGGCCGAACCAGCCAACCGTTTTCCGTGGCCTCGACGCGCATTCCGAGTCCACGCAGGATCGTCTCCACTCGCTCGCTTGCGATTTCTATCCCAAGAACCCGGGAGATTCGTGCCGAACGCAGGGTGACGGCCGGTTCAGACTCGGGTTGCTCACGCCGCGCCTCGATCAGCGGGCCTGGCTCGCCGCCGACGATCTCAACGAGCAGCGCCGTTGCCCGCTCCATTGCCGTGGCCTGGATAGCCGGGTCGACGCCGCGTTCGAAACGGTGCGAAGCATCCGTGTGCAAACCGAAGGAACGCGCTTTTCCGGCAATCACCTGTGGCGAAAAAAATGCGCTTTCCAGGAACACGTCGGTGGTCTGCTCGGAAACCGCCGAGCTCTCCCCGCCCATTACACCGCCAAGCGCAAGGGCCCGTTCGTGATCCGCAATTACCAGGCACTCTTCGTCGAGTGAGATTTCGCGGCCGTCGAGTAAGGTCAGCTTCTCCCCCTGCTCCGCCCAGCGCACAACGATACCGCCGGACAGTTGCGCGAGATCGAAACCATGCATGGGCTGACCTAATTCGAGCATCACGTAATTCGTTACATCGACAACGGGATGCAAAGGACGAACCCCACCGCGGCGCAACCGCTCGCACATCCACAACGGCGTGCGGGCATCGCTGGAAATACCGCGAATGATGCGGCCCACATAAACCGGGCAGGCATCGCCGGCGGCCAGTTCGACGGCAAGCGTTGTGTCGTGCACAGCGGCAACCGGCGCTGGCGCTTCGATCGCGAAAGACAGCTCGTTGAGCGTCGCTACCTCGCGTGCGATTCCGATCAGGCTCTGGCAATCGCCACGATTGGGCGTCAGGTCGAGTTCCAGCACCTGGTCAGGCAATTCGAGCAACTGCGACATGGCGGTACCGGCCGCGATACCCGGCGGCAACGCCCACAAACCGCTGTGATCATCGCCCAGTCCAAGCTCGCGTTGCGAACACAGCATGCCGCTCGATTCGACGCCGCGAATTTTCGTTTTGCGTACGGCGACGTCGCCGGGCAGAACCGCACCAACGACCGCCAGCGGCACCAGCATTCCGGCTGCTACATTGGGCGCCCCGCATACTATATCCAGTATGTCGCCGTTGCCGCCATCTACCTTGCAGACCTTCAGCTTGTCGGCATCGGGATGCGGAGCGACCTCGCAGACTTCGGCGACAACCACACCTTCGAGTTCACCGGCGGCCGCTTCGATCGCGCCAACCTCGAGTCCGGCCATCGTCAACTGCTGCGCGAGCAATGCGGTGTCAATATCCGGGTTAACGAATTCCCTGAGCCAGGCTTCGCTGAATTTCATCGTGAATCTCTAACTGAATTGTCTGAGGAAACGAAGATCGTTTTCGAAGTAGGTCCGCAGATCGCTGACCCCGTAGCGCAGCGTGGCGAGCCGTTCCACCCCCATGCCGAATGCATATCCCGTATAACGCTCGGCATCCACACCGACATTGGCGAATACGTTGGGATGAACCATGCCGCAGCCGAGCACTTCGAGCCAGCCGGTCTGCGAGCAGACCCTGCATCCCTTGCCCAAGCAAAACGTGCATTCCATGTCGACCTCGGCCGATGGTTCGGTAAATGGAAAATAAGAAGGCCGAAACCGGACACCGAGTTCGCGCTCGAAAAAGCGCTGCAAAAAATCATGCAGCACTGATTTCAGGTTCGCGAAATTCGTGCGCTCATCTACGACGAGACCCTCGACCTGATGAAACATCGGGGTGTGGGTGAGATCGGAATCACAGCGATAGACTCTTCCCGGCGCAATCATCCTGAGCGGCACCTGCCCCCCCTGCATCGCTCGCACCTGGACCGGGGAAGTATGGGTACGAAGCAGCTTGCCCGACTCCAGGTAAAAAGTATCGTGCATGGCACGCGCCGGATGATGAGCCGGGATATTCAAGGCCTCGAAATTATGGAAATCGTCTTCCACCTCGGGGCCTTCCCTGACTTCGAAACCAGCCTCACGGAACAGGCGGATAATGCGGGTCATCGCCCGCGTGACCGGATGCAGAGATCCGGGAACCTGGCCCCGCTCGGGTTGAGTCACGTCCAGCGACTCTGCCTCGAGCTGGCGCTGGAGCTTTTCACGTTCCAGGTCGGCGCCGCGAACCTTCAACGCTGCGGCGAGTTCCTGCTTGGCGGCGTTGATGATCTGCCCGGCAGCCGGGCGCTCGGCAGCCGGCAGTGAACCGAGCTGTTTGAGCTGTTGGGTCAGCAGCCCTTTCTTACCCAGATAGCGAATCCGGACCTGCTCCAGTTCGGCCGCTTCATGCGCACCGTCCACCTCGGTCACTGCCTGCCGAAGCAGATTGCGGACTTCCTCCACGTTGCCGATCTCCGTCTGTAAACAGCATTTGCTGCAAACAAAAAAAGGGGAGACATCATTCGCCTCCCCTTCTTCCGCGGTGCCGGATCTCGTGATCCGGTCCTGGGTTCGCGACGCGTCGCGGCGCGTGCCTATGCCGTGAGGCTGGCTTTTGCCTGCTCGGCAATCACGGCGAAAGCGTCAGCGTCGTGCACTGCGAGATCCGCCAGCACTTTGCGGTCGATCTCAATCCCGGCAGTTTTCAGGCCGTTGATCAAACGGCTGTACGACATGCCATGAATGCGCGCTGCGGCATTGATACGGGTAATCCACAATGCCCGGAACTGACGCTTGCGCTGACGGCGATCGCGATAGGCGTACTGGCCGGCCTTGGTGACTGCCTGGTTTGCAACTTTAAAGGTCTTGCGGCGTGCACCGTAGTACCCCTTGGCTTTTCGCAGGACCTTCTTGTGGCGCGCCTTCGCGACGACGCCTCTTTTGACTCTTGCCATGGTTCAGATCCTCCTCAACCGTACGGGAGCATTTTGCGCACAGCAGCCTGATCGGCCTCAGCAATCTGCTGGGTCGGCCGCAGGTGCCGTTTACGCTTGGTGCTCTTTTTCGTCAGGATGTGGCTGCGGAAGGACTGGGCCCGCTTGAACCCGCCGCTACCTGTGCGACGGAAGCGCTTGGCTGCGCCCCGATTCGTTTTCATCTTTGGCATTACTACTTCCTCTTTTCATAGCTCTGGGTGAGCGGTCGAGCCACCTGCCCAGGCGGATTCCGGGAACCTGCCCGGTCTCACTTCTTCTTTGGTCCAATGACCATCACCATTTGCCGGCCCTCGAGTTGCGGCCGCTGCTCCACAGCTCCGTACTCTTCGAGGTCCTGCCGTACCCGCTCCAGAAGTTGTCTTCCCAAATTCTGGTGCGCCATTTCGCGGCCGCGAAACCGCAATGTCACTTTGGTCTTGTCGCCGTTTGTCAGGAACCGGATCAGGTTACGCAGCTTTACCTGGTAGTCGCCCTCTTCCGTCCCCGGCCGGAACTTGACCTCTTTAACGTGTATCTGTTTTTGCTTGCGTCGCGCCGAATGCGCTTTCTTGTTCTGCTCGAACAGATACTTGCCGTAATCCATTATCCGGCACACAGGCGGTTCCGCGTTGGGAGCAACTTCGACCAGATCCAGTCCCTTGCCCGACGCAGCTTCTATCGCGTCAGCCAATTGCAGTATTCCCAACTGCTCTCCGTCTGCGGAGATCACCCGCACTTCAGGTGTGGTGATATCTTCGTTCCGACGAGCCCTTTTTGTCGCAGCGATGCGTCCGTCCTCCTAAATCAGTTCCCGTGGCGAACCCTCGCCACAAACGGCAACCCCTGCCAGCCCATCTTTTCGAGCCCGTTGAAATTCAGGCTCTTAGCTGCCGCGGGGCGACCGACGAAAAGCGCCAATTTTACGCCCCATTGCCATTGCGCTCAAGGGTTTAACGACCCGTGAACCCGGCGTTTCGCCGTATATCGGCAATTTGGCGCAAAAAAAGGCGGCCGCAACCGGCCGCCTGGTATTTCTGGTAGGCGCGGGCAGGATCGAACTGCCGACCCCTACCATGTCAAGGTAGTGCTCTACCACTGAGCTACGCGCCTTCCGCCCGCAGGCAAGCCTGCGAGGGCGGCACACGATAACGAAAGCCGGCCGGGGCCGCAAGTGTCGCGACCCGGATCAGACGGCCCGGTTGCCCAGACCGAGTTCCTCATCGCGCAGATGCCCTATCTGATCGCGAATTCGCGCGGCTTCCTCGAACTCCAGTTCGCGGGCATGCCGGAACATCCGCTGCTCGAGTTGTTTGATTTCGCGTGCGAGTTGCTCGGGAGTCAGATGTCCAGCTCTTTCATCCCGGCGGCCATCACCGCGACGCCCGTCGCGGCGCCCGCCGCCACCACGCGCGCCTTCCATGACATCGCTCACGCTCTTGCGGATACTCCGGGGCGTGATGCCGTGCAGCGCATTGAACTCGACCTGTTTCTGCCGCCGCCTGTCGGTCTCTGCGATCGCCCGCTGCATCGAACCGGTAATCCTGTCGGCATACAAAATGGCCCGGCCATTGACGTTTCGCGCGGCCCGGCCGATGGTCTGGATCAATGCCCCTTCGGATCGCAGGAACCCCTCCTTGTCCGCATCGAAAATCGCCACCAGAGAAACTTCCGGCATGTCGAGGCCTTCGCGCAGCAGGTTGATCCCTACCAGGACGTCGAATTCTCCGAGCCGGAGATCGCGAATGATCTCCATCCGCTCCACGGTATCGATGTCGGAGTGCAAATACCTAACCCGGACCCCGTGTTCGTGGAGGTACTCGGTGAGGTCCTCTGCCATGCGCTTGGTCAGCGTCGTGATCAGGACCCGCTCGTCGGCGAGCGCCCGGGCCCCAATCTCGGACAACGCGTCATCGACCTGGGTCGCGACCGGCCGCACTTCGACTTCCGGGTCAATCAGCCCGGTCGGCCTGACCACCTGCTCGACCACCTGGTCCGAATTCTTCATTTCGTAAGGCCCGGGCGTTGCGGAAACGAATATCGTCTGTGGTGCCAGGTGCTCCCACTCGTCAAAACGCAGCGGCCGGTTATCGAGCGCCGAAGGCAGCCGAAAACCATATTCCACCAGCGTTTCCTTGCGCGAGCGGTCGCCGCGATACATGCCGCCGAGCTGGGGGATCGTCACATGGCTCTCATCCACGACCAGCAGCGCGTCCGCCGGAAGATAGTCGAACAGACACGGCGGCGGCTCGCCAGGCGCGCGTCCGGACAGGTAACGCGAATAGTTTTCAATACCCGAGCAATATCCGAGTTCGTTGATCATCTCGATATCGAATAACGTTCGTTGCTCCAGGCGTTGCGCTTCCAGCAACTTGCCCGCTTCCCGCATTTGCGGCAGGCGCTCGCGCAACTCGTCCTTGATTTTATCCACGGCGCCCAGCAGTACCTCGCGCGGTGTGACGTAGTGCGTCTTCGGGTAAATAGTCAGGCGCGGGACACTGCGCTGAATCTCACCCGTCAACGGGTCGAAATAGCGCAGCGCCTCGATTTCGTCATCGAACAATTCGATGCGAATTGCCTCCCTTTCCGAATCAGCGGGAAACACGTCGATAATTTCGCCACGCACCCGATAAACGCCCTGCTTGAAGTCGATCTCGTTGCGGCTGTATTGCATTTCGGCCAGGCGGCGCAGGATTTTGCGCTGGTCGATGCGCTCGCCGCGATCCAGGTGCAACACCATGCTGAGATAGGCACCCGGGTCACCGAGGCCGTAGATCGACGATACCGTCGCGACGATTATGCAGTCGTGTCGTTCCAGCAACGCCTTGGTCGCCGACAATCGCATCTGCTCGATGTGTGCATTGATCGACGCATCTTTCTCGATAAACGTGTCGGAGGACGGGACGTAGGCCTCAGGTTGATAATAGTCGTAATAGGAAACGAAATACTCGACCGCATTGTTCGGGAAAAACTCCTTCATCTCGCCGTAGAGTTGCGCTGCCAGCGTCTTGTTATGGGCCATCACGATCGTCGGCCGTTGCAGGTGTTGAACGACGTTTGCGATTGTAAAGGTCTTGCCCGACCCGGTTACCCCGAGCAGCGTTTGTTTCGCCAGACCGGATTCGAGGCCATCGATCAGGGCGGAAATTGCGCCAGGCTGATCGCCGGCCGGCTCAAATTCCGCCACCATAGCGAAAGGAGTTTTGGCGCTGTCCGGCTCCGCGTCAGGTAAATTGGCTGAGGTTTCAGATTGCCGTACCATATCGATCCGATCACTACGCCCTGGCGGGCCCTGGCAATGGAGAAACCGGTGATTCTACCAATTTCGGAACGGGCCCAGCGGGTTAAGCCGTCAGCCACACTGGCGGTGACGGCACGAGCGGCGGAATTGCGAGCCGCTGGCAAGGACGTCATCGGGCTGGGAGCCGGAGAGCCGGATTTCGACACCCCCGAGCACATCAAACAGGCTGCAATCGACGCCATCCAGCGCGGATTTACCAAGTACACCGCCGTGGATGGCATTGGCGAGCTCAAATCCGCCATCCAGGCCAAATTCGAACGTGACAATCAACTGAATTACGAGGCCAATCAGATCCTGGTATCCGTGGGTGCCAAGCAGACCATTTTCAATCTTTGCCAGGCCCTGCTCGGGAATGGCGACGAGGTCGTGATTCCGGCGCCATACTGGGTGTCTTATCCGGATATCGCGCTGCTCTCTGATGCCACCCCGGTCTCCGTATTCGCCGGCGTCGACCAGGGGTTCAAAATCACGCCCGAGCAACTCGATGCCGCGCTGAGCCCGAAGACCCGCCTGTTCATGCTCAACAGCCCCAGCAACCCGACCGGCGCTGCCTATTCCCGCGCCGAGCTACAGGCGCTTGGAGAGGTGTTGGCGCGCTACGAGCAGGTCGTAATTGCGACGGACGATATGTACGAGCATATCTACTGGTCCGATGAGCCATTCTGCAGCCTGGTTACGGCCTGCCCCGATCTCTATGATCGCACCGTGACCATTAACGGCGTCTCCAAATGTTATGCGATGACCGGGTGGCGCATCGGCTATTGCGGCGGCCCCGCCTCGCTGGTCGGCACGATGAAAAAAATCCAGGGACAAAGCACTTCCAACCCGGTTTCGATCTCACAGGTTGCGGCGGTCGCAGCGCTCGATGGCGACCAGAGCTGCGTTGCCGAAATGACGAAAGCATTCAAACAGCGTCATGACTACGTGGTGAAAGCACTGAACGAAATTCCCGGATTCAGCTGCCGGCCGGGTGAAGGCACTTTTTACGCGTTTCCGGATGTCAGCGGCGCGATCGCAGCAACGGACGGGGTCAACAATGATCTCGAACTCGCGGAATACCTGATCAACGAAGTCGGGGTTGCGCTGGTGCCGGGCACGGCATTTGGCGCGCCGAACTATCTCAGGCTGTCGTTCGCCTACTCGCTGGACACGTTGCAAAGCGCGATTGGCCGTCTGGCCGCGGCATTCGGTGGCGGCTGATCCCTTGGGGTGGTTGACTCGGCGCGGTGCATCCCCGACAATTTGCGCCCTTCTGCGGCCTGGTCGGCATAAAGAACGTCCTGTTCCCCGGTAGCTCAGTTGGTAGAGCGGTTGACTGTTAATCAATTGGTCGGTGGTTCGAGTCCGCCCCGGGGAGCCACATTTTAGAAATGCCGGTTCGAGCTTGCTCAGCCGGCATTGTCTTTTCCGGAGTTATCAGGTGAGATCACGGAGACTGCCTCAGAAACTCGAGGTTAGCCGGCCTCCGGCCTGATCATCGCTGCGAATCCGTCCAGGGACTTTTCGGCACTGAGGCTCTTCAGCATCGTGAACCGCAGCGAAACGAGCAGTGGATTCCTGAAGTTCGAGACCTTGCCCATGATTCGCGACTGTTTCATCAGCCTCGCGGTTCTCGGGCGACGCTGACGTTCATAGGCTGCCAGCGCCTGTTCGATCGTTTCGTTCTGCATTACTGCCTGAGGCAGGCAGAGGGCGTCCTCGATCGCCTGGCAGGCGCCCTGCCCGAGGTCCGGTGTCATCGGGTGCGCCGCATCGCCCATCAGGACCATGCGCCCCCGGTGCCACGATGGAAGCGGCTTGCACGTGTGTATGGCGATCGGCCTGATACGCGCCGGATCCGTCAGTTCGAAAAGCCGTCGTACGGGGTCGGGCCAGCCCTCGTAGTGTTCCAGCAGAAAGGCGGCGTAGTCCTCCGGCTTCGGAATATCCGAGATACGCATACTGATCGTGGCATACCAGCCACAGTGCGTCGCCGATACCCGAAAGTATCCGAACCGCTGTCCCCTTCCGTGTACTTCCGTGAAGTGATTCGACGTGACGTCCAGGTCTTCCATTCTTGCCAGGCCGTGAAAGGAACTTCTGCCCTGGTAGTGCAGCGGCCATGAGGGAACAACCAGTGACCTGTTCCTGCTGCGCTGGCCGTCGGCGAGAACCAGCAGGTCATATTCGGCTTCGCCTGACGGCGAAGTTACCAAGACCTTGTCGCCATGCATCCCGGCACCGTCGACGGGTTCCTTTATCACTTGTGCACCCTCGGGCAAACGTTCGTTCAGCGCAGAAGTAAATCGGTGACGGGCAACGCAGATCACCGGCGCGCCGAGACGCTTTCCCAGTTCACCCATCGGCAGTTCCTTCAGCGTTTCACCACGCCAGGTCTTCATGCGACTCGTTTCGAGCCGCTCGCAGGACTCAACCCAGTCGCCAAGCCCCAGTTCGATCAGCCCCCCGGTGGCATTCGGCCACAGCGTCATGAACCCGCCGATGGCCTCAACTCCGGGGTAGGGCTCGTAAATCGACACCCGGTGCCCTGAGCGGGCAAAACTGATGGCCGCGAGGTTGCCGGCAATCCCGCCTCCGGCAATGGCAATATTCAAACTCATGCTCGCTGATCACCCCCCGTTCAGACTCTCGACTATAACTCGGCGCTGCGCGCAGCGATCATCCGAACTTGTGAAACCTTACGAGATGGTCCCGCTCCATTGGCACCAGTTTGGCCGCGTCACTGGCCACCGAATCGCAGGCGCAGTTCTTTGTACCCGGGGTGATCCTCGAGAGAATCGAACGGGGCGGCGCCATCGACATACGGGAATCGATGCCCGCCCGGCTGCTCGAACATCACTCGCAATTCCTCGACCGCCTCGTCGTAGGCGCCGACACACGCCAAAGCAAACGCATAATGAAAGCGGCTTCTCCGCTCTTCGGGAATGTCGCCTTTGGCCGATTCGCGAAACCGTCGCCTGTGTTCGTCAATCCACTGCCGGGTCGCAGGCGCGTCGCCGCGGAGACACGAATAATGGGCCATCTGACCTGCCCCCTGTTTCAGTACCACGTTATTCCTAGCAGCGTCGGCAGGTCTCGATGTCGACAAGGTGAATTGATGCCAAGCATCAAGAGAAGGCACCCTGGGGTGCCGCGAACTCCCGCTTGAAGCGCTGTGCCCAGGCCAACACTCGCTGCCGGTCGCTGCTCCATGCCTCACCGCTCTCGTTGGCCCGGTTGTCTGCGGCGGGGCCAGATCTCGGCACGATCCGGGCTCGCCGGCGCGAATACGCCGTGGTATCTCGTCAGTTGCGCAGCAGCACAGCGGTTAGGCCCACCTGAAACCCTGGGCGACGAACCCGGCACTGGCCAGGCGATAATCGAAGCCGTCGCTCTTAACGTCGAAACGGCCCACCTCCGTGTCGAGCCGCTGTCGCCCTCGTGACCGGCGCGCACCCGCCTGGGAGCGAGCCGGCCGCCAGTGCCGGGATTTCTCGAAATCCTTCCCGGATGCGCCCTCCTTCCGTTGAGGTCGCGTCCGGCGGTGTGCCCGCTCGCCGCGCTTTCCGCTACAGGGCCGCTTTCATCACCGTCGACTGGCGACAGCAGCCACCGGGAAGACGCGGCGGGCTGGCGAAAAATCAGCCATACCCGCCGCGTTTTCAGTCCGGACAACAGAACCGAAGGGCCGCGGTCAGCGCGCCCCGGCGCAGGCCTCGGGCTTACCGATCGACGACTCCGCGGCGGCGTCTTTCAGAGCCTCCGCATCGCTCGGCAACAGATACCGCTGCCGGCGCAGATCGTTGGCCGCCTCCGCAATAGCCCGCACATACTGGCCGTGATTGCGGAAGCGGGTCGGCGGCGTGCAGGTCAGGTCCACCTGGGCGCCCGACAGCGAGAAGAACAGATTTGCCTCCCCCGAGGGCGGGATACCGAGAAACGCCGGCAGCGATGCGATGTACTGGGCGGCGCCGACGGCCAGGCTCGGCAACCGTACGCCACCGGTGGCATTGCCGTTGGCATCGCGGGCAATCCCGGTGGGAAAGCCGTAGACCGGATCAGGTCCGCCGGAGGTATCCAGGCCGAGGGTGACGCTCGGCGGCGGATCGATGCCTCGGGCGGCCCAGTCATCGCCGGCAAAGAACGCGGCCCTCGCCACGAGCAGGTTATCTAGGGAGTTGAAGTTCAAGGGCAGTCCGGGAACGGGACCGGACAATGGCAAGTGTGCGGACCCGGCGACCTCCCAGAGGCGGTATTCGGGGTAGGCCAGCGCTCCGCGAATCAGCACTGAATCGCTGATGAGCTGGTCGCCCTCGGTCTCGACGAAGATGGTCTTATCGCTGCCGTCGAAGGGGATGAAAGGAACCGGCAGGGGAAGAAATTCCGGTCGACCGAAAGGAATATTCCAGACGACGACATGCAGCAGCGTGAAGTCGAACCGCCCCGAGACGTCGTGGTAGTACATAAGCTCCAGCATCGCCTGCGCAGTCTGGGAAACGCCGTAGGCGTGAAGGTGTGAGACGTCTCCGAGCATCCCTGTCGCAATCGGGTCGGCCGTCAGCGCTTCCGTGAACTGATCCAGGATCTCGATATCGATGATGACCGGCGTCGAGACATCTAGCGGCGGCACCAGCCCCGCCGGCGCGCCGGCCACCTCCAGGTCCGGGGCGGCCAGGTCGAGCCGATTGAAGCCCCAGTCGCCGAAGCCGACGGTGGCATAGGAGAAGCCCCGGCCGAACAGCAGTTCGGGACCGATCACGCCAATTCTGGCGGCGGCCCCGTAAACGAAATGCGGCGGTTCGAACAGGACTCGCCCATTGCCTTCGGCCGGGTCGGCCGGGGCAACGATCTCGAACGGCATGCGATACGCGCCCTTTGAGGTTTCGCCGACGAAGCGGCCCGAGAACATCAGGTAATCGACGCCGTTGAAGGTGCCGAACGGTGCGGCACTCACCTCCTCGAACCCGGCCGCCTCGGCCCGGTCCGAGCCGATCGCGGCCAGCGCAAGCAACAACGTTAGTATCAGTGCTTTTGACAAAAATTGAGCGACTCTCATTTTCAACCTCCTCCTCGAAGTGGCAGGTCGACCGGGCTCCCTGATCCGGCCGCCGGCGACTTATCAGGCTAGGTCGGGACCACGTGTGAAGTCTTGAAGAAACCGCGAAGATTCTTCGAAGAACGTCGAAGGCGATTGCCAGAGACGTGACAGCGGGACCGGCACGGTGACGGAAAACGCGGAAAAACAGATACATTTCAAAGACGTGGTTGTCGACGCCAGCGCGCGTCGGGTAACGCGGGGCGACGAGCAGGTTATCGAGGGAATTGAACTCCAAGGGCAGTTCGGGGGGCAGCCCGGGAACGGGCCCCGTCGGAGCGGATTCGGGAACAGTGACCTCGTGAGAATAAGGTCACTGTCCCCACTCCCGCAGAATCCTGCGAGGTGTCAGAAGTCCTGACGTGAGATCCGCCTGAAATACACCGGCAGGCCCCCCCCTGTCACGCCTTCCCCGATGACCAGCGGATTCTCATCCGGGTTGGGGCAATCGGTCTCGCTGGCGCATGGCAGAAAATCGTAATCGGCGACGCCGAAAATTTCGTTCGCTCCGTCTATATCGAAAACAAAAACTCCCCTAACGATGGCGAACAGGCTGACGCCAGGAGTCCCCGTCTCCGTCTCCTGAATCGTAAAGCCTCGAAGCACCAGGCGATTCCCTTCGCGTGTCCAGAGGCCGTTCAATGGCGTGAACTCTCCCGGAAATACGGCGGACCCTCCGGTCTCAGCCACCGAGCTGTACGCAAAAGTGCCGTCCGCATGAATCACCGTGAACGCGAATCCTTGTTGAATGCCGGCATCAGAGGCGGCGTACCACAACCCGGTGGGAAATGGACCGCGATCTCCGGTTGTGCCAGCCGCGTTCGCATACTGCATGTGGAAAGTCCCATAACCGCAAAAAATAATCGCGGCCGAAAGTGCCAGGCTCCGCACCGAACAGCGGACGAGTTGTCGAAGAGAGATATTCATATTCATTCCTCGTGGGTGACAATGACAGCAGGTTCGTCCGACGCGACGATCTCGAAAGGCATGCGATAGGTGCCCTTCAACGTCTCGCCGACGAAAAGGCCCGAGTTCAGCAGAGAGACGACACTCTCGCGGGTCCCGAAAGCTGCGGCGCTCAAGCTCTCGAACCCGGCGGCCCCGGCCCGGTTCGAGCCGATCACCGCCAGCCCCGGTAACATGGTCAATACGACCGTTCGTGACATCATTTGAGCGACTTTCATCTCAGCGTCCCCAGGGGTGACCAGGTCAGCCGGGCTCCTTGATCCGGCCGCCTGCGAGTCGCTAGGCTATGCTGGGAGCCCCTGCGCGGGCTTGAAGGAACTGCGAAGATTCTTCGAAGAACGTCGAAGGCGTTTGCCCGCGGCCCTGGAGTGCTGGCGAGATGGCAACAGCAGACACGGAAAAAGTCATAGATATCAGAGACCTCGTCATAGATGCCGGCGCACGCCGGGTGATCCGGGGCAATGAAGAAATCGCGCTGCCGAAATTGTCGTTCGATCTGTTGTTCGCGCTTGCCAGGGCCGCACCCGACACGCTCTCGATCGACGAACTGATGGACCAGGTCTGGGGCAAGGCCGTCGTCAGCCCGGCGACCGTCGCCAAGCGCGTCGAACTATTGCGCCACGCACTCGGCGACGACAGCACCGACCCGCGCTACATCGCGCTCGTCCGCGGACACGGGTACCGCCTGATCGCCGACGGCGGCGCTGCCGCGCCGTCACCTGCCTCGGGTCGGCGGTGGATCATTGCGGCCGTCGCCGCCACCGTCATCGCTGCAGTCGTCGTGGGAATCGCCCGGATGTCAGGGAGCGGGAGGCCCGCGCCGGAGAAGTCGGTCGCGGTCCTGCCGTTCGTCGCCATGTCGCGGGACGACGACGTCGAGATTTTCGCCGACGGTCTGACCGAGGAGGTAAGCCACGCGCTCGCGAATATCGCCGAACTGAAGGTCACCGGGCGCACATCGAGCTTTCATTACAAGAATCGCAATGAGGACCTGCGCGAGATCGGGGCGACGCTCGGGGTCGCCCACCTGCTGGAGGGA
>Ga0102956_1000257_pt1 | contig 18741 bp, 18 predicted proteins | sample SalPonF2_A_D2_MG_FD_84515 | JGI IMG/M metagenome (GOLD analysis project Ga0102956, IMG submission 84515) | Salt pond soil microbial communities from South San Francisco under conditions of wetland restoration - Salt Pond MetaG SF2_A_D2_MG ...
AGGCCTGACCGATGCTCTGGTGGCCGAGGCATACGCCGAGGATGGGGACTCGCCCGGCAAAGCGCCGGATGGTGTCCACCGAAACACCCGCTTCGTTGGGCGTGCAGGGGCCGGGAGAGATGACGATCTGGTCCGGCGCCAGCTCCTCGATCTCCTCCACCGCAATCTGATCGTTGCGGAACACCCGCACATCGGCGCCCAACTCCCCCAGATACTGGACGAGGTTGTAGGTAAACGAGTCGTAGTTGTCGATCATCAGCAGCATGGCAGCGCCCCTCAGCGATGTGCGCCGTTGAGCCCGGCATTCGCCAGTGCTGCGGCCCTGAACACGGCACGTCCCTTGTTCATGGTCTCTTCCCATTCGGACGCAGGCACCGAGTCGGCCACGATGCCGGCACCGGCCTGTATGTGCAGGCTGCCGTCCTTGATGACCGCCGTTCGGATCGCGATCGCGGTATCCATGTTGCCGGACCAGGACAGGTAGCCCACCGCCCCGGCGTACACCCCCCGCTTGACCGGTTCGAGCTCGTCGATGATCTCCATGGCCCGGATCTTCGGGGCGCCGGACACGGTGCCCGCCGGGAAGGTGGCCCGCAGCACGTCGATGGCCGACAGGCCGGGTCGGATGCGACCGGTCACGTTGGAAACGATGTGCATGACGTGGGAGTAGCGCTCCACGACCATCTTTTCGGTCAACTGCACGCTGCCCACCTGACTGACCCGTCCCGCATCATTGCGCCCCAGATCGATCAGCATCAGATGCTCGGCCCGCTCCTTGGGATCGGCCAGCAGATCCTGCTCGTGCCGGATATCCTCCTGCTCGGTGGCGCCCCGGGGCCGCGTGCCGGCGATGGGGCGCACCGTGACCAGACCTTCCTCCAGCCGTACCAGAATCTCCGGCGAAGAGCCCACCACGTGGAAATCGGCCAGGTCCATATAGAACATGTAGGGAGACGGATTGAGGCTGCGCAGCGCCCGGTACAGATCCAGGGGCGGGGCGTCGTAGGGAACCGACAGACGCTGGGACAGCACCACCTGCATCACGTCGCCTTCGACGATGTAGTCCTTGATGCGCTGCACGGCCGCCTCGAAGCCCTCGCGGGTGAAGCCGGACACGAAGTCCGATTCGCGCACCTGCCGGGACCTGGCCAGGGCGCGATAGCCGGGGACCGACTCGCGCAGTTGCTGCACCAGCGTATCGAGGCGTGCCTGGCCGCGCGCCCAGACGTCTTCCTCGGACGGGTCGAGATGGACCACCACCAGCAGCTTGCCCGCCAGATTGTCGAACACCACCACCTCGTCGGACACCATCAACAGCACATCGGGGGTACCGAGAGGATCGTCCTTGGGGGAACCGGCGAGGCGCGGCTCGATGTAGCGGACGGTATCGTAGCCGAAGTAACCCACCAGGCCGCCGGTGAACCGGGGCAGCCCTTCCACCGCCGGGATGCGATAGCGGCCGTGGAACTGCTCCACCCACGCCAGCGGATCGGCGACCTCGGCCGCCTCCTCGATCACCTCGCCGTCGCGGCTGACGGTGATCCGGTGGCCGGCGATCTTCACGACCTCGCGGCAGGGCAGACCGATGATGGAGTAGCGGCCCCATTTCTCGCCGCCCTGCACCGACTCGAACAGATACGAGTACGGCCCGTCGGCGAGCTTGAGGTAGGTACTGAGGGGGGTATCCAGGTCCGCAAGGACTTCGCGGGTCACAGGAATGCGGTTATAGCCTTGCGCAGCCAGTTCCTGAAACTGTTCAGGGGTCATAGGAATCACCTTTGAGACGAACCAAGGGCACAACGGGTACAGCCAGCGTCGCCGTTCAGCGGCGCCATCGCTTGCCGGTTGTCGTGCCCAGCCGGTGTGTCTCGACGGTGAAATCCATGTTCTTCAGGCTGCCTTCTCCAGCAACGATGATATCTGCGCGATGGAATCGACCACGGCGTCGGGATGCGCGTCCCGGATGTCCTGGCCGTGATTATAGCCGTAGCTGACGCAGACGATGCGGAAACCCGCCGCCCGCGCGGCCGTCACGTCGTTGACCGAGTCGCCGATCATCAGCGCGTTGGCGGGCGCCACCCCGAAGTGCCGGGCGGCATGCAGAAGCGGCTCCGGATCGGGCTTCTTCCTGGACAGAGTATCACCACTGATTATCAGGGAAAAGTCGTCGTGGATGCCCAGATCGCGCAGCAGCGGGAGGGTGAAACGCTCCACCTTGTTGGTCACGCAACCCAGGGCGTAGCCGGCCGCCCGAAAAGCATCCAGCCCTTCGCGGACGCCGGGATACAGTACGCTGCGCCTGGAGGTGTTCTGCGCATACAGATCGAGAAAGATCGGATAGGCCTTCTCCAACAGCGCCGGCTCGGGCATGGCATCCATGTCATCCGCCAGAGCGCGCTCCACCAGCCGCTGCACCCCGTTGCCCACCCACAGACGCACGGATTCCTCGCTGCGCGGCGCCATGCCGATGCGTTCCATCATGACGTTCACGCAATAGGCCAGGTCCGGCACGCTGTCCACCAGGGTGCCGTCCACGTCGATCAGGATCATTTTCGGCTTGCGCAGTTCCATGGTCACGCTGTCGACGCTCAGCCGTGCACGCCGGCGATAGCCGAGCGCATGGAGTCGATGGTGGCCTTGTAGTCCTTGGTGCCGAAGATGGCGGAGCCGGACACGAAGGTATCGGCGCCGGCCTCGGCGCACATGGCGATGTTGTCCACCTTCACCCCCCCGTCGATCTCCAGCCGGATGTCGCGTCCGGATTCGTCGATCATGCGCCGGGCCTCGCGCAGCTTGTCGAGCACGTAGGGAATGAAGCTCTGGCCGCCGAAACCGGGGTTGACCGACATCAGCAGCACCATGTCCACTTTATCGATGACCCACTTCAGGTGCTCCAGGGGCGTGGCGGGGTTGAACACCAGGCCGGCCTTGCAGCCTTCGTCCTTGATGCTCTGCAGGGTGCGGTCGATATGCTCGCTGGCCTCGGGATGGAAGGTGATCCAGGTGGCGCCCGCCTTGGCGAAGTCCGGGATGATGCGATCCACCGGCTTGACCATCAGGTGCACGTCGATATCGGCGCTCACCCCGTGTTTGCGCAGGGCCTCGCACACCAGCGGACCGATGGTGAGATTGGGAACATAATGGTTGTCCATCACGTCGAAATGCACCATGTCAGCGCCGGCCGCCAGGACGGTGTCGACTTCCTCGCCCAGGCGCGCGAAGTCCGCTGACAGAATGGATGGCGCGATCTTGTAGTCCGGCATGGTCCTGGCCTCTTCGCTGAATGAATTGCGATGTGGATTCGTAAAGGTGCGAAATGTACCTTATCGTAGCTGGATTTTCAGCCCTTATGATCGATCGGATGGCGGCCGTCCCCCAATTCCGTCCATGCAACAGGGAAAAACCATGGAGCGACAAAAACGCGCTAAGCCATTACTCAGCATGTTATTTCTCGTGGCCCTGTCGACGCTGGCAGGCACCTGCAGCGGCGCGGGCAAGCCCGCCGCCTCTGCTGCCCCGGCGGCCAGGACGGCTCCGCCCAAGGAGGACACCGCCCGGGAACAGCGCTGGGCGCAACAGCTGGAAGGCGACGTGGTGGTCGGCAAGGCCCGGCAGCTGACCGCGAAAGGAACCCGTTTCCTGTCCCTGTACACCCGCCAGACGCTGGCCTCACGTAAAGGGGCCGTGATCCTGCTGCCCGGCATGGGAGCGCATCCGGACTGGCCCGGCGTGATACATGCCCTGCGCGTGAAACTGCCCGATCATGGCTGGTCGACCCTGTCGCTGCAGATGCCGCTGCTGCCCAGCGGATCGCCGGTGACCGACTATGCATCGCTGTTCGGCGTGGCAGCGGCCCGCATCCAGGCCGGCATCGATTTTCTGCACAAGCAGGGCGTCAAGCACATCGTGCTGGCCGGGCACAGCCTGGGAGCCGCCATGGGCGCATGGTTTCTCGCGAACCATCCCAAGGCCGGCATCGAAACATTCGTGGGCATCGGCATGATCTCCTCCACCAAGAAGCCACGCCTGGACACGGCGACACAGTTGGCCAAGATCCACATCCCGGTGCTGGATATCTATGGCAGCGAAGATCTGGAAAGCGTGATCAAATCCGCACGCGCCCGGGCCACCGCGGCCCGCCGGGCCGGCAATCCGGACTATCGGCAGCAGCAGGTGACGGGCGCCGACCATTTCTTCGACGGACTGGAAGACGAACTGGTGCGGGACGTGCGGGGCTGGCTGAGGCATGTCACGCACCAAACGGGGCAACAGTCCTAGCTCTGCACAGGCCGCAGAAGCGGCCCTCACGGCGTTGCCAAGGCGCTCGGAATGCTCATCTACCCGTTGTAAACTGCGCTTCCCCGCCCCTTTGCGCCTGGTGATCACCCGCCTGGTCGACCTGTGCAGAGGCTCACCCGCGGGATCGGACGCGGCGACGGCAAGCCGGCCAGCCTGCCGAACCTCGATAACCAAGGAGAATCGTTCATGAACACTGCACCACACGCGATCGCCCTGGCCCTGCACGTGCTGTCGGCCGTGGTCTGGGTCGGCGGCATGTTCTTCGCCTATATGGCTCTGCGGCCGGCGGCGGCGCAGCTGCTGGACCCGCCCCAGAGACTGCCCCTGTGGTCCGCCACCTTCGGCCGGTTCTTTCCCTGGGTGTGGATAGCCGTGGTCCTGCTGCTGGTGACCGGCTACTGGATGATGTTCAGCGTGTTCGGGGGCATGGGGACGGCACCCATGTACGTGCAGATCATGCAGGGCCTGGGCATCATCATGATGCTGATCTACTTCCACGTGTTCTTCGCGCCCTATCGGCGGCTCAATCAGGCGGTCGCCGCCCAGGACTTCAAGGAAGGCGGCCGGCGACTGGGACAGATCCGCAAACTGATAGGCCTCAATCTCACCATCGGCCTGATCGTGGTGGCGATCGCCGCCGGCGGCCGCTACTGGTAGCCCTTCAGCCCGCGCCCTTGCGGGCTTCCTGCACCGTATCGTAGGCGGCGCGGATTTCCTGGGCTTTTTCGGTGGCGAGCTTCATCATCTCCTCGGGCAGCCCCTTGGCCACCAGCTTGTCGGGATGGTGCTGGCTCATCAGGCGCCGGTAGGCTCTCTTGACTTCCGCATCGGAGGCTTGCGGGGAAACGCCCAACACGGTGTAGGCGTGCTGAATCCGGGCACGGCTCGGAGTGGGGCGGCCCCGGCCCGCTCCGCCCGGCCCCGGGCCCGCACCGGCGCCGGCGCCGGCGAAGCCCCGCGCGGCGCGCACCATGCCTTCCAGCTGCCGGAACTCGAAGCCGGTGATCCCCAGCCGGCTGTAGATATGGTGCAGAGCGCGCTCCTCGGCCACATGCAGACTGCCGTCGGCATACGCCGCCTGCAGCTGAATCTCCAGGAACATCAACAGCAGATGGCGCCGGCGCCGGCATTCGTCGCGGAACTGGGCGAGGACGGCGTCCAGGTCGAACCCCGGTTCCTTGCCCTCCTGGAACAGACGGATCGCCGCCTGACGCTGATCGGGCGACAGCTCCATGTGGTCCATCACCGCTTCGGCCATACGGATCTCGTCTTCGGAAACCCGTCCGTCCGCTTTGGCGATGTAGCCCATGACCGCAAAGGTGGCCGCGAAAAAAGCGGCCTTGATGCGTTCGGAGCCACCGGGCTGGGCGTGGCTCAACCGAATCCGCTCCATCCCCCGATCGAAATTGTGCCCGAGGGCGACACCCAACAACGCCCCGAGCGGTCCGCCCAGCAGGAAGCCGAATGTCCCGCCGATCACCTTGCCCCACCAACTCACTGTCGTCTCGCTCCCCGTCGATGAATTTGCAGACGCCGCTCAGCCCGGGTGTCCCCCGAGTACCACCGTCACACCATCCAGCACGAATTGCACGGCAAGCGCGGCCAGCAGCAGCCCCAACAGCCGGCTGACCACGTTGGCTCCCGTCTCGCCCAGCAAGGCGAGGATGCGGGCGGCGGAAACCAGGGACAGCAACGTGACCAGCAGGATACTCGCCAGTATGCCCAGCACCGCCAGCAACACCAGCGGCTCGCCGCGATGACCCGCCGTGAGCAGCAGCACCGTGGTGAGCGCACCGGGACCCGCGATCAGCGGGAAGGCCAGCGGAAACACCGAAATGTCGTCCTTGTGCTCCGCTTCCCGCTGCTCGCGCACCGTTGCGGACCGCAGCCCGGACTGGCGGGCGAACACCATGTCGATGGCGAGCAGAAACAGCAGAATGCCGCCCGCGATGCGGAAGGCGGGCAGCCCGATGCCCAGCGCGTGCAGCAGACTGTCGCCCGCCAACGTGAACACCAGCAGGATGAATGCCGCCAGGGTCACACCCTTGATTGCCATATTACGCTGTTGCGAACGGCTGCTGCCTGAGCTCAGAGCGGCGAACATGGGCGCCAGTCCGATGGGATCGATGGCCACGAACAGCAGCAGGAATGCGTTGAGATAGAAATGGTTCATCAGGCTCTTGCCGGCGTTGGCGCGGCCCGGGCGCAAGCGGCCGGCGACCGCCCCGTGCGACCCCGGTCCGGCCGCGTTGCATCCAAGCGCCATGCAGGCGACCGGCAGGATCCGGCTCCGACCTGCTGAGCCGGCACCGACGCGACAACGGTCCAGTCGGCTTGCGTGACGCGCGTATTGGACCTATAACATAGTCGGAGTGTGAATTTCGGCCCGGCCTCAGCGGCATTCGTCGCACACGGACAATACTACAGCAGGCGCTGTTTGGAGGTAACCGAATGGCCACCGAACATGAACCCAGGATCGGCGACTGGTATCGAAACGCCAGTGACGAGGCCTTCGAGATCGTCGCCTTCGACGAGACCGACGAGACGGTGGAAATCCAGTACTTCGACGGCACCCTGGAGGAACTGGATCTGGACACGTGGTACGAGCTGGACATCGAGCCGACCGCGGCCCCGGAGGACTGGTCCGGGTCGCTGGATATCGAGCGCGAGGACTACGGTGTCGACCTCGACGAAAAGCTTCTCGCCAAGCGCAACAATCCCCTCGACGACCTGGACCAGTAGCTCCCGCCATCTTCCCTTCATGGCCCGTCACTCCCTGCCGGGCGGGGCGGTGTTCGCAAACTGTGATGTGGGTCGCGTTCGCGACGGCCACCAACCGTCAAGCTCGCTGTTCGCAAGGTCGCTAACACTTGCAGAGGGCTTGGGCCAGACGGCCGGCCGTCAATCCGGGGCAGCCCGTTATGCGTTTCCCACTGCACGTCGAACAATGGCTGGAAGATCGGAATATCCCCTATGAGGTGCTGGTGCACCCGCAGGTGGACACGCCCCGCGACGCGGCCGCCCATGGCTACATTCCCCTCGCCCGGCTCGTGCATGCCGTCCTGCTGGAGGATCGGCGCGGACCGTTGCTGGCAGTGCTGGCGGCCAACCAGCAGCTGGATCTGCATGCCCTGAACCGCCAGTTGCAGCGCGACCTGGAGCTCGCCGCCCCCGAGCGGGCGCGCATCCTGTTCCCGGACTGCGATCCCCGTGCGCTGCCCCCGCTGGGCGAACCCTACGGCGTGAAGGCCATCGTGGACGAACGGCTGTACCGGCTGGCCGAGCTCTATTTTCAGCCGGGTGCAGGTACCGCTCTGGTGCAGATGAGCGGGCACGATTTCGAGGTGTTGATGGATGACGCCTGGCGCGGCTTCGACTTCGCCTCCGGAGACCCGGGCGAGGCATCGGACAACAGCGGACCGCAGGTGGACCTGATGCGACGCCTGCAGCAGATCGACCAGCTGCCCGCCATGCCGGCCATGGCACAGCGCATCCTGCAGGTGCGGGCCAACCCCTACGCCGGCGCCCGCGAACTGGCACAGGTGGTCGAGCTGGACCCCAGTCTCGCCGCACAGGTCATGCGCTATGCCCGTGCCCCGTTTTTCGGCTATCCCGGGCCCATCGATTCGGTGCAGGACGCCATTGCCCGCGTGCTCGGCTACGACATGGTGATGAACATCACCCTGGGCATCGCCACCGGGGCGCCGTTTCGCATACAGGCCGGCGGACGGCTGGGTATGACGGCGTTCTGGCGCCATGCGGTCTACTGCGCCGCCCTCACCCAGAACCTGGCCAAGGCGCTGCCCCTGTCACGGCGCCCGCCCGCCGGCCTCGCCTATCTGGCGGGTCTGCTGCACAACTTCGGGTTCCTGCTGATGGGACATCTGTTCGAGACCGAATACTTCTGGCTGAACAAACAGGCCGACCGGCATCCCGACCTGTCGATCACCCGGTTGGAACATCAGATGTTGCGTACCGACCACACCGAACTGGGCGCCTGGCTGCTGCAGGCCTGGCAACTGCCGGCGGAAGTGGTGGCGGCCGTACGTCATCACCATGAGGTCGACTACCGGGGCGACCACAGCGTGTACCCGAATCTGGTACTGGTGGCCAACCGGCTGCTGGCGCGGGACGGAACCGCGGTGGACGCCTCCCCCGAGTTGCCGGAGGCGGTGCTGGCGGACCTGGCCGTTTCCCACGACCAGTCGGAGATCGTGCTGGAGGCGGTCCGGCAGGGCCAAAGCGGGCTGGACACCATGGCGCGTCAGCTGGCCGCCTGACGCACACCCACCAACGCGGGGACCGCACCCTCCAGGCCGGTCTCCTTCCCTGTGCATGCCTTTATGCGAGCCTCCTCCCGGGCGCTGAAAACAGCGTCCCGTACGCCCGCGCGGCCATCCGGTCCGGTTGGACTATACTCAAATTTAACAATGCACCGCGCTGTGGCCGGCAGCCACAGCCATTCCCAGGCGTATCTCTCTGATTCCCGATGGGAAGGAGGGCACCATGCGCAGAAGGCTCTATTTCCTGCTCCCCAACCTCGAGCTTGCCCACCAGGTGGTGGACGACCTGCTGCTGGCCCGCATCGAGCAGCATCACATTCATGTGCTTGCACGGCAGGACCTGGCCACCGGCGACCTGCCCCAGGCCACCCTGCTGCAGCGCAGCGACATGATCCACGGCCTGGAGCTGGGACTGGCCCTGGGAGGTGCCACCGGCGTGCTGGTCGGCGGCGTCGCCCTGCTGATACAGCCGGATCAGTTCCAACTCGGGTGGGGCACCGTGTTGTTGGCATGCGGTCTCGGCGGGGCCTTCATAGGGGCCTGGGCCGCCAGCATGATCGGCACCTCCGCGCCGAACTCGAGCCTGAAGGACTTTCGACCGGCTATCGAGAAAGGGCAGATACTGCTGATGGTGGACGTCCCCAGGAGCCAGGTCGAGCCGGTGCGCAATCGCGTCACCCGCCTGCACCCGGAGGCGACTTCCCGCGGCGTGGAACCCACCATCCCCGCCTTCCCCTGACCATGGAGCGGCGGCCGCCCGTTCTGCAGGGCCGGGTTTCGGCATCGCCTGGCGCGTGACCTTCCGTCAACTGCACGGCTGGGATGTCACGCCGGCGCAGGCCCGCGCCATTCAGCGCCGACTGGGCCCGCAGGTCGTGCACAACGACGAAGCGGATCCGGTGCGCCGGGTGGCGCGCCGGGTCAGCCTTCCCACCGCCATCGCCCACGTGCTGGCCTGTTGTCCCCGCTACCGCGTGCCGGAACCGATGCGCGCCGCGCGCCGCGCGGCGGCGGAAAGCTGACGGCGGGCGGCGGACCTCAAAGACGGTGCGGCGCCGCCGATAGCCTTATCGAACGCGGGTTCGTTCTTCAAAGGGGGCGTGCAATGGCACATATCATCGAGCTGGCGACGGGACAGGTCTGCGGGCCGACAGCCGACGAACACCCCGGGCACAGTGCGGACCACCTCACTGAAGCCCTGGGGTTGGAGCTGCAGCAGACAGCGTCACCGCGGCCGCAGGGCCTGCCGGCCGACCTGACAGACGTCGATGGGGACCGGTTCATCGAGGCCATGGAGAAATTCTGACAACCGAACGCGTGCCCGCCCGGGGCGACTTCCCGGGCGCGCGCGCTTATACTCGCAAGCAAGGACCCTAACCCCCATATCGCACCAGCCGGTTGCAGGCCCGGCTGGACGTGACTGACGCTACGGTCGGACTTGCCAATGGGGGCTGACGCACGACCGGTGCAATGGATTCGGACCTTGCTTCAAAATTTGTCGGTTCGATGGCGGGCGGCGCTCTTGGCGACGCCATCGGCGAGCTGGCCTTCCGGATTCCCGCGCGGGACCGGCTGAGCGACGAGCTGGACTGGCGCAGCGAACTGTCATACACCGACGACACGGCCATGGCCATGGCGCTGGCGCGCTCATTGCTCAGCGTCGGTGACGTGGATCCCCAGCAGCTCGGCGAACAACTGCGCAGTCAATACGAGCACGAACCCTGGCGCGGATACGGTCCCGGGCCGCCCACCATTTTCGCCGCCGTGGCCAACGAGGGCATTCCCTATCGGGCCGCCGCACGGCGCCTGTACAGCGGGCAGGGGTCGTTCGGCAACGGCGCCGCCATGCGTGCCGGACCGCTGGGGTTGTTCTTCTACGGGTCGCCGGTTCTGTACGAGAAGGCCCGCGCCCAGGCCGAGACCACCCACACCCATCCCCTGGGGGTCGACGGGGCGGCGGTCCAGTCCAGAGCCATCGCCCTGGCGGTCTCGCTCGATCCGGACAACGACTTCCGGCGTTCCTCCTTCGTGGACGAACTGGCCGGTTTCGCCCAGACGCCGGAGCTGCGGGCCAAGCTCGCCGAGCTGCGCAATCTGCTGGAGCGGGAGGCGCCGCCCTGCGACGCCATCCAGACCCTGGGCCACAGCCTGGCGGTGGACGAGTCCCTGCCGTTCGCCCTCTATGCGTTCCTGAGCCGACCCCACAGCTTCCCGGAAACCCTGTTCTGCGCCACCCTGCACGGCGGCGATCGGGACACCATGGGTGCCATGGCCGGCGCCCTGTGCGGCGCCTACCTGGGTGTGAAGGCCCTGCCTGCGGACTGGCGCGCCAAGCTCGAGGACGGCAGGGAGATCGAGGAGCTGGGAGCTCAACTGGCGGCACACCATCGTTGAACGCCGTCATCCGCCCATAGGCGACAACAACCCGCTTCTGCCCGCACACCGGGACACAGCCGCAAGACACCGTCACCCCATCGGCGGCTCGACCCGCACGACCCAGCCGTCCCGCACGGCCACGGCCACCGGTGCCAGGGCATCACCCGTGCAGGGCCCCGCCACGCAGCGCCCGCTTTCGATGACAAAACGCGCGTCGTGGGTGGCGCACTGGATGTACCGTCCATCCATGTCCAGGAACTGATCGGGCACCCAATCGAGGGGCCCGCCGGTATGGGGACAGTGGTTGCGGTAGGCGAACACGTCGCTGCCACGGCGCACCACGAAGATGTCCCACACGCCGTCCGGTCCCGGCACGCTGAAGCCGCGCGAGCCTGGATCGGACAGCTCGTCGAGCCGGCAGAGCGTGTTTGTCGAGGTATCTGCGCTCATTGCGTTCGGTATGCGCTACAACTCGTCGAGCCCCGAGAAACCCCATTGGCCGCACTTGCGCCCCGCCAGCCGGCAGGCACCCCGCAGGGCCTGCTCCAGAGGCCAGCCGCGCAGGCAGCCGGCGATCAGGCCGGCATTGAACGTGTCTCCGGCTCCCAGGGTATCGACCACTTGCGGCGGCGCAAAGGCCGGGCTGTGCAGCAGGCGACCGCTGCGGTCCAGCGCCCACGCTCCGGCCTCGCCCCAGCTGCACACCAGATCGGCGTCGGGCGCCCGTCCCCGCGCCCAGCGTAGCAGGGCCTCGGCATCGCGATGACCCGTGGCCCGCGCGTAGGCGCGGGAAAACAGCACAACCTCGGCATGGCCGAAAAGCGCCTCCACGCCGGGCCGCGGCTTCTCCACCTCCACCGAGCGGCGCAGGTCCGGATGACGCGCGCCGGCATCGGCCAGCATGCGCCGCGTGTCCTCCACATTGCGTCCCTCGCAATGGAGCCAGTTCACGTCGGCCAGGTCGATGGCACGGTAATCGTCGAAACCGAATTCGGGCAGGTCCCGGAAGTGCACGATGGTGCGCGAACCGTTGCGCCGGTTGAGGGTCACGTAGGATGTGGGCAGGGTCCCGTTCTGCACGCGCCGGCAGCCGCCGGTATCCACGCCATGGTCGCACAGATCGTCGACAACGCGGCGCCCGTCGGGTCCTTCGGTCAGCACACCTCCCCACAGACACCGATGGCCCAGCTGGGCCAGCACCACCAGGGTGTTGGTGGCGTTGCCGCCGCGGCAGACGCGCTGACCGAGAGCCCGCACCTCGGCGTCTTCAGGCGGATAGCCGTCAACCGTGTTGATGACGTCGAGAGTGGCAATGCCGATGCCGAGGATACAGGACATGATGCCCGTGGAAGACTACGGCACGCACCGCGTTTGTCAACACGGCGCGCGGGAGGCGGGACGATCACCAGATGGGCTTGGAATCCGACGGGCCGCCGACGCCTGCGGGGCCGCTCTGATCGGCACCGCTGACCTGAACCCGGGTGGCTCCGGCGCCCGCAGCAGCCGCCGGAGATGCATTCCCATCGCTGGCATCCGCCGTTTTGGAGGCCGGACCGGGCTGACTGTCGCTCGCCGATGCCGGCGTTGCAGCCGCCGAGGGAGAATGGGCTGTGGATACCCCGTCAGGGCCGGGCGCGGCACCGTCGGCCTGAACGGTTGCATTGTCCGCATTGCCGGATTCGCCGGAGTCGCCGGCCGCAGACGTTTTCGGTTCGCCGCCGGGTGCACTGTCCGAGGCCGGGCCGGAGTGCTTGTCGGTGGCCGACGCAGTCACCGGGGACGGGGAAGGTGAAGGGGCGGCCGTCTGGTCCGTGCCCGAGGCCGCGCCGTCGGTCTTCGCGGTCGAAGGACTGACCTGGTCGGCCGCGCCGGCCGGCGCGGCGGACTGTACCCGACCTGTCGTCTTCGACTTCGAAGGCGCGGGCGGCGCCTGGCTCACACCCACCTTCGCCGGGCGCTTGGGCTCTGCACTGCGCTTATCCCGGCTCGATGTTGCGGCGGCCTGCGTCGACGCATGCCGATGGGCGGCAACGGTCGGCTTTGACGCCTGTACGCGGCGGCCGGACCGGCGTGCCTTCCCATGGGGCTCGGTCCGCGACTCCGACGCCTTCCGGTGGTGGCCGGAAGACGTCGGGGCCGATGCGGCCTGCCGCGTTACCGCCCCCGCCTTGGGGGGAGCTGAGGTGGCAGGGGCGGCTGCGACGACCGTTTCGTCTGCGGGCTGAGCGGCCAGACGCGCGCCCCACCCGTGATAACCCAGCGCCCCGCCTGCGCCCAGCACCAGGGTGGCCGCAATCCCTATCCAGAGGCCGCCCTTGCGCTTGCGCGGCGCGCTCGGGGACTCCGCGCCTGCGCCGGACTCGCGGGCAGCCGGCGCCGAGCTGCGGGGTTCGATCGGGTCCGTATCCACAGGCTGCGTGGACATGTCGTTTTCAGTGGCGACCGGGGACGCAGCCGCAGCGGCATGGAGGGCGGCGGGGTGTTCGGCGTGGGCATCCCCGAGATCCGGGACGTCCAGTGGCGTTTCGGGGCCACGGCTTCGCAGCGCCTCCAGCTCCTGCTGCAGTTGCATGGCTTCCTGCTCGGCGGCCTCGCGGGCGGTTTCGGCTTCGGTCCGCAAACGCAAAGCGGTTTCGACGTTGGCCTGGGCCAGTTCCAGTTCCTTGCGCAGCTCCGGATGAGGGTCGCTGTCGCCGCCGGTTGCACCCTGACGCAGCTCGGCCAGCCCCCGGGCGACGGCGGCCTCGGCGCGCAGCTGGTCGGCTTCCGTGCGCGCCGCGTCACGAGCACGGATCAACGCCTGCAGGCGGCCCTCGTACTGTTGAGCGTCCGCAGCCAGGCGATCCCGTTCCGAACGCACCTGGGCCAGCTCGGCGGTCATTTGCTCGGAAGGCTCGCGCACACTGTCCAGCTGCGCCCGCAGTTCTTCGATGGTGCGGTCGAGCTCGGCTCTTTGCTGCTCGTGGTCCTGACTCAGCCGCTCCAGTTCCTCGACCCCCACCGTTCCCGACAACGCATCGCGGGTTTCCGCCAGCGTCTGCTCCACGGCGGCTAGCCTGGCCGCCGACTGCTCCCCCAAGGCCTCCAGAGCCTGGGCATGCTCACGACTCTGCTCGTCCATTTCCTCGCGGGCCTGGACCAATGCCTCGTCCAATTCCGAGATGCGCTCGCGCGCGCCGTCCAACTCGGACTGGACAGCGGCGGCGGCTTCCAACTCGCCGCGCAGGCCGGCGATCCGGGTGTCGCGTTCGGAAAGGTCGTTCTGCAGCTGCTCTTGCAGGTTGCGGGCCTGTTCACGTTCGTCGTTGGCGGCCTGCAGCTCGTTTTGCAGGCGGGCGTTGCCGTCCTTCAGCGTGGACAGCTCGTCCTCCAGTGCAGTGCGCTTGTCGGTCTCCTGCCGACACAGGTCTTCCCAGCGCCGGGCGCCGCCCAGGGCGCTGTCCCGTTCGCCGCGGATGACGGTAAGCTCTTCCTCGGCGGCGCTGCGCACGCGCTGCAGTTCCTGGCGCAGCAGGTCCTGTTCGCGACGGGCCTCCTCGGCTGACGACGACAACTCGGCTTCGCGTTCCAGGGCCCGCTCGAGCTGCTGTCGGGCGGCCTGAAGGTCCGTCTGCAACGATGCGACCTGTGCCAGGGCCTCCTGCTCGGCCGCCCGCAGCCGGGCCAGATCCTCGGAGATCTCTGAGGCGGTCTGTCCGCTGGCGGCCTGCTCGTCCTCCAGGACCCGCACCCGTTGGCGCGCATTGTCCAACTCCTGTTGCAGGGACTGCTGGTCCTGGAGCCGCCCGTCGCGCTCGGCGACCTGCGCCTGGGCTTCCTGCAACTGCCCGGAGGCGCGGGCAAGCTCGGCGTCCAACTCCTGCTGTCGGGTCTGCGCCTGCGCCTGCTCCGTCTCCAGCCGGCGGCGCAGCTCGTCCAGCTCCTGCGAGGCGGCAGCCCGTTCGTCCGTCAGTGCCGACTGGGCGGCCTCCAGCTCGGCGATTCGTGCACGGCTCGCGTCCAACTCCTGCTCGAGGGCGCTCTGCTCGCGGGCGTCGTTCTGGGACCGTTCCGCGAGCCGGCCGTTGGCGGCATCCAGCTCGACCTGCAACTGCCCGGCGCGCTGGGCCTCGGCCCTGGCCTCTTCCAGTGCCTTCTCCACATCGTTGTGCTGGCGGCGCAGCTCGTCGGCCTCGGCGCCCGCCTGCTCGGCGGACCGCAGGGCCTCCTCCAGGCGGGCCCGGTCCTGCTCCAGGGACTGAGCCTGCTGCTGCGCGGCCGCCAGCTCTTCCCGGGCCGCTGCCAGGTCCGCCGACAGCTGCTCGCGTTCGGCACTGCCGCCGTCGCGGGCCGCCTGCAGGCCCTCCTCCAGGCGGCCACGCTCCTGTTCGAGGGTTGCACTGCGCTCCTGGGCGGCGGCCAACTGCTCCCGTGCCGCGACCAGGTCCGCCTGCAGCTGTTCGCGCTCGGCGCTCAGCTCCGTGCGCTGTTCGCTGGCGGCGGCGTGTTCGGCCTGCAAACGCTCGAGCGCCTCCCGGGCCTCCCGGGCCGCCTGTTCGGCGACGGCGACGGCCGTGTCGCGCTCAGCCAGTTTGTCCCGCAACTGGGCCGCTTCCCGGCGCTGCTCCTCCAGCTGCTGTTCGGACGCGGCGCTGCCGGCCTGCTGCTTTTCGATTTCCTCCACCCGCCCGCGCAGGGATTCGAGCTCCGCCAGCGCGGACGACTCGGCGTGCCGCGCCGTCTCCAGACTCGCTTCCAGCTCGCCCAGCCTGGCTTCCTGTTCCCGGCTTTCGCTTTGCGCGGCTTCCAGCTGGGTGCGCAGCTCGGCGAGGAGCTGTTCGGAACGCCGCAGGGAGCTGCGCTCGTTCTTGAGCTCGTCACTCAATGCCCGCGACTGGTCCTCGGCAAGATCCCGCGCCTCGATGAGTTCGGCTTCCCGGTCCCTGGCAGCCTTGAGACGGTCCCGTGCCTTGTCGCGAAACACCCGGATCTTGGCCAGTTCCGCTTCGTAGCGGGCTCTGACGTCATCGGGCTGGTCCGATGCGGCGCCGGCCTGCGCTCGCGCCGCCGGCGGCTCGGAACGCTCACGGTCCAGAGTGATGACTTCGGCGGTCCGGTGGTCCGCGCTCGGCGCCTCCGGTTCCGGCTCCGAAGCCGGAACCGGAGGCGGGCTGGCGGATGCCTTTTCGGAACCCGCGGCCGCGAAGCCGGCAATGCTCATCAACCCGTCGCGCAACACGAAAACATCATATCCACGCTGACTGAGCACGAAGGCGCCGCTGGCACTGCGTCGACCGGTGTCACAGCAGACGATGTACCGTCCGTCGCCATCGAGCTCGGAGGCCCGCTCACGCAGCGACGACAGAGGGATGTTCACGCTGCCCTCCAGGGCGGCGTTATCGAACTCTCCGGGCAGGCGCACATCCAGCCAGGTGGCGCCTTCGGCCACCATGGCCTTGGCCTGCTCGTAGCTCGCCTGGGCGATCAGCGGTTCCTTCAGCAACTGTACGAAATCGTTCTTTGCGAGGCGCATCAGCACGCCGTCGGTGAGCATGGTGACAGTGGCATTGCGCTTGGCGTCGGACAGCAGCGCGTCCTCGCCGAAGCTGGCGCCGTCCCCCAGCTCCGCCAGCTTCACCTCGGCGGCGTTCGGCGACGGCCTGCGGCTCACCGCACAGCGCCCGTGTTTGATCAGATAGAAGTAGTCGCCGTCGCCGCCCTGCTCGATGATGGTCTCGCCGGCCTTGGCGGAAAAGGCCTCCATGCTCATGAGCAGACGCTGGATGTTGGCGGGCGGCAGTTTCAGGAAGGCCTGGGACTGGAGCATGCGCGTCATCCAGTCGTCGTCGTCTTCCGAGTCGATTTCCACCACTTCGTAGCCCGCCGACTGATCCCATGTCAGCATGATGTCAAGCAGGCTGGTATCGATACGCACCACCAGGGCGGTGCTGGTGACCCGCGCGGAAACCTGCCGCGGCTGGTGGTTGGCAAGGGGATGGCGGCTGGCGTCCGAGCCCCCCCGAACGGAACCGACGACTTCGTTCTTGTCCCCGATCAGATTGACTTCGCCTTCCAGCACGTAGACCGATTGATTGTCCCGGTCACCACGCTTGAACAGGTAGCGTCCGGGACGCAACTCATCCACGACGGCCTTTTGCGCAATCTCGCCGAGATACGCCGGGGACAGGCCGTTGATGGGGATGAGATCCCGAAAAATCTTCTTGTCTAATGCTTTCTTGGCCGCTCCCATACCCACCAATTCAACCCCGAAGGAACCGTTCACGCATAAGGATCTCCGGTCGGCCCGAGGGTCCGGAGACGTGCAGATTTACAGCAGAGCTATCGGCCGGACGAGCGGCTTTCTTGATCCGATACAGCCCGAAAAGCGACGCCGATTTCCGGCCCCGACCGGCCGCTGCGCCAATCCCGACAATGTGCGGAGATGGGCCCTTTATAACCCGGGGCGGCGATAGCAGATTGTGGACTGGTTCACATCATCCGGGGGCTGTCACGGCGCTCTTGCCCGGCGCCCGGCGGTTCCCTACCATGAAGGTGCCCGCCACCGGTTCAGGCACACTCATGGCCAACGAATCCTTCTCCACCCCGGAAGCCGCCGAAACAGCGTTCTATGAGGCCCTCGAACGGGCAAGCCTGGAGGCCATGATGGCCGTCTGGGAAGACAGCGATGCGATCGCCTGCATACATCCCGGCGGCCAGCGCCTGAGCGGACGGACAGCGGTACGGGCCAGTTGGAAGCAGATCTTCGCCGGCGGTTCGAACCTGCGCTTTTCCGTCACCCACCGCCACAGCATCGCCGGCGACACCCTGGCGGTCCACATGGTGGATGAGCACATCGTTTCCGGCAGCCGCCGCTATCCGCCGGTAATCACCACCAACATCTACCGCCGCTCGGGGGAAGGGTGGCGGATGGTGCTGCATCATGCCTGTCCATCGCCGCCCGTCAGCGGTGCGACCAACGAGGATGGACGGCTCCACTGAGCCCCGCGCAAAGGTCTAAGAACGGGCGCGACCCACTCGGACGTTTGCCTGCAGCGGCTCGCGGTACTCCATCACACGCCACCTGCTTTCGCCGGCATCCAGCACCAGACACGAGGGTCCGCCGTAGGTACGCGCGCGCCCGCAGGCCCCCGGATTGAGCACCCAGGGCCGGGCGCTGCGGTCACACACCAGCCGGTGGCTGTGTCCGTACACCACCGCACGGGCGTCGGAATAGCGGTTTCTCAGGCGCGTATGTCGCTGCGCGGGTCCGCCGGCCCGGTGCCCATGCACCACCACCAGATGCCCGCCGGGCAACTCGATATGCGCTTCCTCCGGGAGCGCAGCCAGCAGTTGGTGGTCACTTTCATCCCAGCGCCCATAGTCGTCGTTGTTGCCCCGCACCGCGAAAACCTGGCCTCCGCAAGCCGCCAACGCTTCCAGCACCGCCGCGCTGCCGATGTCGCCGGCATGCACCACCAGGTCGCAGTCGCGCACCCGCGCAGCGATGCGCCGGTCCAGATATCCGTGACTGTCGGCCACCAGGCCGACTCGTACTCTGTTCATCATGAGTCACAGAATAGCGGCAATCGCGCCACCGATCGCGGTTTCACGGCGCCCGCACGGGACAATGGAGGCATGGACCGGCAAAGCGTTGGTGCGGATCGAGGGCGGTGGATCGGGAACATGACCGCAGATACTCACCGGCCGCGCACGCGTCACTGCATGTGTTCCGACAGTCCACCTTGCACCAAACAGCGGCAGGAAAGCGACGAAATGACTTTCCAAAAGCCTTTAACAATTTTCA
>Ga0102956_1000258_pt1 | contig 18722 bp, 21 predicted proteins | sample SalPonF2_A_D2_MG_FD_84515 | JGI IMG/M metagenome (GOLD analysis project Ga0102956, IMG submission 84515) | Salt pond soil microbial communities from South San Francisco under conditions of wetland restoration - Salt Pond MetaG SF2_A_D2_MG ...
AGCGGGACAGTGACCGTCATCGGCGCTCCGCCGAATCGGGCCCTGAAGCCTATGACATCGTTGCCGAGGTGCAACTCCTGGGTAGCCGAATGGCTGACGTTAAGGACGATTTTACCGTCCTTTACGTATTGCCGCGGGACATCCACGCCGGTGTAAGCGGCGTCGACGATCAGATGGGGCGTCTGCAGATTGTCACTGATCCACTCGTGCATGGCGCGCACAAGATACGGCCGACGCGATGTTGTTTCCGTATCTGCCACGCTGCCGTTTCCGCGACCTGTCTACTGGCGCAGCTCGCGCTCCAGTTCCGTGAGGCTGGCCTGAAACGAGCGCCGCGCGAAAATACGCTCCATGTAGCCCTGCACTCCCGCGGCGCTGGCCGGAAGCTCGATGCCATAGCGCGGCAGACGCCACAAAATCGGGGCGATCGTTGCATCGACCAGCGAGAACTCGTCGCTCAGAAAATAGGGCTTCGCCGAAAACACTTCGGCGCTTGAAATGACGCTTTCCTTGAGGATCTTGCGCGCTTTGAGTGCAGGCTTCTTGTCGCCCGCTGCCTCGATTTCCGCAGCGGTCGTGTACCAGTCGCGTTCAATCCGATAGAGGGCAAGCCGGAACTGTGCACGCGAAACCGGATCGACCGGCATCAGCGGCGGATGCGGAAAGCGCTCATCGAGGTACTCTACGATTACTCTCGAGTCGTACAACACGAGATCGCGGTCGACCAGCGTGGGGACGCTGTTGTAAGGATTCAAATCGAGCAGATCCTCGGGAAGATCGGTGTCATCGACATCGACGATGTCGATATTGATGCCTTTCTCGGCTAACACGATTCGCACCCTGTGGCTGTGCGCGCAGAGTGGATTGGAGAATAAGGTCATATCCGAACGCCTGTTTGCTGCTATCGACATCATGTATCAATTCCAGTCCCGGCGTGGATGCAAATACCGGGGCCTGGCGCGAAAATTTTGTCAGCGGACATCTTTCCAGTATTCCTGCTTCAGCAAATACGACATCAGCAAAAATACCAGCAGGAAAAATATAACCCAGACACCGAGCCGCTCTCTTTCGAGCTTCACCGGCTCGGCAATGTAAACGAGGAAATTAACCAGATCGAGGACAAACGAATCGTACTCCTCCTCGGTCAACTGGCCCTCGACGACCGTCTCGTACCCGGAAATCACCTCGTGACCTTCCGCATCGGTCTCGATCTGCGCGCGGCGCAAACCCTGTAATTCCCACAGGACGTGCGGCATCGACGCCCCCGGCAACGCGATGTTGTTGACACCTGCAGGCCGGGTATCGTCAAGATAAAAACCTTTCAGAAAGGTGTAGAGGTAATCTTTGCCGCGGGCCCGCGCGATCAGTGACAAATCTGGCGGGGTCACCCCGAACCAGCGCTCCGCATCGCTGCCCGGCATCGCGATTTCCATGGTCTCATGCGGTTTCTCCGCCGCCCACATCAGGTTCGTGACCATCTGGTCTTCGCTGAGCCCGATGTCCTCCGCCAAACGGTTGTAGCGTACGTACTGCGCCGAATGGCAACCCATGCAGTAGTTGACGAAGTTTCTTGCGCCGCGCTGCAGGGATGCCTGGTTAGACAGGTTGATATTGGCGTGCTCATAGGCTGCACCGCCCCCGGCAGCCGACGCAAAACCGGGCAGCCCGGCCAAAACAAGCAGCGCTAAAAGCCATCTAGTCATGATATGTCACCCGATCCGGCACCGGTTTTGTCTTGTCTATCCTCGTGTAAAAGGGCATCAGCAGGAAGAAAGCAAAATACCCGACCGAAAAAATCCGGCCAAGCAACGGGTAAATGCCAACCGCCGGCTTGACGCCGATATAGCCCAGCCCGACGAAACAGATTGCAAAAAGCGTCAGCGCCAGCTTGTAAATCCAGCCGCGATACCGAATCGATTTGACCGGCGAGCGATCGAGCCATGGCAACAAAAAGAACAGCCCGATGGCGAGGCCCATGAGGATAACGCCCATCAGTTTGTCCGGAACGGCGCGCAGAATTGCGTAAAACGGCGTGAAATACCACACCGGCGCAATATGCTCGGGGGTTTTCAGCGCGTTTGCCGGTTCGAAGTTCGCGTGCTCGAGAAAATAACCGCCCATTTCCGGCGCAAAGAACATCACTGACGCAAACGCGATCAGGAAAATCACAATGGCGACGAGGTCCTTGACGGTGTAGTAAGGATGAAAAGGTATGCCATCGAGCGGCTTGCCGTCGGGTCCCTTGGTGTTCTTGATCTCAACCCCATCGGGGTTGTTGGAACCGACCTCATGCAACGCGAGAATGTGGGCCACGACCAGTCCCAGCAACACCAGCGGCAACGCGATGACATGTAACGCAAAGAACCGGTTGAGAGTGATATCCGAGATATAAAAGTCGCCGCGAATCCACTCCACCAGGCTCTCACCGATTCCCGGAATCGCACCAAACAGGGAGACGATCACCTGGGCACCCCAGTAGGACATCTGTCCCCATGGCAGCAGATAGCCGAAAAATGCCTCGGCCATCAACGCAAGATAGATCAGCATGCCGATGATCCAGACCAGCTCGCGCGGCTTGCGGTACGAGCCATACAGCATGGCACGGAACATGTGCAGGTAGACGACGATGAAAAATGCCGATGCGCCGGTGGAATGCATGTACCGGATCAACCAGCCCCACTCGACGTCGCGCATGATGTACTCGACCGACGCAAACGCTTCCGCGGACGACGGTTTGTAGTTCATCGTAAGGAAAAGCCCGGTCAGCAACTGGATGACCAGCACGACCATCGACAAAACGCCAAAAACGTACCAGACGTTGAAGTTTTTCGGCGCGTAATATTCGGCAGCGTGCTCGTCCCACATTTTTTTCAGGGGGAAGCGCGCGTTTACCCAGTCGTTGAGGGCACTCAGTTTGCCGCCGTCTGGCAGCGCATCAGGACGGGTACTGCTCATCAGGCCACTCCCGTGTCGTCACCAATGAGAATCGAATTCTCGTTGAGGAACCGGTATGGCGGTACCGCCAGGTTCAGCGGCGCCGGCACACCGCGGAAGACCCGCCCCGCCAGGTCGAATTTCGAGCCGTGACAAGGGCAATAAAATCCGCCGCGCCAGTCTGCGCCGAGATCCTCGGGAGCGACATCGAAGCGCTCAATGGGTGCGCAACCGAGGTGCGTGCAGTTGCCGACCACCACGAGAATTTCCGGGCGAATGGAGCGGAACTCGTTGGCCGCATAGTCGGGTTGTTGCGGCTCGACCGATTCCGGATCGCGCAGTTCGCCCACGACCGCAGGCAGCGTATCGAGCATTTCCTTCGTGCGATGCAGTACCCACACCGCCTTGCCACGCCATTTGACGCGGGCCATGGCCCCCGGGTCGAGCTTGCTGATGTCAATTTCAACCGGGGCACCGAGCGCCTGCGCCCGCGCACTCGGTTTCCACGAGGCAAGAAATGGTGTCGCGGCAAATCCTGCTCCGACCGCACCGGTTACGGCCGTGGTCACGGTCAGAAAATGACGTCTACTGGTGTCAACCTCAGCGGTCATCTGGCAATCTCCGAAGAACGTGCTGCGTCAAAGCGCGGGGCCGTGGCAGCGGCTCACTATTATTAGGCGTTGGTTTCTTTGAATACGACTCGAAAGAGCCTTGTCACAAAGACTCGAAATTATACACATTGCCGGAGTTCGGTGCCTAGGCCGATGGCGTTGCTACAATGCCGCGCCAGAGGAGCCGTCGCATGACCCATCTTGGCGAAACCCTGAAATTTCTGCTCCGCTACACAATAGCGGGCCTGGCGCTCGCGTTTCTGGTAGTGGCGCTTCGGCCCGAGTGGCTGCCCCGGACAATGGCTCCCGCCAGCGCGCTGCGACCGGCCAGCTACGCCGACGCCGTACAGGTGAGCGCAACCGCGGTCGTCAGCATTTTCAGCCTGCGCTCGGCACGCGCCGATGACGGCAGCGAAAGACAACTGATCACCAGCCTCGGCTCGGGCGTGCTGATGGACCCGGGCGGCTATATCCTCACCAATCTGCATGTAATCCAGGATGCGTCCCAGATTCGCATTCAGCTCACCGACGGCCGCGTCGCCGAGCCGCGGCTCGTCGGAATCGACTCCCTGACCGATCTCGCGGCACTGCGAATCAACCTAAGCGGACTGCCGACGATACCGCTCGGACGGTCGGATACATTGCGCATCGGCGATGTGGTGCTGGCGATTGGTAATCCATTCGGGCTCGGCCAGACGGTGACCCAGGGGATAGTCAGCGCAACCGGCCGCGGCCTCGGACTGAGCCTGATCGAGGATTACATCCAGACCGACGCCGCAATCAACGTCGGCAACTCCGGCGGCGCGCTGGTCAATGCGCGCGGCGAACTAATCGGGATCAATGCCGCCAGCCTCGAACCGAGCCTGCAGCCTTACGGCCTCAGCCTTCCCGAAGGCATCGGTTTCGCGATACCGGTCAATCTCGCGCGCGGCGTGATGGCTGAACTGATCGAACATGGGCGAGTGCTGCGCGGCTGGCTCGGGGTACAGGCGATCGAGTTGAGTCCGGGGCGGGCGGCAGTACTCGGGCTGTCCGGCGGCGGTCTGGAACTGACCGAGGTCTACCCGGACAGCCCGGCCCACGAGGCGGGGCTGCGGCCCGGCGACATCCTTACCGATATCGACGGCCAGCGGGTACTGCTGCGGGCCAATGCGCTCAATCTCATCGCCCGCCTGAAACCCGGCAGCGAGGTGAGAATTGCCGGGATGCGCGGCGATCAGCGCTTCGAACGCACGATAACGGTGGTTGCAAGGCCCGATTAGCGGGGCGTCGCGCCATGGCGCCGGTCGCGGCAGCAAGACACCACGGCGGAGTTCAATCAGGAACCCGGCGGATATTGGCCCCGAGCCCGCTCAGCTTCTCTTCGATACATTCGTAGCCGCGATCGATATGGTAGATCCTGTCCACGACCGTCGTACCCTCCGCGACCAGCCCGGCAAGAACGAGGCTCGCCGATGCCCGCAGGTCCGTTGCCATAACCGGGGCTCCGTTGAGCCGCTCTACCCCCTGGATTACGGCGGTATTGCCCTCGAGACGTATGTGCGCACCCATTCTTTGCAACTCCAGCACGTGCATGAAGCGATTTTCGAATATCGTTTCCGATATCGTTCCCACCCCCTCGGCCACCGCGTTCAGTGCCGTGAACTGGGCCTGCATATCGGTCGGGAATGCCGGGTATGGCGCAGTACGCAGATCAACCGACCGGGGCCTGGCGCCGCCCATGTCCAGCCGCACCCAATCCGCACCGGTCTCGATGTGGGCACCTGCATCCTGGAGCTTGGCGCATATCGCATCCAGGTGATCGGGACGCACGCTGGTGACCCGGACACAACCGCCGGTCACCGCGGCTGCAACCAGGTAGGTTCCCGCCTCGATCCGGTCGGGCAGGACTGTATAACGGGTTCCGCCGACCGCATCGACCCCGTCAACGACGATCGTATCGGTGCCAGCGCCGCTAATACGCGCTCCCATCTGGTTCAGACACGCGGCGAGATCCGCAACCTCGGGCTCGCGCGCCGCGTTTTCGATCGTGGTTCTGCCCTCGGCCAGCACCGCGGCCATCATCAGGTTTTCCGTACCGGTCACGGTTACCGTGTCGAGCACCAGCCTGGCGCCACGCAGACGGTCGGCGCGGGCTTTGATATAGCCGTCCTCGATGGTGATGTCCGCGCCAAGGGCGGTCAGCCCTGCCACATGCAGATCGACCGGTCGCGCGCCGATGGCGCAACCGCCGGGCAGCGACACATCGGCCCGGCCGAACCGCGCCAGCATCGGGCCGAGCACCAGAATCGACGCGCGCATCGTCCGTACCAGCTCGTACGGGGCAAATGGCTCCCGCAGCGTCGTCGAATCGACCTCGATGTGCATGCGCTCGTCCATCGTGACCGTCACACCCATACGCGCAAGCAGTTCAATAGTCGTGGTCACATCGCGCAAATGCGGGACGTTGGCTATCACGACCGGCTCTTCCGCCAGCAGCGTAGCGGCGAGAATAGGCAGCGTTGCGTTTTTCGCACCCGAGATACGAACGTCGCCCTCGAGTTTCGCGCCGCCCTCTATGTGAAGTTTGTTCAAAGCACCGACCCCGCGTCCCTAGTTTCCACCGCCAACGGTTTCCCACTCGTCCGGGGTGAAGGCCTTGATCGACAACGCGTGTATTTCGCCGCCCACCAGCTCACCCAAGGTCGCATACACCATCTGATGACGCGCCAGGCTGCGCTTGCCCTCGAAGCCGCTCGATACCACGACCGCCTCGAAATGAGTATTGTCATCGCTGCGTACCAGTGCGTTGCAGTCGGGCAATCCGGACTCGATGAGCGTTGCGATTTCTTCGCTATTCATGTTCAGGGGTTCCAGGGTTGTCGCGCAGCTTCCAGTGCGCTCGCGATCGTGACGTAATCGGACCGGGTATCGCGCCCGGAAACCGAAATTGTACGGTATCGGTTTCCGCGTCGATATAGCGGATTGGGAACAGCCTATCAACTCATCCGGCCGAAGCGTGTATTATTGCGTGCCGTTTTCGGCTTACTAAAACGCGTCGGCTGCGGCCGGAGCAAACGACGCCGGCCCCGCATATTTGCTGCGGCGCCGTCGAGGATAAAATGCCAATTTTCGCTGGGGCAACCCTCGCTGGCTTCATTCTGCTGGTGTGGGGGGCCGACCGATTTGTGCTGGGAGCTGCAGCTACTGCCCGCAATCTGGGCGTGGCACCGGTGTTGATCGGCCTCACGATAGTCGGCTTTTCGACGTCAGCCCCAGAAATTCTCGTTTCGGTAATGTCGTCGCTGCAAGGCACACCCGGCCTCGCCATCGGCAACGCGATCGGCTCGAATATCGCCAATATCGCGCTGGTTCTGGGCGCCACCGCCGCGGTCATGCCGATCGACCTGAGATCGGAAACGCTGCGGCGGGAAATGCCGGCGCTGCTGGCTATCACGTTGCTCTCGGTGATGTTGTTTCTCGACGCCTATCTGTCGCGCGTCGACGGGTTCGTGTTGCTTGCCGGGCTCGTGTTGCTAATGTACTGGATCACCAAACTGGGGTTCCGGTCGACCGCAACCGACCCGATTCAGGCGGAATATGAGGCCGAAATACCCAGCGGTGTCAGCATGCCGATGGCGGTCGGATGGCTCGCTCTCGGTCTTGTGGTGCTGTTGCTGGGAGCAAACCTGCTGGTCTGGGGCGCGGAATCGATCGCGCGCGTACTGGGTGTCAGCGACCTGATCATCGGCCTGACCATTGTCGCTGTCGGCACAAGCCTGCCGGAACTCGCCGTCTCGATCGTCAGCGCGCTGAAAAACGAACATGGGCTCGCAATAGGCAACATCGTGGGCTCCAATATGTTCAACACGCTGGCCGTGGTGGGCGTTGCCGGAGTCATCCACCCGACGCCTTTCGAGACCGAAGTCCTTACCCTGCATTTACCGGTAATGATTGGGTTTACATTGGTGCTGTTTACGATGGCATACGACTTTAGCGGCCGTGGCCGGATCAACCGGGTGGAAGGCTTCGCGCTGGTTATCGCGTTCGCGACCTATCACTACTACATTTTTTCCAGAAGTCTTTGAGGACCGGGCGCTCTGCGCAAGGTAAAAAGCGATGAAGACCTTCGATAAAGAGGCGATCCTGCCACTCGGACGCCAGGTGATCGCAATCGAGGCGAATGCGGTTCACGCGCTGCAGTCACGGATCGACGATACCTTTGCCGATGCCTGCCAGCTCTGTCTCGACTGTCTCGGCAGGATCGTGGTGACCGGCATGGGCAAGTCCGGCCATGTCGCCAGCAAGATTGCCGCGACTCTCGCGTCCACCGGTAGCCCGGCGTTCTTCGTCCATCCCGGCGAGGCCAGCCACGGCGACCTTGGCATGATTACCGGGCGCGACGTCGTGCTCGCGATATCCAACTCTGGCGAAACCGGGGAGATCGTTACGATCCTGCCGTTGATAAAGCGGCTCGCGGTGCCCCTGATTACCATGACGGGACGGCCCGAATCGACGCTGGCGACCGCAGCCGACGTCAATCTCGATGTCAGCGTCAGCGAGGAGGCATGCCCGCTCAACCTGGCTCCCACCGCCAGCACCACGGCGACGCTGGCAATGGGTGACGCGCTGGCGGTTGCCCTGCTTCAGGCCCGTGGTTTCACCGAAGAAGATTTTGCGCGCTCCCATCCAGGCGGAACGCTGGGCCGGCGCCTGCTCCTGCACATGCGCGACCTTATGCACACCGGCGACCAGATTCCGGTGGTGCGGCCGGACACTCCCCTGGGCGAGGGACTTCTGGAAATGACCCGCAAGGGGCTGGGACTAACGACGGTGCTGGACGACGATGGCTTTATCCAGGGCGTGTTCACCGACGGCGACCTGCGCCGTGCGCTCGACACCGGGCTGGATATCCACAATACGCTGATGCGCGACGTAATGACGCCGCATGGCAAGACAGTGTCGCCCGAGATTCTGGCCGCCGAGGCGGTACACCTGATGGAAACCCACAAAATCACCTCTTTGCTTGCCACGGATGATGCCGACCGGCTCGTGGGCGTACTTCACATCCATGACTTGCTGCGCGCCGGAGTGATGTAAGTGAGCGAAGCCAGGAAGCTCGCGGCAGCTATACGGCTGGTTGTGTTCGACGTCGACGGCGTATTCACCGACGGCCGCCTGTTCCTCGACTCGAACGGGGTTGAGACCCACAAGATTTTCCATGTACGCGACGGCTACGGCGTCAAGCGCCTGTTGGCGGCCGGTATCGAGGTGGCAATAATCTCCGGGCGCGATTCGGCGGCCGTTGCTGCGCGGATGGCCGCGCTCGGCGTACGCCACGTTTTCCAGGGAAGAGACGACAAGCTGCCCGTGCTCGAAGCACTGCTGGGAAAGCTCGGCGTGGCACCCGAACACACCGCCTTTGTCGGCGATGACGAGCCGGATATTGCGCCGATGAAGGCGGTCGCGCTGGCGATAACGGTTGCCGATGGCCACCCCGCAGTACGTGCCGCGAGCCACTGGGTTACCCAGAGCGGCGGCGGGCGCGGAGCGGTGCGCGAGGTCGCGGAGTTCCTCCTCGCGTCGCGGAGCTGCGATTGAGCGCCAGTCTCCGATTCTCCCTTTTCTCGGCAATCCTGGTCGCCGCGGTGCTCGGCAGCTGGTATCTGACGCAGTCACAACCGCAGCCTCCCGACGAATTGACTGATACGCAGTCCGATGAAAGCTATTACATGCGCGACGCCACTTTACTGGGCATCGGCGACAACGGCGTACCGAGCTACCGGGTTCACGCCGCCCACATCCGTCATGTCGCAATGGACGACAGCATCGAGCTGACCAATATACGGGTCCGTTTCGAGACGGATCCGGACGCCCCGTGGACGCTCAACGCGCCACGCGGACAGATCCCCAAGGAACGCGAGTACATTGACCTGATCGGCGAGGTGACGGCCAGCCGGGAACCGGGCGAGGGAGACGAACTGGTGATCGTCACTCGCGATGTCAGGGTCCTGCTCGAGGAGAGAATTGCGACCACTGAGGCGCTCGTGACAATGAATATGGGTCCGCATGCGGTGACGGCCCAGGGTATGCGAGCGTATTTAAAGCAGGACCGCGTGGAACTACAATCCGATGTCCATGGTCTTTTCGCGCCTTAAAGCCGGCATCGCCGGATTGATGCTGGCACTTCTCGCACCCGCTCCGGGCGCTGCGCAGGATCTGCTGTCGCGAGAACTGCCGATTGCGCTGGATGCCGACTCATCGGAAATCGACCGCGGCAATGATCGGCTCGTGTTCCGTAACGTGACCATCTCCCAGGGCGAGACCAGGATCAACGCACAAGAGGCTTTCGCATCTACTCTGGACTTCGCCAACAGCGTCTGGACCTTCGAGGGCGACGTTAGGATTGTGCTGGACGGCACTTCTATCGCCTCGAACCAGGCGCAATTGACGTTCTCCGATTACAACCTGCAGGGCGCGATCGTCGAGGGTGATCCGGCCCGTTTCGAGCATAACGGCGAACAACGGCAGGCTCAGGGCCGCGCCAACGTCGTGGAGTACGATGCGGCGGCCGGGATCGTGCGGCTGTCACGCGAAGCGTGGCTGGCCGAGGGCGGCCGGGAAATTTCCGGCAACGTTCTGACCTACGACATCAATGCGGAGCGTGTCGTCGCCGACCGCGGCAAGGAGGAGAACGAGCGCGTACGCATCATCATCGACCCCGCAAGCCTGGAACAGCAGGAAGAGGACGACACGGACGATCCGCAATGAGCGAACTGATCGTCACTGACATCGCCAAACGTTACGGTTCCAGGCAGGTCGTCAACGGCATGTCGCTGCAACTCGACGCCGGCGAGGTCGTCGGCCTCCTCGGACCCAACGGTGCCGGCAAAACCACCGCTTTCTACATGATCGTGGGACTTATTCCCTGCGACAAAGGCAAGATCGAGGTAAACGGCAACGACCTTACCGGTCTTCCCATGCATCGCCGGGCCCGCCTCGGTTTGGGCTATTTGCCGCAGGAAGCATCGGTATTCCGCAGCCTGACAGTTGCCCAGAACATCATGGCCATCCTGGAAATCCGCCCCGGCCTCGACCGCGCCGAACGCGAGGCGAAACTCGAGGAACTGCTCGAGGAACTGCACATCGGCCATATTCGCAACAGCACCGGCGTGTCGCTCTCCGGCGGAGAGCGACGCAGGGTCGAGATTGCACGCGCGCTCGCCGCGGAACCGCAGTTCGTATTGCTCGACGAGCCTTTTGCCGGGGTGGACCCGATCTCGGTGCTCGACATCCAGCGCATCATTTCGCACCTTACCGAACGCGGCATAGGGGTACTGATTACGGATCACAACGTCCGCGAGACTCTCGGAATTTGCGAACGCGCCTACATTCTTAGCGACGGCATTGTGATAGCCTCAGGTCGTCCCGAAGAAATCATTGAAAATCGGGCAGTTAGAGAAGTGTATCTCGGCGAGGATTTTCGCCTTTAGAATGGAAACGATGGCTGGTTTTGCACCGCAGCCCGGAGCCGCGACGACGATCTGACAATGCTGAAACCCAGCTTGCAACTCCGACTTGGTCAGCAACTGACCATGACGCCGCAACTGCAACAGGCAATCAAGCTGTTGCAGCTGCCGGTTATGGACCTTCAGACCCATATCCGCGAAGTTCTGGAAAGCAATGTGATGCTCGAGGCCGAAGAATCGGACCGCGCCATCGACGAGCCCGAAACCACCGCCGCAGAGGCTGAAGAGGCGGCGCGCGCCGAAACCGAGGTCGATGCGGACTCCAGCTGGGAAGAGACCCAGCTGACCGCTGCCGACTCGAACTGGTCGTCCGGCGAATCCGGCGGCAGCGGCGAGAACCGCGAATTCGCCGATCGTTCCGGTATCACACTGCACGATCACCTGTTGTGGCAGCTGCAACTTGAAAGTCCGGGCGAGCGGGTTTTCGTCATTGGCCAGGCCGTCCTCGATGTGATCAATGAAGATGGCTATCTCAGCGAGGGACTGGACTCGGTCCAGGCAACCTTGCAGCCGGATATCCGCGCCAGCATCGAGGAGATCGAAACGGTGCTGATGCTGATCCAGCGCTTTGATCCGCCCGGAGTTGGGGCCCGCACGGTAGGCGAAAGCCTCTCGTTGCAGCTGCGTCAGCTCGATCCCGAAACCCCGGGCCGGGAACTGGCAGAGACGCTGGCGCTCGACCATCTCGAAGATGTCGCCCAGCAAAACTTCTCGCAGTTGCGGCGCAAGCTCCGCTGCACCGAGGAGGAGCTGCACGAGGCGCTATTGCTGGTCCGGGGATGCCACCCGCGGCCGGGGGCGTCGGTCAACACCACTCCGCCGGATTATGTCGTGCCGGATGTCTATGTGCGAAAAATAGACAATCGCTGGATTGTCGAGATAAATGGCGAAGCAGCGCCTAAACTGAGGGTAAATGACACCTACGCGGGATTGCTGGGACGAGGGTCCGGCAATACGACACTGAAGGCCCAGCTGCAGGAAGCGCGTTGGTTGGTAAGGAGCCTCGAGATTCGAACCGACACTATGCTCAAGGTCGCACGCACGATCGTCGAACGCCAGCATGAATTTCTTGACCGCGGCGATGAAGCTATGAAGCCGTTGGTACTGCGCGACGTGGCCGAAGCGGTGGACATGCATGAATCGACTATTTCCCGCGTCACAAACGGCAAGTACATGCATACGCCGCGCGGCGTGTTCGAGTTCAAGTATTTCTTCTCGACGAATCTGGGCGGCGCCGATGGCAGCGAACATTCGTCTACCGAGATCCGCGCGCGTATAAAGAGAATGATTGGACAGGAAAATCCCGCCAAACCCCTGTCCGACAGCCGCATTGCACAGGCTTTATCCGGAGACGGTATCAAGGTGGCCCGTCGCACTGTCGCCAAGTATCGTGAAGGAATGGCGATTCCGTCTTCGAGCGAAAGGAAGCGCCTGGCGGTACGTTAGGCACCACGACAAAGGAGAAAAACATGCAGTTAAGCCTTACCGGTCATCACATCGAGATCACGCCGCCGCTGCGCGCCTACGTCAACACCAAGATGGACAAAATTCAGCGCCACTTCGACAATGTCGTAGACGCCCACTGCATACTCTCGGTGGAGAAACTGCGCCATCGCGCCGAGGCGACGGTCAATCTTGGCGGCGGACGGATTTTTGCTGACTCGGTCGAGGAAAATATGTACGCTGCAATTGATGCGTTGGTCGACAAACTCGACCGACAGGTTAAAAAATACAAGGAAAAACTGACCGATCATCACGCTCGCGAGGCTCACCGGTTGTCGCAGACCTGACGAGCAGGCGAGCGGGCATCGAGCAAAGCTGCCCATGAATATCTCCGAAATACTCGAGCCCGGCCGCGTGCTGGGTAACGTCGAGGCGCGAAGCAAGAAGCGTGCGCTCGAAATCCTGAGCGAACTGCTTGGACACGCGGGCGAGGAATGCGTGGCCAACGACATTTTCGAAAATCTGGTGCAACGCGAAAAACTCGGTTGTACCGCGCTCGGTCGCGGCGTCGCCGTGCCACATGGCCGAAGTCCAGGCCTGAGCGGCCCGGCAGCCGCGTTTGTCAAGCTCCACGAACCGGTTGATTTCGATGCCGCCGACGGCGAGCGTGTGGACCTGATTTTTGGTTTGCTCGTGCCGGAGGAAACAACCGAGAATCAATCTGCGGCGCTGGCCGATGTAACCCGGCTGATGGCCGATGCAACATTGCGCGGGTCCCTGCGCGAGGCAACGAGCAGCAGCACGTTATATCAACTGCTTGCGGATGCCGCAGATCGACTGACTACCTGATGCGGGCAGGGTAATGCGACTGATCATTGTCAGCGGCCTGTCCGGCTCGGGCAAAAGTGTCGCGCTGGACGTGCTCGAGGACATGCAGTTTTTTTGCGTGGACAATCTGCCGGCGCCGTTGCTGGAGGCAATCGTTCCGGAACTCGAGGCACGCCGTCAGGACAATCTGGACCAGACCGCCATCGGCGTGGATGCTCGCAGTCTGCGCCAGGACCTCGGCCGCCTGCCTGCAATCATCGACCGTCTGCGCGAGCAGGGATTCACCTGCGAGTTGATTTTTCTTTACGCAAGTGACGATATCCTGGTTTCGCGATTCAGCGAGACCCGCAGAACTCATCCCTTGACCCGTGAAGGGCTTAGCCTCAAAGAGGCCATCGCAAACGAGCGCCGCCTGCTCGCGCCAATTCAGGATGCCGCCGACCTCGCCATCGATACCTCGAAAAGCAGCGTCGCCGAATTACGCAACCTGGTGCGCCGCCGCATTGCAGGTCGCGAGGAAGGCGATCTCGCGTTGTTGTTCCAGTCGTTCGGTTTCAAACACGGACTACCGACCGACGCCGACTACGTGTTCGACGTGCGCTGTCTGCCAAACCCGTACTGGGACAAGACGTTGAGGCCGCTCACCGGCCTGGACGAGCCGGTCTGCCAATTTTTGTCGCGCCAGCCGGCGGTTGGCGCAATGCTCGAGGACATCGGACGATTTCTCGATACCTGGATTCCCGCCAGCAGGGATTATGACCGTGCCTATCTGACCGTCTCGATTGGCTGCACCGGGGGCCAGCACAGGTCGGTATACATGGTCGAACGGCTCGCCGCCATGTTTCGCGGACGCTTCGGGCCGGTTCAAATTCGTCACAACGAACTGGCATCTTCGCGTCAGGTCAACTAGGCGCAACGGCGACCGCGGCTCTCTCCGATAGACCGAAACCCGGGCGACGGCTACACTGCGCGGGCGCGCAGCGGCGCTAAGCGGACAAGCATGATGGCCGTCGAATATCCCGAGCATCGTCTGACCCGCCTGCAGGCTCTTAGGGATGCCCTGTACAGCGGTCGGCTGCGCCCGGTACAGCGAATGATCAATGCGCTGCATCCGGCCGAAATCGCATCGCTCCTCGAATCCCTGCCGGCTGACGAACGTGCCGCGGTATGGGAACTGGTCATTCCGGACGACGAGGGAGACGTCCTCCTCGAACTCAATGACGAGGTGCGCGCGAGTCTGCTGCGCGGAATGGACGAGAACGAGATCGTCGCCGCGACCGACGGTATGGCCGTCGATGACCTGGCTGATTTTATCGGCGATCTTCCGGAAGCGGTTACGCAGCAGGTACTGCGTTCGATGGACCAGCAGGACCGCGATCGCCTGGCCGACGTCATCCAGCTGATGGCCTACCCGGAAGACAGTGCCGGCGGCCTGATGAACACGGACACCGTCACGGTCCGCCCCGATGTCACACTCGAAGTAGTGATGCGTTACATCCGTCAGCGCGGCGGCTTGCCGGACAAGACGGATGCCTTGTTCGTAGTCAACCGACAGGACCAATTTCTCGGCTGCCTGCACCTGACCCGGCTGCTCGCCGAAGACGATCAAATGAGCGTGGCCGAGGTGATGGATACAGATTCGCGTCCGATCGCCGCCGACACTGCGGCGAGCGAGGTCGCCAAACGCTTTGAGGATCGCGATCTTTTGTCCGCGGCAGTGATCGATCCAGCGGGCAGGCTGCTGGGACGCATCACTATTGACGATGTCGTCGACGTCATTCGCGAAATTGGCGAACACTCGCTGATGAGCATGGCCGGACTGGACGAAGACGAAGACATGTTCGCTCCGGTAGCGGCAAGCGCCCGGCGCCGGGCAGTGTGGCTTGGAGTCAATCTGGCAACGGCATTTCTCGCCGCCTGGGTCGTCGGCCTGTTCGAGGCCACGCTGGAAAAAGTCGTCGTGCTGGCGGTTTTGCTGCCGGTGGTGGCAAGTATGGGCGGAATTGCCGGTAGCCAGACTCTTACGCTGATTATTCGCGGCCTCGCGCTGGGTCAGATCGGTCGCTCCAATGCGAGGCTGCTGCTGCTGAAGGAAGTGCTGGTTGGATTGCTGAATGGCCTGATGTGGGCATCGGTCGTGGCAGTTGCCACATACTTGTGGTTTCGCGACTGGCAGGTTGCAGTCGTAATCGGCATAGCCATGATCGCCAACCTGTTCGTCGCCGCCCTCGCCGGAGTCGGCGTACCGCTGCTGCTGCAGCGGTTGCGTGTCGATCCCGCTCTGGCCGGCGGGGTGGTATTGACTACCGTCACCGATGTGGTCGGCTTCCTCGTATTTTTGGGACTCGGCACACTTATCCTGATCTGACCCCGGTAATCCGGCGCCAGCATCACGGAATCCAATCGTGCGGGCCGCACGAAACCTGCGTTAACCACGCATTATCCGCGGAGAATGAGATGAAATCGATCAATGCTAGAGTCCGGAATGTTTCGCTTCTGGCCGTGCTGTCCTTGATGGCAGTCACGGCTTTCGCCACTCCCGAAGTCGGGCAACCGGCGCCTGAGTTCAAAATGCAGGATCAGAATGGCGATTGGCGCTCCCTTTCGGATTACCGCGGCAAGTGGGTCGCGCTCTATTTCTACCCCAAGGATGACACACCGGGATGCACGACCCAGGCCTGCGCGTTCCGCGACAATATTTTCGCGTTCCGCAAAATCGATGCCGAAATCGTCGGCATTAGTCTGGACGACGTTGAGACCCACCAGGAATTCGCGGAAAAATACAGCCTGCCGTTCACGCTGCTGTCCGATAAGGATGGCGAAACCGCCAAACGGTACGGCGTGCTGAAGAATTACGGCGTGATGAAACTGGCGAGCCGCCAGTCATTTCTGATCGACCCGGATGGGCAGATCGTAAAACACTATGAGAAAGTCGATCCGGAATCGAATTCGACCCAGATGCTGGCAGATATCGAGAGCTTCAAAAAGTAGCGCCAGCGACCGGCGTGCGGCGAGCAGTCGCATGCCGGTCCCGCCCTACATCAGCTCCTTCATTCCGCGTTCGAGGCCGCCGATCGTCAGCGGGAACATGCGCCGTTCCATCAGATCACGCAGCAGACCAGTGGACGGCGTGTAATCCCAGCGCTGTTCCGGTTCAGGATTGAGCCACACTGCGCTGCCGTAGGTATCGAGCAGACGTTGCATCCACAGCGAGCCGGGTTCCTCGTTCCAGTGCTCCACACTGCCGCCGGGATAGATGATCTCATAGGGGCTCATCGTAGCGTCCCCAACGAAGATCAGCTTGTAGTCGCGTCCATATGTTCGCAACACCTCCATCGTCGGCGTACGTGCGGCATGTCTGCGGCGATTGTCACGCCAGACAGACTCATAGACACAATTGTGAAAATAGAAGTACTCGAGATGCTTGAATTCGCTGCGTGCGGCCGAAAATAGCTCCTCGCACAGACGGACGTGATCGTCCATCGAACCGCCGATATCCAGAAACAGCAGGACCTTTATCGCATTGTGACGCTCGGGAACCATCCGAATATCCAGCAGCCCGCCCTGGCGGGCGGTCGACCGGATCGTATCGTCAAGGTCGAGCTCTTCCTCGGCGCCCTGGCGCGCGAAGCGGCGCAGCCGCCGCAATGCGATCTTTATGTTGCGCGTACCGAGTTGCACATCATCATCGAGGTTGCGGTACTCGCGCCGGTCCCAGACCTTCGCGCCGCGGCGGTGACGCGAACCGTCCTGACCGATGCGAACTCCCTCCGGGTTGAATCCGTACGCGCCAAAAGGCGACGTGCCAGCTGTTCCGATCATCCGGTTGCCGCCCTGGTGGCGTTTCTTCTGCTCCTCCAGCCGCTGTTTCAGCGCATCCATCAATTCCTCGAAACCGCCGAGCGATTCGATCCGCTGGCGCTCCTCCGGGCTCAGAAATAGTTCTGCCTGACGCCGCAACCAATCGTCCGGCAGCTGAACCGGGTCGGGCCCGAACACGCTTTCGATACCGCGGTAGTAATCGCCGAATACCTTGTCGAAGCGATCGAAGTGGGCCTCGTTTTTCACCAGGGTTGAACGCGCGAGGTAGTAGAATTCGTCCACATCGCCACTGCCGAGGCCATTTTTCATCGCCTCGAGCAGGGTCAGAAACTCTGTAACGGATACCGGCAATCCGGCGCTCCGCAGCTGGTAGAAGAACTTAACGAGCATTGCGCCGGTTCAGGAATATCAGCTGCTCGAACAAATGCACGTCCTGCTCGTTTTTGAGCAGGGCACCATGCATCGGCGGCAGGCTCTTGCGGCGATCCTCGCTGGCAAGCGCCTCAGCCGGAATATCCTCGGCCAGCAGCAACTTGATCCAGTCGAGAAGTTCCGACGTTGACGGCTTTTTCTTCAGCCCCTGCACTTCGCGCACTTCGAAGAACGTCCGCAGCGCCTCCGCGAGCAGCGTCTTTTTCAGCCCGGGATAATGAACCTCGACGATCCGCTCCATTGTCTCCTGGTCAGGGAAACGGATGTAATGGAAGAAACAACGACGCAGAAATGCGTCCGGCAACTCCTTCTCGTTGTTGGAGGTAATGATCACGATCGGCCGCAGTCGCGCCTGAACAGTCTCCTTCAGTTCATGCACATAAAACTCCATGCGATCGAGTTCACGTAACAGATCGTTGGGAAATTCGATATCGGCCTTGTCTATCTCGTCAATCAGCAGCACCGGCTGCCGCTCGCTTTCGAACGCCTCCCACAGGCGCCCTTTTACGATGTAATTGCGGATGTCCTTGACCCGGCCATCGCCGAGTTGCGAGTCGCGCAGACGGGCAACGGCATCGTATTCGTACAGTCCGTGTTGCGCCTTCGTGGTGGACTTGATGTGCCATTCGTAAAAAGGCCGATCCAGCGCCTGGGCAACCTCCTCCGCGAGTTGGGTCTTGCCGGTTCCCGGTTCGCCCTTGATAAGGACCGGCCGCCCCAGTGTGATGGATGCATTGACCGCCGCCATCAGGTCCTCGGTTGCAACATAGCGATCCGTGCCGCTAAACCTGTCGAGTGTCATCGTGTTGCCTGCTCCATGGATCATCTCGGTATGGCCAGACGGCGAGCCGAAGTGAAAACCCTGCGGATGCCGCGCCGACCGCAGCGGGGCTGCAGCTCAGACGTCGGCGCGCAAAATCTTCATCGCGTTGGTGCCGCCCGAAACGCCTTCGCGGTCGCCCTTTGTGAAAATCACGAAATCGCCATTATCGACGGCACCGCGCTCGTGCAGCCGATCGAATGCCTCGCGATAGCCGGCCTGCGAGTCCATATGCGCGGGCTCGAAGGGTACCGGATACACGCCGCGATAGAGGCGCACACGGCGCCGCGTTTCAGCGTGCCGCGCGAACGCAAATATCGGAAT
>Ga0102956_1000259_pt1 | contig 18719 bp, 19 predicted proteins | sample SalPonF2_A_D2_MG_FD_84515 | JGI IMG/M metagenome (GOLD analysis project Ga0102956, IMG submission 84515) | Salt pond soil microbial communities from South San Francisco under conditions of wetland restoration - Salt Pond MetaG SF2_A_D2_MG ...
AAAACGGTGTAACAAGCATAGAGGGTTCACCCATCGAATTGAGTAAAAGTGAAAATCTGTTCTCTAAATCGCTTCAGGATGCCATACTAAACTGAATGGCAGGAATCGCATTTATTTCTATTACCCTGAGTTCGATATAAGTATTCAATTAAAATTTCAGACGGTAGATCATTGACGGTGGATGTTTTGAGACGATGAGCGGATTCATATTATTAATTAATCATATCATTTGATCCGCTTCGGGCAGAATACCGTGCAATGGCCGCCATCCCAATATGCTTCTGGCTTTATCATTGCTGCAACGGTGTGAAGGAGGACATGTTTCTTCTCCTGACTTGATAAGAGGATTAATCCCAAGATGTTTTGTTAATTGCTCGAGATAATCTTTCTGTTGAACGGGTTCATCACAAATATTAAAGATCATTCCTGATGATGCTTTATAAAGGGCGCGGACAAATGCATCGGCCATATCCGCAACATGAATATAGGAAACAAAATGGCTTCCATCACAAGGAACGGCTGCCTGACCATTTCTCAACCGTTTAATCAGGCGGTCCTGAAAGGTATCTTTACCCACAAAAACACCGCCACGGAATATAGTCCATTTTAGTTGATCAGCCGGGATTTCCCGAACCATGGATTCCATGGTTATCACAGGTTTACAAACCTGTTCCCTGTTACCGGATTCATCAAGCGGTTGTTCTTCGGTGATCCAATTATCTTCATGATCAGGGTAAGCCATTACAATACTTTGCTGCAGGTATTTTGAAACACCTGCTTTTAAAGAAGCGGCTAATAATCTTTTAGTCCCTTCTGTGCGCAACCGGGAATTAGTCTCCCATGCACCTGGAGTCGAGAAATCATCTGGTATCGCTGTTGCTATATGAATGACAGCGTCATATCCTTCCAAAATACCCGGCAATTGTTCATCCATGGAGGAATCCAGTAAATCACAGGATACGATTTCTATATCCTCAGGTAATAACAGCTCGGCTTTTTGAATGGAGCGAGCCAATGCCAGGACCTTGTGTCCTTGTTTTATCAATTGAGGAATTAAATTACGGCCCAAAACACCGGTCGGGCCGACAACAGCGACTTTCATAATACTCTCCTTTTAAATACCGGGTGTATTCATTAAAACAACTCTCCAACCGTCCGGATCTTCAAATGTGATACCTTTTTCCTGCCAGTACGGATTTTCCGGAGTGACAGGATGATAACCCAATTTCTGCATATGATCGACCAGCTTATCGCGGTTATTGGCATCCGGTATATAAAATACTAGTAAATTATCTTTAGTTGGAGCCGGACACGGACTGCCCTCTAAATGTTCTGTAAATTCAAGATGGCAGGAAGTATCCGGTAATTGCAACATAACCCCGGAATACCCTTCGTGATCGCTGAAAGTTCCGATTTTCTCAAGTCCTATTCCTTCCTGATAAAAGCGTAATATATCCGTCATTTTATCCGTGGGACGAGCTATACGAATTTGAGTTACTTTATTGTTTTTCAATTTCATAAATCCTTGTTTCCCTTGTTCGGATCGAATATAGCTATTTTCTATTAAATGTTATCAGATCCTGCAGGTAGGTGGGGACATTTCTATACGAATATTACGTTTTATAGAAAATGCCACGGATTTTCGCGGGTGAAACATTTGAACGGATCAGTCACTTCCTGCTTTGAATATCTATGTTTATCATGTTATTCGCTTACTGCCCAAGGGAAACATAACCCATGAACAGCTTCATTCTGAACTGGATTCAGGAATCAACAAGTTGAAATCAAAGGGATGAACCGATAAATCCGGGCATTTACCTAACATCGCCGCTTCGTTATACCCGGTGTTTAGAAATGTCCATTGTCAAATTCAGGCCAATAATTACCAACAACGGGTCGACGAATACCTGGTCGGAGCCGGGTATAGAGTCAAGGTAGTAGTTGATAAATGGTTACTCTGAAAAAGGAAATAATATATTGAAATGGCCTTATACATGAAAAGCTGCCCCGAACAGCATTTACGGGAATTTTTTGTATGAGAAAATTCGAACTGCTCATGTTGACTATGTTCAAATATATTAAAAATGCTTGCTTCTCATTAAACCTGGATTTATATTAATCGTAAATTTACGATATACGAATATTAAAACTATGGCACTTAATAAATCAGACTTATTCGAAGATAATGACATCAAGCTGGCGGAGCGCATGAAAGCGCTGGGACATCCTGCACGTGTTGCAATAATAAAACTACTGGCACAGCAAAAGGCATGTATCTGCGGCGATATCACAAATGCGCTGCCTTTGGCGCAGGCTACGGTATCCCAGCATCTCAAAGCTTTGAAAAATGCCGGGTTGATAAAGGGAGAAATAGAAGGGGTTAGAACCTGCTATTGCCTCAATGAAGCGGCCGTCGGCGAACTAATACATGATTTTAACGGACTATCTGATTTATTAGAGTCTAATAAAATACCAAATAAATGTTGTTAAGGAATGCACAATGAGCAATCAAAATGAAAAAGTTCTAAAAGAGATAGTTAAACAAAAGTATGATGAAATAGCACGGCAGGAGAAGGAAGACTGCGGCTGTGCATGCGGTTGCGGGCCGGTGGCATCCTATACGATTTTCAGTGAAGATTATTCCGGTCTTGAAGGATATAATCCTGGCGCCGATCTGAATCTTGGTTGTGGAATGCCGACCGAATTGGCCGATATAAAAAAAGGTGATACCGTGGTGGATCTCGGATCCGGGGCTGGTAACGATGTGTTCGTAGCCCGGACTATTGTAGGAGAAGAGGGCCGTGTAATCGGCATCGATATGACCGAATTGATGATTGAAAAAGCCCGTAATAATGCCCGGAAATTGGGTTTTGGCAACGTTGAATTCAGGCTTGGGGATATCGACGAGATGCCGCTGGAGGATGATATAATTGATGTTGCAGTCAGTAATTGTGTGCTCAACTTATTGCCCTGTAAAAGACAAGGATTCAGCGAGATGTACCGTGTTCTGAAACCGGGTGGACACTTTTGTGTTTCGGATATCGTGACAAAAGGTTCGTTACCGGAAAATATCAGAGAAGCTGCCGAGATGTATGCAGGGTGTGTCTCCGGTGCCATTGAGCAGGATAAGTATGTGAATTTACTCTCGGAAGTGGGATTCTCAGATGTTAAGATTGCAAAAAGTCGAGTGATCGAATTACCTGACGAGTTGTTGAAGGAGTATTTGGCAGATGATGAAATTGAATCATATCGTGCTTCCGGAAGCGCCCTTTTGAGTGTAACGGTCACCGGTAATAAACCCGTGGAATAATATTTCCATAAGAACAAAAAATAAATCCGATTTATATTTTTATGAAATCCAGAATTCGAATATTAGTGCTTTGCACCGGGAATAGCTGCCGGAGTCAGATGGCGGAAGGCTGGCTTCGGCATTACGGTGGAGCGTTCATTGATGTTAATAGTGCCGGAGTAGAGGTTCATGGAGTCAATCCACTTGCTATAAAAGTGATGGGTGAAGCAGGAATCGATATTTCCGGCCATACATCAGATAATGTTGATCAATATCTTGATCAATCGTTCGATTATGTGATCACCGTATGTGATAATGCACGTGAGCGATGTCCCTATTTCCCCACTAAAGCTTTAAAAATTCATCGTAATTTTCAGGATCCGGCCAAAGTTAAAGGATCTGAAGAGGATCAATTGAATGCATTTCGTTCAATACGTGATGAGATCCGTGATTTTTGTCACGATTTCATAGAAAAAGAATTAGATATCCCCATTAAATCCTAAAATTATTCACCATTATTATCTAACGCCTTTATAAAATCAAAAATGGACAGAACAGCAAAAACCAAAGCCATCGGCTTTTTTGAAAAATATTTAACCGCCTGGGTTCTCTTATGTATCATATCCGGAGTTATTATTGGAAAATTTTTCGGTGACGGTATACAAAATTTAAGTAATCTGACATTATTCCACGTAAACTTACCGGTTGCCGTTTTAATTTGGCTTATGATTTATCCGATGATGCTTCAAATCGATTTCGGATCTATTAAGAATGTCGGACGTACACCAAAAGGACTGGTACTAACACTCGTTGTCAATTGGCTGATCAAACCGTTTACTATGGCTTTTTTTGCATGGATCTTCTTCCACTATATTTTTGCCGCATGGATAACACCCACCATGGCTCAACAATATTTGGCCGGCGCCATCTTACTGGGTGCCGCACCTTGTACAGCAATGGTTTTTGTATGGTCGTACTTGTCGGATGGAGATGCGGCTTATACCTTGGTTCAGGTCTCTGTTAATGATCTTGTCATATTGATCGCATTTATCCCCATAGTAGGTTTTTTACTTGGCATCACCGATATCGCTATTCCATACAGTACATTGATTACTTCGGTGGTCATATTTGTTGTGATTCCCTTGCTGGCCGGATTCCTTTCACACACACTGCTCATTCGTATGAAAGGAAAAGAGTGGTTCACACAAAAATTTGTTCCGAAGTTTAAACCTGTATCTATTACAGCGCTTCTTGTTACACTTGTTCTTTTATTTGCATACCAGGGAGAAGAAATTGTACAGCAACCACTTAATATTCTTCTCATAGCTATTCCTTTGGCCATTCAAACCTACACCATATTCGGCCTCTCATGGTATATCGGAAGAAAAATACGGTTGCCCTATACCATTTGTGCACCAGCCTCTATGATCGGGGCCAGTAATTTCTTTGAATTGTCTGTAGCCGTAGCTATTTCCCTCTTCGGACTCAATTCCGGTGCCGCACTCGCTACGGTTGTCGGAGTACTTATCGAAGTGCCCGTAATGTTGTCACTTGTCCGTCTCGCCAATAAATGGCGCTATGCGTAATCAGTGACCCGATTAGGGTAAAAATATACTGTTTGTCCGTCTGACGGGTAGAACCGTCTGACGGATATCAGGTCTAATGGCCTTGTCCTGATAATGTTTCTAAAACATACCTTTACTCAACTAAAAACACACTAACTTCGCTCAGTTTAGTTTATTTAGCATACAACTGGGTTTTTAATATTGGATTCACTTTAATTTCTTTAGCCCCTTCTTCGGTAATTTGTAAAGGAATCTTATATCGTATACCTTGATACAGGCATAATGATTCTTTCTGATTTTCACAGAAGTAAGCGTAAGTATCAACAAATAACGTGTCACTTTTAATGTTTGTCAGATCCACTTTAATATTCTGTGGAAACTCAGGTTTATCAATTGAAAACTCTTTATTTCCCTGGAAGATGGCATGTTCGCCGGCAGTTTGCAGGATGAAATGATTGGCGGCATCCGTGTTGAAATGATATCCTTTCGGAAGTTGGATATTAAGGGAAATAGTATTCTTTCCCTGATGCACTTTCTGCGTTTCTAACATTACGATCTTACCGGGAGCCTGATTTTCTTTCTCATTCTTCATTTCAAGTTTTTTGAGATTGGTAAGCGTAACCGTTTCAACCTCATTCGTTTTCAGGTTATCTTTACGAATAAGGTGATTATTAGTATCGGCGATATACAGCCAGTTGCCGATTACAGAAAGGCCACCGGGTTCATCGAATTGGGCATCTTTACCGGTACCGTCTTTATAACCCTCTTTACCACTTCCCAAAATCGTTTTGGTCTGACGAGAATCAGGATCAATCATTTTGATCTTATTATTGTAAGTGTCCGCTACAATCAATTTTCCATTCCACCAGGCGATACCAAGATCATGCTGTAAACGGACATTATCACCGGTGCCGTCTTTATCACCAAACACAAAAAGTCCCTTACCGACGATCGTCGTGACCTTATTATCCGGGCCGAGTCCAATTTTCTGAACAGCACTGGCTTCCGGTTCTGCTACGTAGAGATATTTCCCATCCGTCGTTATGCCGCTTGGTTGTGCCATTGGAACATTTCTGCGGGTTCCTTCTGATAGGCCTTCGGCACCGGATCCGGCAAATGGTTCAGCATAAGCCGTCTCTGGATTGATTTTCCAAACCTGATGGGATCCGGCCATGGCGACATACAAATCATGATTTACATGTGTAATACCCCAGGGTGAATTCAACGCCTCTTTTTGTCCGGTACCCGGCTTGTTGAATTGTGTTGCCTGCTTTCCGGTACCGACCAAAGTTTTCACAGTTTTGGATTTCAGGTCTATTTCACGAATGGCATGATTTTCAGTATCCGCCACATATAACGTATCCCCTATCAAAGTCATACCCTGTGGCTGGTTGAACATGGCATTTTCAAATGATCCGTCTTTCAAACCGGCTTTACCGCTGCCTATCACTTCCTCCACTTTTCCGTCCAGGTTAGTCACAATTATACGGTGATGATCGGTATCGGCGATAAAAAGTCGTTTACCCTGACTATCGGCTAATACCTTACCGGGAAAATATAGGACAGATTGTGCACTCTTTTCTGATTCAGGTACGAGGTTGAGTGGCTTACGATTCAGCTTTCCTTCTTTACCAAATACCTGAACCATATGGCTGATATACTTGTGCATCATATCATAGATACCTTCGCCGGAGGTTTCGCCAACAATTTTACCGTTCGGATCAATTAAAACGAAACTGGGCCATGCACGGATAGTATAACTCTTCCATATTTTAAAATCTTTATCATTGACCACCGGATGATCAAGGCCGAAGCGCAGTATGGCCTGACGTATATTTTGTGTCTCGCCCGAACGCTTGAATTTGGCTGAGTGTACACCAATAACTACTAATGTGTTCGGAAATTCTTTTTCGAGTCTTTTCAGATCCGGAAATACGTGATAACAGTTAATACAGCCATATGTCCAGAAATCGAGCAGTACAATTTTCCCCCGTAATTCTTTCAATGACAGGGGCCTGTTGGTATTAAGCCATTGCATTCCCTTTGGAAACTCAGGAGCGTTTACCGTTCCGACATATCTGCTTGTATCGCTCATTACCTTATTTTGTGCAAGTTTAGTGGCCGGTTTACTCTCGCAAGCTGAAAATAAAAAGGACAATGCTAATATCATTGCAGGAAGTAACCGCATATGGAACCGTTTCATAATAAAATGGTGTGATGTTATTGGATGTACCTGTGATAATAATATAAAGTGCTACAATGGAGTAATTATCACAAAAGTATAACATTTGAGTAAGCAGTAAGTAAAAGTTCTGGCAGCTTTAGGCTACGTTTAAGTATAAACACATTATCTCGAATAAGACATTAATGGACAGAGGGTTCACTCTTACATTACGAGATAATTGATCACTGATCACATGTTAACTGTTTATAGGTAACTGATCACTGATAACTTCTTTCACTTGTTTTACGATACCATCGGTGTCAATCCCGCACTCGGCGTGTAGTTCCTGTTGAGTTCCCTGTTCAACGATCCGGTCAGGGACACCCATGATAGTCATAGGAATAGGGTTTTTCATGCTGACCACATATTCGGCTACAGCGCTTCCGAAGCCGCCTTTAACAGTGCCATCCTCGATCGTGATAATGTGATGATATCCGGCAGCTATTTCATCAATCAGTTCGGTATCCAGAGGTTTGACGAATCGCATATTGTAATGCCCGATTTTAATATCTTTCTCTTCAGCTAACCGATCGGCTGCTTTTGATGCGTAATTACCAATAGTGCCATACGAGAGAATAGCTATGCCTTCACCTTCACGCAGACATTGACCTTTACCGATTTCCATCTCTTCGTAATCACCATTCCAGGCTAATCCCTGTCCTTTTCCACGAGGATATCGAACGGCAAATGGTCCGTTATTATACTTTGAGGCGGTATATAACAGGTTTCTCAGTTCATTTTCATTCATTGGTGCCGAAACAACCATATTGGGCAGGCAACGAAGGTAAGCAATATCATACAAACCATGATGGGTAGCACCATCAGCACCAACAAGTCCACCGCGATCAAGACAGAAAACAACCGGCAGGCTTTGAATAGCAACATCATGAACGACCTGATCGTAGGCACGTTGTAAGAAAGTGGAATAAATGGCCACAAATGGTTTAATTCCTTGTGTTGAAAGTCCTGCCGCATACGTAACGCCGTGTTGTTCGGCAATACCGACATCGAAAGCACGATCGGGCATCTGCTCCATCATGTCCAATAGCCCGGTACCGCTGGGCATTGCCGCAGTTATACCTACAATCTTATCATTCTGTTTGGCGAGATCGATGATGGTATCCCCAAAAACTTTTTGATATTTGGGAATCTCATGACTTTTCTTTGCAACAAGAGACTTACCGGTAATTTTGTCGAATGGACTACCCTGGGCGTGCCATTTAGCCTGGTCGCGTTCAGCAGGAGCAAAACCTTTTCCTTTAATGGTAACGGCATGCAAGAGTTTTGGTCCGGAAATGGACTGTAAGTCATTAAGGGTTTTGACAAGGTTTTTCACATTGTGTCCGTCAACAGGACCATAGTATTTAAAACCGAGAGCGCGGAATAAGGATCCGGGCGTTAAAGCTGTGGTTACGGCTTTTTCCAGTTTCGAAGCCGCTTTACGCATTTTTTCGCCGGCCGACTTAAAATTACCGAGCAGGTCGTAGAGCTCATCTCTAATTTTGTTGAAAGTCTGACTTGTGGTAATGTCTGTAAGATATTCATTCAGAGCTCCTACATTTGGATCAATAGACATGTTATTGTCATTCAGGATGACAACCATATCACTTTTCATGGCACCGGCGTTATTCAATCCTTCGAATGCAAGACCGGCGGTCATAGCACCATCGCCGATCAGGGAGATGACACGTTTATCCAATTTTTGAAGATCACGGGCAATAGCCATACCCAAAGCTGCCGATATCGAGGTACTCGAATGTCCGACACCAAACGTATCGAATTCGCTTTCATTCCGGTTGGGAAAGCCTGAGATACCTTTATATTTGCGATTGGAATCGAAAATATCCCGGCGTCCCGTTAAAATCTTATGGCCGTATGCCTGGTGTCCCACATCCCATACCAGTAAATCATCGGGAGTATTATATACATAATGCATTGCAACGGTGAGTTCAACGACACCCAAACTTGCCCCGAAATGTCCACCATAGACTGATACATTATCGATGATATAATCTCTGATTTCCTGGCAGACGTCCGCTAATTGGTTGACATCCAGCTTCTTCAAGTCGGCTGGGGAATTGATTGACTGTAACAGGGGGCCTGCGACCGGTTTGGATAATTCCATGGTATTACTCAGTTTCGTTGCTATTTACGTTCTCTATGCGAAGCTCCGCTTTCTCAAGTATTTCCGAACAGTATTTAGATAATTTTGTTCCTTCCTCAAAAAGTTCGATTGACTTTTCCAGTGTAACGGATTCGTCTTCCAGCTTTTCAACTACCTCTTCAAGGCGCTTTAAAGCTTCTTCAAATTTTAACTCTTTTTCTTTGGCCATTTAGGTGATGTTAAAAGCTAAACATTCTTAATAACTCATTAAGAGCAAGAAAAGTTTATTTTAAATAAAAATTAATTTTCTTCTGCCGTATTCTCTTTGGCAGATGCGCTCTCAAAATACTCAAAGAAAGTGTCCAATTCACTACCTCCGAGAAATGATATTTTATGTGTCTTACGATATTGTTCATAAAATGTTGATAACAAGGCTACCGTCGGTACAGCTATAATCAATCCGAGGAATCCAAACATGAACCCGAATATCATAAGGGATATCATCACGAGGAGTGGATGCAGCCCAACATGTTTACCCACCACTCTCGGGACGATCCATCCCGTTTCCAGGATCTGTTCTATGGCAAATACCAGATATATACCCGGTAAAAATTGATACCACGGTGTTCCGGTAGTAGCGCCTACTATGGTACAAACCGTTATACTAAGCCACAAGCCAAATGTTGGGATAAAGTTCGTTAATCCTGCGAAAATTCCCAAAATAACAGCATACGGAACTTTAAATATAGTAAAACCAATGCTCAAATTAATGGCGCTTATAACAACTACAATGAATTGACCGCGGATATAAGATCCGACGATACGGCTTATTTCATGAGTATAATCATCATCGATACCTTCGGGTACGATAAAGGAACGTACGAATCGACCGATCTTATCATAATCCCTGATCATGAAAAACAGCAGAAATGGCAAGAGAATAATGAAAAACAGGATCGTCACAACACTACCGACCCCATCCAGTAATCCTGTTGAAAAGTTGGTGATATTGTCAGAAATACTAATCATGAAACTATGGATGCGGCCGGCTATTTGCTGTTGTAATGCTGCGCTTCCCAATCCCAGTTTATTCATAAATGCAAAGAAACCGGATTGTGACAGCAAATGATTTGTATCATTTGTGGCTTCAACAAATAATCTGCCCATTTTAACAAATTGATTGGCAATAACAGGTAACCCAAAAAACATTCCTAACCCTATGAGGGAAAGAGCTACGATCGTAAAAAAGGTAGCGATGAACCATCGTGGTATACCACGGTGTTCCAGGCGCATAACAAGGGGATTAATCAGAAACGCCAGTATATAGGCTACGACAAACGGGATTAAAAGATGGCCGGAATCATACATCAGCCATAGCCCGGCCGTGAAAACCGTTGCATACATCAGGGCACGAGCCACCGGTTGGCGGCGAATCGGGTACAATATGATACCAATGATCAGTGCATCACCAAGCGGGTTGATGAGATTTTGCAACATGATCATAATAAATAAAAGTCCGGCCACACCAGCCGTGAGTAAAATGATTTGTCCGCGTTCATTCAACCAGGACGAGTAATCGTTTTTCATGGTCCCTCTTATCCTTACTTAATGAGATATTGGCGTTACGACGGGGTTAATTTGTGCTTAATAGTTTAATGTCCCTGAGTATTAATGACAAATACTTAATTCCATTTTTGTTCAATTATTCGATTGCCATCTGATTGAAAAATCAGCGCATGCTCAAAACTTGTGAAATGAATTTTAGCTTTTGAACGTATTATTCTTTTAATAGCAGGAAGATCCGGGAGGTGATAACGATTATGTAGCCCAACGGAGACGGCGGCGATTTTCGGTGTTACAAGGTTTAAAAAATTTGCAGACGAACTGGTATTACTGCCATGATGCCCCACTTTAAGCAGATCCGCATCGAGAAAATGGCCAAAAATCCGGTCCATACGAATTTCGGATTGCTTTTCTGCGTCTCCTGTCAATAAAATGGATGTTTTTCCATATACAACTTTAATGACAATTGAATGGACGTTAACATTTGATGTGGATATTTCCCTCCCGGGAGCCAGAACAAACATACCTATGGCGGGATCGATATTGAGTATTCGACCACGATACAATTTGACGACGGGTATATGTTCCTGTTTCGCCATCGCAATATAGTGGTGATATAAATGTGAGTTATGAGGCTCACCGGAATTATATATAGTATCTATTGGGAAAGATTTCATTAGTGAGATAACACCTCCTATATGATCGGCATGCGGATGGGTCAAAATGACGGCATCGATATGGCGAATGCCCATGGATCGCATCTCCGGGACCAGGATTTTACTTCCGCTGTTGGAATAGGGATGCCACACGCCGGTATCAATAAATATATTTTTGTGATTGGGTGTACGGAGAAATAATGCATCGCCCTGACCTACATCAAAAACCATAAATGTAAGTTTAGGTGTCTGTAATTTTCTAATTATCTGTTGGATTTGGAGAAGGGAGATGGCAAATAAAAAAATGATAAACCATTTCCATCGTATTTCCGGGTTATACAGAGCCGACAGAAAGAATATGGCAGTTATCCAGGTGACAAACATGAGAGGTGTAGACAAATGAACGTTCACCCACGTCCATTTGAACATGGCCGTATGAACGGATAATGTACGCAACCCGGCAACAAGATAATTTGCCGGAATATTAGCCAGGGCACCGGCAGCGGGAGCAAATATACTAATGATGATACAGCCAAAAGACCACAAAACGATGATCTGAGCCATGGGGATAGCCAAAATATTAGTGAATGGGGCCACCAGGGAAAATTGATGAAAATACCAGGCCAGCAACGGGAAAAGTGAAACTTGTACAATGATGCTTATGAGAACGATACCTATCACGAAACTCCCTTTCCCATATCTCAAACGATCAGGCAGCGATTGTTGTACAACGGGTAGCAGCAAGAGAATGGATAGAACTGCTCCGAACGATAACTGAAAACTGACATCAAAAAGAGAATACGGATCAAAAAGAAGAATAACGAGTGCGGCTGTTGCGAGTATGTTTAACGGTTCGCTGTATTTCTGATAAATGCGACCAAATAAAAAAAGAAAAGCCATGATAGATGCGCGTATAACTGATAACCGGAAACCTGTGATGCCGGCATAGAAAAGCAATATGGATATCACTAAAATGGTAATCAAAGCCTTGCCCCCTTTCCTTCTCCAAAAAAATGGGATCAGAAACCATATGGGCAGGATAACAAATCCCACATGTAATCCTGATACCGCCAGTAAATGGGACATACCTGCCCGGTTGAAGTTCTTTTTCTGTTGTTTACTTAGAGACTCTTTATTGCCTATGAGCAATGCCTCGGCAATCGGACGGTTTTTCGGGCTGAAATTATTTTTGATGATCGAGCTAATCCTGTCTCGCCACCAATACCACGAAAAATAATGATCATCGGGTTGATTATGGATAATTGCGAGAAGTTGACATTCCAAATGGATATTCTGATTGGCCAGGTATTTTTTGTAGTCAAATTCATGAGGATTCTTCTTCACCGGGATACGCCAGATATCACCTGTAAATAAAATTTTATCACCGGTATGAAGTACTTGATGATACCGGTATTTCCCGGCCTCAACCAGGATCTTATAGGATTCATTCAAATCCACCGATTGCTTAAAATGAGTAGAATCGACTTTAACAATTAACTGCCCGTAATAACCGGATGTATCTACTGAAATGATTTGACCGTGGAAAAGGAGCGTATCACCGGTCATAGCTTGTAACATTTTTTCAGAATATGATTCTCTATGCCGCCTGATGCCAATCGACATGGATAAAGCACCGAAGGTGACAATCAAAATCAGGTAAATCAGAAGAGACAGATGATGCCAGTGGGAAGCAAAATTCCTTTGAAAAAGTTTATCTGATATAATATAAAGTAGTACTCCAATAAGGAGAATCACTAATAAATTTTCTATTCGAAATGACAGGAAATGTTCGACTATTATTCCGGATGCAAAGAGTAAAACAACACGAACAACAGGGTATCGTGCAAAAGGAATATTATTTCTATAGGACCGTGCCATATAATAAGAGATGCGGATATGGTACCATCCTTACAGAATTTCAAGAACCCATTAGAAATGATCAAGGATCAGGATCTTCTAAATTCCTGTTTACAAACTTATACAAAGAATACATGATAAAAGCTTGCAAATTAGGGGGCTAATAATCATGTTATCGCTATAGTTATTAATAGATTGTCATTAAATGTTACAGAAATCTAAATAAACGGATAGATCATGACATCACGTATTTCGTTATTCTTAATATTATTACTCACCATATCATGCAGTAAAAATTCTAAGATGAAATCAGCCAATGCCCAGACACAGCCTCAAGCCGGTCATAAATGGTCCATCGTGATCCACGGAGGAGCCGGTGTAATTTCCAAAGATATCCCTGATTCAATTAAGAATCAGTATACCAATAGCCTGAAAGAGGCTCTTACGATTGGTAAAAATGCTCTCGCCAATGGCGAAAAGGGAATGGATGTTGTAGAAAAAGTTATCAATCATCTTGAGAATGATCCACATTTTAATGCCGGTAAAGGGGCTGTTTATACCAGTGCCGGAACACATGAGATGGATGCCTGTATTATGGATGGTAAAACCATGAATGCCGGAGCTGTTGCCGGAGTCAGCACCATTAAAAATCCGATTTCACTGGCACGCCTGGTCATGGAAAAGACACCGCATGTGCTTTTAGCCTATTCGGGAGCCGAAGCATTCGCTAAAAAAATGGGCGTACAACAGGAGCCCCAATCGTATTTTGATACCAAACGACGAATGGAACAATTAAAACGGGCCCAGTCGAAATCATCCACCATGCTTGATCATGCCGGTCCATCCGTAACATTTGATGAACATAAGATGGGTACTGTGGGATGCGTGGTACTGGATGAATACGGCAACCTGGCAGCCGGTACCTCAACAGGTGGTTTAACTAATAAAATGCCCGGCCGCATCGGCGATTCACCCATAGTCGGGGCAGGGACATTTGCTAAAAATGCCACTTGTGCATTATCCGGAACAGGTATTGGCGAACAGTATATTCGTCATAGTGTGACGCGGAGTATCTCCGATCTGATGGAATACAAAGGAATGACTTTAAAGCAAGCGGCCGACCGGGTCATTAATCATGTTTTACAACCCGGGGATGGTGGAATCATTGGAGTGAGCCATAATGGTTCGGTTACCATGACATTTAATACCCAGGGTATGTTTCGGGGTGTAGCCACTTCCAAAGGCCGTTTTGAAGTAAAAATCTGGCAATGATATCAGTCAACAGTTAACAGTGAGCAGTTATCAGTTTTGTACTTAATGAGCTTTGCTCATTAAGGCATCAACATTTTGTTTACTGATCACTGTTAACTGATCACTGTCAATTGATCACTGTCAAATATTATTATCGAATTTATCTCTGAGTTGCTGAATATAAATACCGATATCATTTCTTAACTCGAAGATCCATTCATGCAATCTGAAATAATCATTACGGGTGAAAATACCACGATGTTTGAGTGTTTGCAGGATGGAAAGCGATCGATTGGCACTGTATAATGCTTTTTTGGTATATACGATATTCGCACCTAAAACGTCCTGATCAAAGCCAAAGCCATAACCTGCCGCCAGTTTACAACTGACCTGAAGTGTATCGGAAACGAATTGAACAAAAGCAGAATTTCGAAGTGTTTCCGGGTTTACATCCGTATATTTCAACAGGTAGGCACCGAGATTACGTGACTCATCGTAGATACTCAGATTATCTATTGAGCCATAATCGCTCATCACATAATCTTCGCTGTTTTTTTTCCAATCTTCTCCATCGAGGAAATCTTCAATCTCATCTTCATCGTAAAGATCATCGTCGAAATCGTCAAATAATTCCGAATCATCCTCATTGAATAAAATATCCTCATCAATGTCATCATCCGAATCGAAATCATCATCATCTTCAGGAAAATAAGCCTCTTCAAAAAGAAGCTCTTCCTCAATAAACGCATCTATGGCATCTAATTCGGAAGAATACTCTTTCATCAAGTGAATCCAATTCGGAAGGCCTTCACCCCAAGTAGAGTTAATGAATTCCTTCAATTGATCGCTTTTGGCTTCAACTTCGTTTATGTGATTTTCCCACTGATGTTCATTCCAGATATCACCATCGAAATTGTTAATGCGCATGGCAGGTAAAACTTTATATTTTAAATGTTTATAAGCAAAAAAAGCCTACTAAAACCGGAGTTATTAACTCCTCAATGGTAAACTTCATTAATCTTACATACAACGCATAAATTACGGCTAATATTTCCGTAATGAAACAGTAATTTTAAAATTATAAGCGTTCCAGTACGCCACTGATAATTTTAGTCATTTTTGGCTCTGCCAAATCGGCGGCAGCGAGGATATCTTCCAGCTTAACAGGTTTTAGGGCATCCGGAAAACATTCGTCGGTAATGACCGATATTCCTAATACTTTCATATTCATATGGACCGCAGCGATAACTTCAGGAATGGTACTCATACCAACAACATCCCCGCCAATCATCCTGAGATAGCGATATTCCGCACGTGTCTCCAGGTTGGGTCCTGTTACGGCTACATAAATGCCTTGCTGCATTTTTATACCGTTGTCCAAAGCCACCTTTTCAGCCATAGAAACCAATTCCGGTGTGTAGGGATCGCTCATATCCGGAAAACGGGTACCCAGTTCGTCATCATTCGGACCGATCAGAGGGTTGTCACCTAATAAGTTAATATGGTCGACGATACACATGACTTCACCTCGCTTATATGTGGGATTCATACCACCGGCAGCATTGGATACGAAAAGTGTATCGGCACCAAGGGCATTCAAAACCCGAAGCGGGAATACAATTTGCTGCATGCTGTATCCCTCGTAGTAATGAAAGCGTCCCTGCATAGCCACAACTTTTTTACCTGCCAGATATCCAAATAGCAAGCGGCCTGCATGGCTTTCAACAGTTGAGGTTGGGAAATGAGGAATATCCGCATAGGAGATGGATGTTTTAATATCCATCTGATCTACCAAACGGCCTAACCCTGTGCCAAGAATAATTACATAATCGGGCCGGCTGTCGGTTTGTTGCTGAATATGGTTAAGTGCTTCTTTTCTCTTTTTTCTAAATTCTTCTACTGTTTCTATGTTCATTAGTAATAATTATGCAAAATGGAATAATGTTAATCTATCTGGTTCAAAATATCGTCAATATCATCTAAATTTGCGGCAATATCATCATTTTTTTGGCGGGTATCGTCCGTTTGCTTTTTCTCGTCTTTTGGTTGGTCCGTTTTACGTTGCTGATGATTATTTCGCCCCGAAGTATCGGTCAGTTTTGTATCCTGTTCTTTTGGTAATTGAAACAGGGAGGCCTCGTCTTTGTCAAATGATTCAAGCGATTGTCGCGAACGTTCTAAAAATGATTGGATACCTTTAATGATTTCCTCACGCCGATCAAGTAACTGCAAAATACTTTGGCGAATTTGCTGGCGCTGTTGTTGAGCTTCGCGGATGATGGCATTGGCTTCCATTTCTGATTTCTCAATAGTATTCTGAGCTTCTTTACGAGCCTCCGACATACGGTGGTCAGCCGATTCTTTAGCTGTTTGCAGTGTTTCATGCAGGGCCTGCTCTACCTTCTCATAATGCTTTAATTTATCCCTGTAGCTTTGCAATTCAGCTTCCAGTTCCCGGTTTTTACTAACCATGTGTTCCCATTCACTGGCTATTACACCGAGAAAAGCGTTGACTTCGGCTACATCGTATCCCCGTAATGATCTCTCAAATTTTTGTTGTTTAATCTCTAAAGCAGTCAGTTTCATAATAAAAGTGGGTGTTTTTTGGAAATGCTTTAAGCCAAGTTATAAGGCTTTTGGTTGTAATTCAACCGGTATAAAAAGGATTAATGGGTTTTCTTCAACATATTCTGCAATTTTCTGTTATCCATCATGTCTTCACCCTTCTCGTTTAACTCTTCCTTTCGTTCAGAGTCAAGGAGCGGTGCTTCCCGTTCAGCAATTGGTTCTTCAACAGCTATGGCTTCCAGATTTTGCAGGCGTTTCTCTACCGATTGTTTATAATTATTAAATTGATGCAGAAGAAGCTCAATATCATCCGAACTGTTATGTCTCCTGTCGATCCAGTATTTGATCAAGCCAACAATTTTCGAAAAAACATAACCCAAGAGAGTCGTGCCAAAAATTATACCGACAATTGGTATTAATTCCATAAAATTCATAGTTTTGCCCTTCGTTTTTGCGCGATTTTTTTAACAATCTCCTGATTCACTTGTTGTTCATCCTGCACTAAAGTGTCATCCGGAATGGTATTAATTTTTGTTTCAGTGAAGTCATCCGGTTCCGCTGCAGCTATGGTTTCCAGATTTTCTATTCGCTTTATCAAACCGGATACGGTCTGTTCCAACTGTTCAATTTGCTCTCCGATATCTTGATTACTTTCCCTTAATTTCATCTGATTCTTCTGAAAATCAAGAACAAATTTGGTGAAGATCGCAAAGAGTGGTATTAAAACCCATATCCAATACATAATGTTATCAAATATCGCTTATATTTAACTAATTTCAATGAGGATATAAAGATTATAATAGAAATCTAAAAATAATTAGGATCATTGAAAGATTTATTTTGATTTTTATTGGTATTGGCGTTCTCCGAAAATGGCGGAACCGACTCTAACCATTGTTGCTCCCTCTTCCACCGCTACTTCAAAATCGTTCGACATCCCCATCGACAAATGTTCCAGTTGAATATTGTTCGTTTCCATGTTACGGTGATGATCACGTAACTCTTTTAGCATACGAAATTGTGGGCGTACAAGTTCCAGGTCCTCTTCTAAAGATGCCATACCCATCAATCCTCTTATTTTAGTCCATTTCAGTCCTTGAGCGTATTCCAATAACGCTTTCAAATCATCCGGTTCACAGCCACTCTTTTGTTCTTCATCACTGATATTTACCTGTATCAGTGTGTTTATGGATCGACCAATGTCGGAAGCACGTTTCTCCACCTCTTTGAGTGCTTTTTTCTTAGGTATGGAATGTATCCAGTTTACCCGGCCGGCCATATACTTTATTTTATTCGTCTGAAGGGTCCCAATCATGTGCCATTGCACATCATCGCCAAAATGTTCCATTTTATCAGTTAGTTCCTGTACCCGGTTTTCGCCAAAATGAATTTGACCGCAACTGATGGCTTCATGGATCATCTCTTCTGGTTTTGTTTTACTGACAGCTATAAGGATAACCTCCTGTGGGTTTCTGTCAACTCGTTTACAGGCTTCAGCTATTCGGGTTTTAATACGCTCAATATTTGCACAAATATCAATAGTTTCCATCAAATAAATACTTTTTTAAAACGTTTTGTAAATAAATTTATTAGAAGATGCGAGTAATAAGAGTAACAATAAAGGTCTTTTTTGATTCAAAAA
>Ga0102956_1000261_pt1 | contig 18538 bp, 12 predicted proteins | sample SalPonF2_A_D2_MG_FD_84515 | JGI IMG/M metagenome (GOLD analysis project Ga0102956, IMG submission 84515) | Salt pond soil microbial communities from South San Francisco under conditions of wetland restoration - Salt Pond MetaG SF2_A_D2_MG ...
GCGCATGATCGGATTTGCGCCCTCCATCGAGAACCAGACACCCGACAACAGCATCATTGGCCAGGTGATCATGTTGAGCACGCCGCCGGCGAATTCCTCGCTGGTGGCGCGTGCCGCTACCAGCAATCCCAGCGCGATCATACAGATTGCGCCAAGCACCGCGACCAGCAGCAGCGCCAGATAACTGCCCTCCATACGGAAGTGGATGAAGTAATTGGTGCCGGCAAACACGAATATGCTGACCGCCAGGATTAGGATAAGCCGCGATATCACCTGCGCGCCGATAAATTCTACTGCCCGCAACGGTGTAGCCTGCAACCGTTTCAGGAAGCCGTTCTTGCGATAGCGCACGACAACGTAGCCGACGCCAAACAGGCAGCTGAACATCATGTTCATGCCGAGAATTCCCGGTAGCAGCCAGTCGATGTAACGAATCTGTTCAGCCGATACGGTCGCCTTCTCCAGCTGCGGGTCGACCTGCAGCAACAGACGTTCCAGCACGTAGCCTTTTGGCGAATCGGTATTGACCCAGTAGCGGGACCGGGCCGGATCGAACAGCAGATCGATGCGATGACGGCTGAGTTTCGCTACCGCTTTCTGTTCGTCTGTCAGTCCTACGAACTGCACGTAGCGCGTGCCGAGGAACGGATGGCTGTCGAGATCTATTTTGGCGCTGTCCTGCAGAACGCCGGCCTTGAACAACGGCCGCGGCGGCCCGGAAAAAATCAGTCCCATGCCGACCACGAGAAGAATCGGCAACATGATGTTCCAGCCGAAAGATGCGCGGTCACGAACAAATTCGAGGTTGCGTGCATGCAGAATTGCGAGCATGCGACGGATCATGCGCGCAACTCCTTGCCGGTGAGTTCGATAAACAGGTCTTCGAGATTGCGCGGCCGTATCCGCAACCGCTGCATCGGCACCCCGGCTGCATTCAGCGCAGCTAGCGCGGCATTGACGTCAGCGGTGGATATTTCGACGTTCTGGCCCTCGCGCAATACCTGGTAATCAAAACCGCGAAGGTCATGCGGCCAGTCCTCGAGTGGCAATTCGAGGACGACGTCGTCGAAGTGCTCGGCGAGCAAGGCCTGCGGCGAGCCCTCGGCGATGATTTTTCCGTGGTCCATTATCGCGATGGTGTCGCACAGAATATAAGCTTCTTCCATGTAGTGAGTAGTAAGAACTACTGTCGTGTTTTGCGCTTTTATCCCTTCTACCATCTGCCAGAAATTGCGCCGCGCCTGCGGATCGAGACCGGTAGTCGGCTCGTCCAGAAACACCAGTGCGGGACGATTGATCAAGGCGATACCGAGCAGCAGGCGCTGGCGCTGGCCACCCGACAATTTGCGTGTATCGCGGTCGAGCAATTGCTCGAGACTGCAAAGCCCGACGACCTCGTCGATGCTATCGACCCTGCCATACAGCTTGCGAAACAGATCGAGCGTTTCGGCAACTGTCAGGAAATCCTGTAGCGCCGTGGACTGGAACTGGATACCGGCTTCTTCGCGAAATCTCCGCCCGATCGGGGCGCCGCGGTACAGCACTACACCGGAACTGGCGGGAATGACGCCCTCCATGATCTCGACGGTCGTCGTCTTGCCGGCGCCGTTCGGACCGAGCAAACCGAAACATGTGCCTTCGGCAACCGAGAAACCGATGCCGTCAACCGCGCGTACGCCGGGGTACTCCTTGACGAGATCCCTCACCTCGAGAATTGTGGCAGTCGGGCTCATGGTCTCAACCCCGGCAACTGACTTAGGGTTCCCAGTAAAAGGGTTTTCGTTCGCGCGGATGGTTGCCGGCCTGATTCATTGACGTTGCGTCGTAGAGCCGTCCATTGACCATCACATACTTTACCGTCTCGCTGTTGCGTATATCGGCAAGTGGATTCGCTTCGAGCACGATGAGGTCCGCCAGTTTGCCTTTCTCCAGCGAACCGATGTCCTTGTTCATGCCAAGATAAGTGGCGCCGTTGATGGTTGCGGCCCTGATCACCTCGAGCGGCTCCATTCCGCCTTGTGCCAGCATCCACATTTCCCAATGCGCGCCGAGCCCTTCGCGCTGGCCATGTGCTCCGATCTGCACCGAGACGCCAGCCGCCGCAAGCTCGGCCGTCACGCGCGCCGCGGCGAAATGATTGTAGTCCTCGTCCGGAGCAAGCATGCGGCGTCGAGATCGAGGGTCGAGAATTTCGCGCGGAACGAACTGCGAAAGCCTCTCGTGGGCAAAAACGTCCGACTCCTGGTACCAGTAATTCTCTCCCCAAATTCCACCGTAGGCGACCACCAGCGTCGGCGTGTAGCCGACATTGGTTTGCGACCAGAATTGCACCACGTCGTCGTAAATCCGCGCCAGTGGCAGGCTGTGTTCGATGCCTGTATGGCCGTCGACGATCATGTTCATATTGTGCTGGTACAGGGCGCCGCCTTCCGGATAGACATTGATCTTCAGTTCGCGCGCTGCGGCCAGGATCTGCTGGCGTTGGTTGCGCCGCGGCTGGTTGTAACTTTTGACGCTTTCAGCGCCGAGCGCGCGCATCCTGCGCAGCGTGGCGCGGGCATCCTCGAGACTATCGACCTCGGCGGTAAATTCGGTGCTTGCGCCGTAAAGAATAGTTCCGGTCGAGAATATGCGAGGAGCAGTGATCAGCCCCGCTCGGGCCATTTCCTTGGCGGTGAATATTTCGCTCGAATCGTTCGATGGATCATGGATGGTCGTGACGCCAAAAGCGAGCGTCGCATAGTTGACCCAGTTCTGCTGCGGAATGATTTCGTCGCTGCCTTGCGGCCCGTGCCAGTGTGCGTCGACGATGCCGGGCATCACGGTCATGCCGCCGGCCAGGAGTGTCTCCGCATCGTCTGGAATCCTGACGTCTACGCGTGGACCCACTGCGCTGATCCGGTTGCCCTCGATTACGATGACCCCGTCGTCGATCACTTCATCGCCATTCATCGTAATAATTCGTACCCCGGCGATGGCAATCTTGCCGTCGGGCTTATCGAGTTCCTGTTTGAAATCGAGTTCGATGCGGGACGCGTCACCAGGTTCGTCCGCGCCCTTGGCGGCGTCGATTTCAAGCGCAAAAAGATCCGGGCCCAGCGACCAGTACAAGGTCCGGCCGTCGCTGGACCAGTTGAGGTAGTCGCCCGCATCGTTTGTCAGACGCTTTGCCCCGACCGATTTCATGTCCGGGCTCACCTCCAGTGTCTTGCCGATACCCGGAACAGGCAACAGGTAGACCTGGAAGCGTTCCTGAACGGCCAGCCACTTGCCGTCAGGGGAAATGACAAAATCGCTGGCGAACTTGCTCTTCGCGACAATGTGCTCGGAGCCATCGGAGAGGCGCCAGCTGACCAGCAGTAGTTCGTTGTCCTCGCCTTGGCGGATCAGGTAGAGGTGATCCCGGTCTGCGCCGAATCGGGGTTTCTCACCTTCTCGGGCCAGGAAGTCCGTTTCGCCGCCGCGAGCGGATACCTCGTAGATGCCGGGATCCTCACCCCACCACGGACTGCGCAGCAGGTTACCCGCAAGCTTGCGGTAAACGATGCTTTGACCATCGGGTGCGAAACGCGGCTCTACATAATGACCCGGGTCGGGCGTTACGACTTCGCTGCGGCCGCCATCGGCGTCAATGACGCGTACCGCACCGAGATCCTGATCGCTCCAGCTGACGTAGACGATCTTGCGCCCGTCACGCGAGAACGACGGATAGAATTCGAAATGCTCGTCCTGCTCGGTCAGTCGCATAGTTTTGCCGTCCGAGAGATTTCTGACGTACAGGCGTCCCATCGCGGAAAACACGACCTGCTTGCCGTCCGGTGAAATTTCGGGCCAACGCAACATCCGAGGCGTAAATTCGTCCGGTGCCACGGTAACCGGGAAATGCACCGCCTCGCGCGCCTCCAGTGTGGCCTCCACCTTGAATTCGATCGCCTGTGTCGCACCGCTGACAGCATCAATACGCAGTATTTTGCCGCCGGCCCATGCCAGGATGGCGCTGTTGTCCGGCAGCCACGCCATGTTGGGGTACACGCCATGGATCGACCAGATTTCCTGGTTGTCACGATCCAGTTGATCGAATAACGCGGTCTCGACGCCGCTCGCAACGTCCTTTACGTGCAAAACGCTCTTGCCGCGAACTCTGCGTACGAAAGCGACTGACTTGCCGTCAGGTGAGGGTAGCGGCCGGACGGCGCCGCCGGCGCCGCCGATAAAGGCGAGGTCCTCGCCGCTGGCGCGGTCGAGGCGGCGAATCTGATAGATCTCGCCATTGGAATCCTTGTTGTATTGGAAGTTCTCGCCCGGTGTAGCGTCGAGGCTGTAGTACAGGTATTTCCCGTCCGGAGAAAACGCAGGTTCGTTTATGTCCTTCTGGTTTGTGCGTTTTTCTACGACCTGCAGTCCGTCTCCGCCATCACGATGGTAGAACCAGATTTCGCCGGCTCCCAGCGAACGGCGCTTGGTAAAGTGCTTGCGTACTGCGATGAAACGACCGTCTGGCGACCACGCCGGATTATGAACCAGGCGAAACTCTTCCTTGCTGACCTGGGTCGGGTTCGACCCGTCGGCGCCCATGATCCACAGATTATCAGCGCCGTCGCGGTCGCTGATGAATGCAATATGCCGTCCGTCCGGGCTGAACCTTGGTTGCATGTCCCATGCCATGCCGGAAGCCAGCGCTTTCGCCGGTCCGCCCTGGGCCGGGATCGTATATATGTCACCGAGGAGGTCAAAAACGATGGTGTTGCCATCGGGGCTGACATCCAGGCTGATCCAGGTGCCCTCGCTGGTATCGATTTCGATCGAAGCCGCGGGGCCCGGCGGGTCGCTGATATCCCAGTCCGCAGCGTCGTCCGCCCCGGCTGCGGCGGCGCAGAACGCCAGCGCAGGGAGCCAAAAAAGAGTGCGCCGTGCAAGGTATTTGCTAAACATGATGATTTTCCGCCCCGATCGTGCGACAGCTCGCGCAAAGACGCGAATGCTAACGCAATCGGGACCGGGGCGTCACACTGGCAATACTGTTGAGTCTTGCGGCGACGGCGGCGCTCGGGCACCCTTGCGTCGCCGTTCCGTCTGCAAAAGGTCAGTACATGAACCAGCGCTACCCGAATTTGTTTTCGCCACTGCAAGTCGGCGGAATTACGCTGCCCAACCGGGTCCTGATGGGATCGATGCATACCGGCCTGGAAGACCGGGCAAAAGATTACGGCATTCTGGCCGAGTATTTCGCCGAGCGGGCACGTGGCGGAGTGGGCCTGATTGTGACCGGTGGCATCGCTCCAAATATCGTCGGCGGCGTGGCGCCGCTTGCCGGAAAACTGAGCTCGCGACGTGAGCTTGCGCGCCACCGCAAGGTGACCAATGCGGTCGCGAATGCCGATGGACGCATCTGCATGCAGATATTGCATGCCGGGCGCTATGCTTATCATCCGCTGGCGGTCGCGCCGTCGAAAATACGCTCGCCAATCTCGCCGTTCCGCCCGCGTGGGCTCAGTACCCGCGGTGTCGCCCGGCAGATCGAGGATTTTGTCCGCTGTGCAACACTGGCTGCCGAGGCCGGTTATCACGGCGTCGAGGTGATGGGTTCGGAAGGTTATCTGATAAACGAGTTCCTCGTTGCCGCCACCAACCAGAGAGACGATGAGTGGGGCGGAGAATTCGAGCGACGCATGCGATTCCCGGTCGAAATCGTGCGCCGGATACGCGCAGCGACCGGCCCCGATTTCGTCATCATTTACCGACTCTCGATGCTGGACCTTGTGCCGGGCGGCAGTTCGTGGGACGAGGTGGAGACCCTGGCCCGGGCGATCGAAGCAGCCGGTGCAAGCATCATCAATACCGGTATCGGTTGGCACGAAGCGCGTATTCCGACCATCGCCACGATGGTGCCTCGCGGCGCTTTCAGCTGGGTCACAAAGCGCTTGCGCGGAGTGGTTTCGGTACCGCTTGTTGCAACCAATCGGATTAACACGCCGGAGCTCGCCGAGCAGGTTCTGGCCGATGGTTGCGCGGACATGGTGTCGATGGCGCGGCCGCTGCTGGCCGACGCTGATTTCGTTGCAAAGGCGGAACAGGGCAGGGCGGACGAAATCAATACCTGTATTGCGTGCAATCAGGCGTGCCTGGATCATGCGTTTGCCGGGAAGCGCGCTTCCTGCCTGGTCAATCCGCGAGCCTGCCACGAAACCGAGCTGGTCGGTAGAAAGGCGAGGAAGCGGCGCCGGATCGCTGTAATCGGTGCCGGCCCGGCCGGCCTGTCCTTTGCGGTAACCGCTGCGCAATGCGGTCATGAGGTCACATTGTACGAGGCGGCCGACCGTATCGGCGGCCAGTTCCTCATGGCAATGCGGATACCGGGCAAAGAGGACTATGCCGAGACCGTGCGGTATTACGGCCGGCAGCTTGAGCTGGCTGGTGTCTCGGTCCGTCTCGGGCAAGCGGCCAATGCTGCGGAAATCGCGCAAAGCGGCGTAGATACCGTGGTTGTTGCCACCGGTGTCCGGCCCAGGGTTCCGCAACTGGAAGGCATCGATGACGAAAAAGTCCTTACCTACGCGGACGTATTGGAAGGCCAGGCGACGCCCGGTATGCGCGTTGCCATTATCGGTGCCGGCGGCATCGGCTTCGATACGGCCGAGTTTCTTGCCCATACGGCGGTCGATGAGGCGGAGGAGAGGCGAACCTTCATGCGCGAGTGGGGCGTCGATCTCGACTACAAGCATCGCGGCGGTGTTCTGCCTGAAGGCCCCAGGCCAGTCGAGCCAGCGCGCAAGATTTACCTGTTGCAGCGCAAGTCGAGCAAGCCGGGGGCGGGGCTCGGCAAGACGACGGGCTGGATACACCGTCTGTCCCTGCGTCACCGCGGGGTCGAGATGATTGCCGGTGTGTCCTACGAGAAGATCGACCAAGGCGGGTTGCATATTACCGTGGGCGGGCAGCCGCGTTGCCTCGAGGTCGATCATGTGATCGTCTGTGCCGGGCAGGAATCCCGGCGCGAAATTGCCGACGAGTTCGGGCAGGATTCGATCGAGGTCCATGTAATCGGTGGCGCCGACGTGGCCGCGGAACTCGATGCGAAAAGGGCGATCGATCAGGGTACCCGTCTGGCAATGGGTCTGTAATGGACGCGTGCCACCGCATCCCGGGTCATGACGGCAGGCCCCGCCGCCTGGCGATTGCGGCGGAGTTTTTGCCTGGCGCGCGGGCGGGCGCATGCGTCGCGTCATGAGCGCGCCGGAAAATCAGTTCGACCTGATGCTGGACGCTGCGCCGGTAGGCGGTCTCAGCGTGCGCCGGAGCAACCGGGCGCGGCGGATGAGTATCCGGGTCGACCCGCTGGGAAGTGTGGAGGTCGTTGTACCAAATCGTGTCCGTCCGCCCGAGGTCCGGTCATTTGTCGAAGAGAACCGTGACTGGATCCGGCGCGCCCGCGATCACATGACCGGGGGAGTGGAGCGGGTTACGGTCGAACCTCCGGCGCATATCGAATTGAAAGCGATCGGCCGCGAGCGCGAGGTTGTCTACCAGGACACGGGCGTGCGCCGACTGAGTCTGAAAGACGATGGCCGACGAATCACTATCAGCGGCACGGCAGCCGAAGAGCACGAGCTATTCCGAATTCTGACGAACTGGCTCAAAACCGAGGCGCGCAAGGTTTTGCCACCACGCCTCGAGGAACTGGGTGACCGCTATGGCCTTAAGCACCAGCGCGTTCAGATTCGGGCCCAGCGCAGCCGCTGGGGTAGTTGCTCGCAGCGTGGCACTATTAGCCTGAATTGCACGCTGCTGCTTCTGGACGAGCCTCTTGTTCGTTATCTGCTCGTCCATGAGTTGTGCCACCTGCGCCATATGAATCACTCGCCGCGGTTCTGGCAGCTGGTGCGCAGATGTGAGGCAGACTACGAGGAACTGGACCGGAGGTTGGCAACCGCGTGGTCCGAATTGCCGGGTTGGGTACTGGTCGGCCGGCGCTAGCTGCCGGGCACAATGGCAGACAAACGGGAGAGCCCGAATGAGTTTCAGTCCTAACGCCGCAGGTGTGCGCGGTTTGCTCATTGCAAATGGCGTGGTCTATTTGCTGCAGGGTCTGCTCGGCCTCAAGTTTCTCGTGTTATTTGCATTGCTGCCGTATCCGGACACGTTGCCCTGGCAGCTACTGAGCTACGGTTTTCTCCACGGCGGTTTGATGCACCTGGTTTTCAATATGTACGGTTTGTGGATATTTGGAACTCAGGTCGAACATGTCTGGGGCACGCAGCGATTCGTCACCTACTACCTGGTCTGCGTTATTGGTGCCGCTATCGTACAACTCATCGTCGGTGCATTTAGCGGTTCGCGCGCACCGACTGTCGGCGCCTCGGGCGGAGTATTCGGGCTTTTGCTGGCCTTTGCGCTGATGTTCCCGAAACAAAGACTGATGCTGCTGTTTCCGCCGATCCCGATCACGGCGATGTGGTTCGCGATCGGTTACGGCCTGTTGTCGTTGTGGCTGGGTGTAACCGGCTCGGCCGCGGGCGTGGCCCATTTCGCTCACCTCGGCGGAATGATATTCGGTTTTCTTCTGATCCAATACTGGCGTTCCAAGGCGCGTGGCGCGGGCGGACGACGCTAGCCACAGCCGCCGACCCGATTGCAATGAGCCGACTCGAATTATTGTGGTTGACGTCCTTCTCAACGTTGCCGCTGTTGTTGCCTCAGGCGGTCTACGCTCGTCTCAGGACGCTGCGTCTTCCGGAAGCGGGCCCGCCGTGGCAAGGCGTGTGCGGAGACGCAAACCGGCGCTTGCGCCTCGCTGTGGTCGGCGATTCGACCGTTGCCGGCGTCGGCGCCGGCGACCAGCGGCTGGCGTTGGCTGGTCAGACTGCCGCTGCATTGGCCGGATTCGGAGATCACCGCGTCCAGTGGCATGCGTTTGGCCGCAACGGTGCGACAGTGGCCGATATCCAACGTGAATTCGTCGAGCCGGCCGTTGTCTTCGGTCCGGACATCGTGTTGCTCAGCGTCGGGGTCAACGACACGACTGCGCTGACGCCGCGACAACGCTGGCGCGAAAGACTGGTCGCAGTTGCGGACGCTTTTCACGCAGCGGGAATCGGTATCGTTGCCGTCTCTCGCCTGCCGCCAATGCATTTGTTCAGCGCGTTGCCGCAGCCACTGCGTGCTTTTCTCGGCATGCGCGCGCGTATTCTGGATCACGATTTACAGCGGCTCGCCGCCAGGCACCGCTGCCTCGAATATCTGGACTACCGTTTCGAACCGCGCCCGGAGTATCTTGCCGAGGACGGCTACCACCCCTCGGCCGCAGGCTGTGCGGTTTGGGGTCAGGGGCTCGCCGCAGGTATACGCGAGCGGCTCAACCCGGTTAGCCCTGATCGAGTAGTTCGCGCAAATTGATGACCGCTGAATTGGCTCGGGACAGATACGAAGCCATCACCAGCGAATGATTGGGGAACAGGCCGAACCCCTTGCCATTCATGACCAGCGGGCTGCGCATCGGTGAGAGGCTCTCCTCGAGTTCGCGAATGATCTGACGCAGACTGACGACTGCGTTTTTGTCTTGCAGCACCTGTTCGAAATCGAACTGCGCGGCGCGCAGGAAATGGAGCAATGCCCAGGCTGTGCCGCGCGCCTGATAAAACACATCGTCGATCTCCAGCCACGGTGTTTTTACCACCCGATCCTCCGAGCGCGGAGTTGCCATCTCGGCGGCCCGGTCACCTGCGAGGTCGGTATCCACCCGCACCTGGCCGACGCTGGCGCTAAGCTGCTGCGACAGGTTGCCAAGCCGTTTTTCGACAACGATCAGCCATTCGCGCAGGTTGTCCGCGCGAGCATAGAACTGGGTCTCGCTCTGGTTCTCGTCCTCGAGACGTGCGAGGTAGGCCTGTAAATGGGAAATGCCCTCGCGATACTTGCGTTCGCTGGCCGGCAACATCCACGAATCATGGTTGAAATTGAAGGCGGGCTCGGCCTGGGCCAGGTCCGGGTCTTCCGTGGATTGCGACTGAGAACGCGAATAGTCGTTGCGCAACGCCTTTGCCAGATCGCGGACCTGGATGATGACCCCCATTTCCCAATTCGGCATGTTATCGAGGAAAACGCTAGGCGGCGTGATGTCGTTGCTGAGAAATCCGCCCGGCTTGTCGAGTAACGTCTGCGAAACCCTGATAAGGGTCTCGGTGGTGCTGTATCCGGTGACAGTCCGGCCGGCGTCGTCCTTGCCGGTCACCCAGAACAAGTCCGGTTCACGGGACCATATCCACGCCAATACGACCTGGACCAGCAGGAAAAGGGCAATTCCGCCGATTATCAGGCGCTTCCGGGTGCTTGTCCCGGCTACCCCCCGGCCGGCGCGGGGCTGGGGTTTGAATTTGTCTCCGATTCGGCCGGTACTGTCGCGCAGCCGTTCAATCCACTCTGCCATGATCGTCTCTGTCTCAGGTGTTACCGCGTGGGTGTAATGGTATCGATATCGTGATCGGTCGGCACTGCTTTTCCCGCCAGGCGTGTTACTCCGGCTCGAGCAGGGCGGCACTCAACTGCGGCAATATGGCGCCGGCGGTGCCGGTCAATGCGAACTCGGCCAGCTTGGTGACCGGGGTCTGCGCCGGGTTGATTTCAACCAGGGTCGCGCCGTTGCGCAGCGCGATTTCCATCAGTCCGGCCGCGGGGTACACAAGCGACGATGTGCCAATCGACAAAAACACATCGCAACGCTCAGCTGCCAGCTGCGCCGATTCGAGCGCCGCGGCCGGGATGGCTTCGCCGAACCAGACCACGTCCGGGCGGAGCATTCCGCCGCAGGCCGGGCAACGCGGAGGGACTTCGTCGCCGGGCGCGGGGCGCTCGACGACGACATCTTCGACCGAGCATTTGTCACGCATGATGTTGCCGTGATATTCGATCACATCCTTGCTGCCAGCACGCTGGTGCAGTCCGTCTACGTTCTGCGTAATCAGGTTGAAACCGGACAGGGTTCTTGCCATGCGCGCAAGTGCGCCGTGCCCGGGGCTGGGTTGAGCTTCGCTGACCATTTCCCGCCGCCACGCATACCAGTCCCAGACCCGGCGTGGATTGCTGGCGAACGCCTCGGGCGTAGCGAGATCTTCCGGGCGGAATTCGGCCCAGATACCCGTCTGCGCATCACGAAAAGTCGGAATTCCGCTCTCGGCCGAAATTCCCGAGCCCGTCAGCACGGTGACTTCGCGCGACTGGCGCAGCGTTTCGATCAGTTGCGGAGGGACTCGCGCCATTAATCGCTCATTGCTCATCGGGATCGGACCGGTGCCGACGGGTTCGTGCCGGCACCGGTTCCGTTGTCACTCACGCCGCGATGTCGGAATTAGCGAGTTGACGCAGTACGTAGTGGAGAATTCCGCCATTGCGATAATACTCGCGCTCGTTCGGGGTATCGATCCGTACCCGCGCCTCGAACCGGGTTTCGTCTCCACTGTCCGTGGTTGCCACGACGGTGATCGTTTCGGCATCGCTATCGTCTATACCGCTGATCGAAATTGTCTCATGCCCGGTCAGTCCGAGACTCTCGGCATTCTGGCCATCGAGAAACTGCAGCGGGAGCACCCCCATGCCGATCAGATTCGAACGGTGGATACGTTCGAAGCTCTCTGCAATGACCGCACGCACGCCGAGCAGCTTGGTGCCCTTGGCCGCCCAGTCACGCGAAGAACCGGTACCGTATTCCTTCCCGGCAATGATCACCAGCGGTGTTCCGGCATCCTGGTAACGCATCGCTGCATCGTAAATGCTCATCTGTTCGCCGCCGGGCTGATAAGTCGTCCAGCCGCCCTCGGTGCCAGGCGCAAGCAGGTTGCGAAGACGAATGTTGGCAAACGTTCCACGCATCATGACCTCATGGTTGCCACGTCGCGAACCGTATGAATTGAAGCTCTTTGGCTCGACGCCGCGCTCGATCAGGTAGCGACCCGCCGGACTGTCGGCAGCGATGCTGCCAGCCGGAGAGATATGGTCCGTGGTGACACTGTCGCCGAGCAGCGCCAGAACTCTTGCGCCACTGATGTCGGTGATCGCATCGGGGGCCAGGCCCATGTTCTCGAAGTAGGGCGGGTTCTTGACGTAGGTCGAATCCTCCGCCCACGAGTAAATCTCGCCAGCCGGAACGTCAAGCGCATTCCAGTTTTCGTCGCCGGCAAATACGCCGGCATAACTCGAGCGGAACATCTCCGAATCCACGCTCGCCAGGATGGCATCCTGAATTTCCTTCTGGCTCGGCCAGATGTCCTTCATGTATACCGGGTTGCCATCGGAATCGTTACCAAGCGGGTCCGAGTACAAATCGACATTCATGTTTCCGGCAAGCGCGTAGGCCACCACCAACGGCGGCGACGCCAGGAAGTTCATGCGCACGAGCGGGTGAATCCTGCCTTCGAAGTTGCGATTGCCCGACAACACGGAGCAGCCCACCAGGTCATTTTCGCGCACCGCTGCGTCGATTTCCGGGCGTAGCGGTCCGGAGTTACCGATACAGGTCGTGCAGCCATAACCGACAATGTTGAATCCGAGCGCCTCGAGATCGTCGAGCAGCCCTGCCTTGACGAGGTAGTCGTGCACGACTCGCGAACCGGGCGCAAGACTGGTCTTGACCCAGGGTTGCGCCTGCAGCCCCTTCGCGGCTGCATTGCGTGCCAGCAATCCCGCTGCGAGCAGGACCGCGGGGTTAGAGGTGTTGGTACAACTCGTAATCGCTGCGATCAGGACGGCGCCATCCTCCATCTGGTATTTGCCGTCAACTGTGGTGGCGCGATTGCCTGCGGGACTTCTGGCATTGGCAATAGGCGCCATGTGGCCTTCGAAAACCGTTTTGGCGTCTTTCAGCGGGATCCGGTCCTGCGGGCGTTTCGGGCCGGCGAGGCTGGGTTCCACGTCGCCGAGGTCGAGTTCCAGAACGTCGCTGTAGTCGGCTTCGGGCTGACCGTCCTCACGCCACATGCCCTGGGCCTTGGCATAGGCTTCGATCAGCGCAATCTGGTCGGCGTCGCGTCCCGACAACTCGAGATAGCGAAGGGTTTCGTTGTCGATCGGGAAAATGCCGCAAGTACTGCCGAATTCAGGGGCCATGTTGCCCAGCGTCGCCCGGTCTGCCAGTGGCAGGTTGGAAAGGCCATCACCGAAAAACTCGACAAATTTGCCGACGACACCTTTGTTGCGAAGCATTTCCGTGACGGTGAGTACCAGGTCGGTCGCCGTGGTTCCTTCCTTGAGCGTGCCCTTCAGGCGGAAACCGACTACCTGAGGGATCAGCATCGTGATCGGCTGTCCCAGCATTGCGGCCTCGGCCTCGATGCCACCGACGCCCCAGCCGAGCACGCCGAGACCGTTGATCATCGTCGTGTGCGAGTCGGTGCCGACGACGGTATCGGGGTACGCCAGCGTCTCGCCGTCACGTTCGGCGTCGAATACGACCCGCGCCAGATACTCCAGATTTACCTGGTGCACGATCCCGGTGTTTGGCGGCACTACTTTGAAATTACTGAATGCGGTCTGGCCCCAGCGCAGGAACGAGTAACGTTCCTCGTTGCGCTCGAATTCAATTGCGGTGTTCTGCGCGAGTGCGGTGTCGCTGCCGTAGTTGTCCACCTGCACCGAGTGGTCGATAACGAGTTCGGCTGGCGACAGCGGGTTGATGGCCTCGGCACGGCCGCCGAGTTTGACCACGGCGTCGCGCATGGCAGCCAGGTCGACCACCGCGGGTACGCCGGTGAAATCCTGCATGATCACCCTGGCCGGGGTAAATGCGATTTCCACCGAAGGCTGGGCGTGCGGGTCCCAGTTGGCGATCGCGAGGATATCGTCGCGGGTGACATTTTCACCGTCCTCGGTGCGGAGCAGATTCTCCATCAGGATTTTCAGGGAGTAGGGGAGCCGCGACAGGTCGGCCTCCGTCACCGCATCGAGCTTGAAATAGCCGTAGGATTTTCCGTTCACGTCAAGCGTGGAACGTGCGTCGAAAGAATTCTTCATGAATGCTCCCGGGGGGTAAGTTAGGGGGTTGGCAGCGAAGCCGTGGAATTATACGGAATCGGCAGGTTCAGAGCGATATGGCTGGCTCTCCGCGCCCGTAATCGCTACGGATTTCGCCTGCCGGAATCCCGATTTGCTCGATCGTTGCGCCGCCGAGGCAGTAATCGCCATCGTAGAACACGACGAATTGCCCCGGAGTCAGGGCGCGCTGGGGCTCGTCGAAGATCACCTCGATGTGGCCATTGCGTCCCTGTACGACCGCGCAGGCCTGGTCGCGCTGGCGATAACGCGCCTTGGCATGGCAGCGCAGCGGCAATTGCGGCGCTGAGCCGGCGATCCAGTGCACGTCGCCGGCACTCAGCGTGCGGTTGGTCAACAACGGGTGGTCGGTCTGCTGTACGACAATCAGTACGTTGCGAGCGGTATCTTTCGCGGCGACATACCAGGGAGCTTCGGCGCCGTCATTCCTGCCGCCGATGCCGAGGCCCTTGCGCTGGCCGAGCGTGTAGAACATCAGTCCGTTATGGCGCCCGAGCTGCACACCGTCGGGAGTTTCGATGGTACCGGGCTGGGCCGGGACATAGCGATTGAGGAATTCCGCGAAGTTGCGCTCACCGATAAAGCAGATCCCGGTGCTGTCGCGCTTGTCATGAGTCACAAAACCCTGCTCGCGTGCAATTGCCCGCACCTCTGACTTCGCCAGTTCTCCGACCGGGAATAGCGTCTGTGCCAGCGCAGCGGCATCGACGGCATGCAGGAAATAGCTCTGATCCTTGTTCTGGTCAAGGCCCTTGAGCAACGCGGTTGCGTCGCTGCCGTGGCGAACGCGGGCATAGTGACCCGTGGCAATCAGCTCGGCGCCGAGGCGCCGCGCGTAATTCAGAAATACGCCGAACTTGATCTCGCGGTTGCACAGTACGTCGGGATTGGGCGTGCGCCCGCCCTGGTACTCGCGGAGGAAATAGGCGAAAACGCGCTCGCGGTAATCGGGCGCGAAATTGGCGCGGTGGAGCGGGATGCCGAGGCGGCCGCAAACGTTAGCCGCGTCGCGATAATCTGCCGCCGCCGTGCAGTAGCCTTCCTCGTCCTCCTCCCAGTTGACCATGAACAGACCATGCACGTCATAGTCCTGGCGCTGTAAAAGGTATGCCGCGACAGAGGAGTCGACCCCGCCGGACATACCGACGACGACGCGTTTTTTGCGGAGGGCAGACATCGCGCCATTATACCAGCGGCGCGGGAGCGGACCTGGTGCCAGCTACGAGACCCGGAGGCGGGGCGGGTCCGTCACATCGGTTGCCAGGTCGAGGCTTTCCAGCACCGCCAGCGGTATTCGCTGCCCGGCGAGAAAATCGTCGACACCGCGCAGAACCATCGGGCTTCGCAGCCGCGGTTGCTGGCTAATTATCTGGTCTCGGTTCAGCCAAAGGGCACGCTCGATTCCGTCATCGAGATCGAGGCGAGTATCGTGGCCGCTGACGCGGCCAGCGAATGAAAACCGCAGAAAAGTCGAACCGTTTTGCGGTTGCCGCCACAGGTAGATACCGACCAGCGCTTCCGGCTCGAAATGCCAGGCGGTTTCCTCGAGTGTTTCGCGAACAACGGCCTCGATCAGATTCTCGCCGGATTCGAGATGACCGGCAGGCTGATTAATAACCAGTTTGCCGCCGACGCGTTCTTCGACAAACAGAAACCGGTCATGGCGTTGTGCGACAGCGGCGACAGTAACGTGAGGTTTCCAGACCATGGCGGCAGTATAGCCGGGTATTCCCCGCGAATAAGCAACGCCCTGAGACGCGCATCACAGTTTGGAAAAGAACCGGCATATACATTATGTAATCCGCGTAAACCGAGGGCCGGAAACGGCGATAGTCGCCGCCGGGTCTGCAAAACATCATGTGTCGCCTCGCCGTTACAATTTTGCTTGCGTTTGGTGCGCTTCATGCGAGCGCTGACCCGCGCACCTTTCGCGATGCCGAGGCGTTGATCGACGGAGGTGATGCGGAACAGGCGGTCAGTTTGTTGTTGCCGCTGCAAGCTACCTACGCGGGCGACGGTGAGTTCGACTATCTGCTTGGTCTCGCGTTACTCGAGAGCGGGCAGCCCGACGCGGCAATCGCGCCGCTGCAACGTGTCGTCAACGCCGACCCGATGTTCGCCGGCGCACGTATGGACCTCGCCCGGTCCTGCTTTTTCGCCGGTCGCTATCAGCAGGCGCGCGAACATTTCGATATTTTGCTGGGCCAGTCGCCACCCGCGACGGCGCGGCGTGCGATTGCCGAATACCAGGCGGTAATGGATGACCGGGAGGCGATGACGAGATGGAGTCGCGAGGCCATGCTGCGGCCGGTGGTCGGTTATGACAGTAATGCAAATGCCGCCACGGCAGCCAACGACTTTCTCGACTTTACGCTGGACCAGCAGAGCCAGGAGGCTGGCAGTTCGTTTGCCGAGTTGAATGGCGGCTTCGCGGCCGGCAGGAACATCCGCCCGGGACTGCGCGCCGGGCTGAGAACCGATTTCCAGGCCAGGCATTATCCCGATGCGTCTTTCGTGGACTTTGTCGGCGGCAACGTGCGGGTAGGACTCCGGTGGCTGAGCGAAGGGCGCAGTCGAGGCATAGGATTGCGCGCTTACCGATTACACGTGGACAACGACTTCAACAATCACGGCTTGTCACTGGAAGGTACATGGGATCAGGCGATTGGCGATCGATCGCGGCTGGGCTTTTTCGCCCGTGCCGGCGTCTTGCGCTACGAAGACGAGCTCGATACGAAAGACGTCAATCAGGTACTCGCCGGAATATCAGCCAGTCGCAGAATCGGCGCAACGCGGGACAAGCTGATCACATTCTCAGCACTGATCGGCGCCGATGACGCAACCGACTCGGATTCGCGCTATAGCCGTTTGCTATACGGGGCGCGGGTCAGCGGGCGCTGGCGCATACACCAGCGGATTATGGCGCGTGCAAGTCTCGGGTATCAGCGTTCGGATTACGACAAACCGTTTTTCGAGCGCGAATACGACGATGATCGCGGCGACGATATGATCGATGCGGAAGCCGGTCTCGCCTGGACCATTGGCGAAGACTGGCAGCTCGACTCCGGACTCCGCTATTCCGACAACGATTCCAACGTCGATCTGTACCGTTATGACCGATGGGTGTCCTTTGTCGGCCTCAGCCGGCGCTGGAGATAAGAGGGCGCCACATCAGGGAGTGTGACGCGCGTCACGATTGGGCTTGTCGGTTCTGCCTTATTCTTGTTCGTGGCGAAAAACGACAAGGTCTCCCAGGGGGGGCACAGTGATTCACTCCGTTGCAATTCTGGCGCGACTGCTGTTGCTTGCCATGATGCTTGCAGCACCCGTATCGGCAATGGCCGATGCCGGCGTTGTGAGTTTCGTTGCGGGCGAGGCCTGGCGTATAGAGAGTGACGGAACCCGCAGCCCGATCAGCAAAGGGATGCCGATCGATCAGGGCGATCGAATCGCTACCGGGCTGAATGGGCGCGTCGAACTGTTGATGGGCGATGGCGGTCTGATCGCATTGCGTCCGGATAGTGAATTTGTCGTCGAGGCGTTCAGTTATGTAGCTCCCCAGGCCGTGGCACCCCGCAATGCAAACCCGTCCGCTGACGACAAGAGTTTCTTTTCGTTGATAAAAGGCGGACTGCGATCGGTTACCGGTGCGGTCGGCGAATCGAACAAAGAGGCATACCGGATGAATACGCCGGTAGCCACGATTGGTATTCGCGGCACCGACTACATTGCACTTTATTGCACGGCCCTCTGTGGCGTAAGCAACAAGCTTGCGCGGGGGCTTCATGTCATTGTCGTAAGCGGCGCCATCGAAATCGCCAACGAGGCCGGCAAATATGTCGTACTCCCGGGTGAAACCAGCTATGTCAAAGACCGTCAGTCGGCGCCGGTGGCGGGTGTCGATCCGTCCCTGCTATTGGCCGAGATCGGCGAGTTGTTACCTCCTGTCGCATACCCCGACCTCGTTTCTGAGCCGGAGAGCGAGAGCCTGCCCGAGCAGGCCCTGGCTGGGTCCGGACAGAGCGCGACGGAAGTTACATCCGCGCCGGACGTCGTCGCGTTTGCCGCGACCCACGCGGAAGGCAATCGAGCAGCAATCGTTGCTGGAGTCGCTGGTGCAGGTTCCGCGAACCCGGGTGGCGGTCAGGCAGCATCCGGGCTGACGCAGGTTTTGCCCGGTGCGACGACGATCACCTATGGAAATGCGGCGCCTGGCGCCGGCAACGACGACAATGATCTGCATGATTCGGTCGAACTCGGCGATGCGGTGATTGGCCCGAACGGTACAGTCATCGATCTGACGTCCGGCAGCGCGGAAATTTCCGGCGGGCTGACCGCCGTATCCGGCAAGGAACCCCTTGATGATTCCGGTGATGATTCCGGCGATGGATCCGGTGATGGTTCCGGTGATGGTTCCGGTGATGGTTCCGGTGATGGTTCCGGTGATGGTTCCGGTGATGGTTCCGGTGATGGTTCCGGTGATGGTTCCGGCGATGGTTCC
>Ga0102956_1000262_pt1 | contig 18533 bp, 16 predicted proteins | sample SalPonF2_A_D2_MG_FD_84515 | JGI IMG/M metagenome (GOLD analysis project Ga0102956, IMG submission 84515) | Salt pond soil microbial communities from South San Francisco under conditions of wetland restoration - Salt Pond MetaG SF2_A_D2_MG ...
GCCCAAGCTCAGCGATTACGCCACCGAGATGGGTCAGAACGAAGGGCTGTACCGGGCCTTCAAGCAGATCGCCGACGGCGACGAGTATCACCGGCTGGACACCGCCCAGCGCAAAATCATCGACAACGCCCTGCGGGACTTCCGCCTGTCCGGCATCGAGCTGGACGCCGAGCAGCGCGCCCGCTACAAGGCCATCATGCAGGAGCTGTCCTCGCTGACCTCCAGGTTCGAGGAAAACCTGCTGGACGCCACCAACGCCTGGAGCCGGGAAGTGACCGACGAGGCACTGCTTGCCGGCATGCCGGACAGCGCCAAGGCGCTGGCCCGCCAGACCGCCGCGCAGCGGGGCGTGGACGGCTGGCTGATCACCCTGGAATTCCCCTCCTACTACCCCGTGCTCACCTATGCGGACGACCGGGAGCTGCGTCGTGAGGTCTACACCGCCTATGTGACCCGCGCCTCCGATGAGGGGCCCAACGCCGGACAATGGGACAACACGCCGGTCATGGAGCGCATTCTCGCCCTGCGCCACGAAGCCGCCCGACTGCTGGGCTACGCCAACTACGCCGAACGCTCCCTGGCCACCAAGATGGCCCGCTCCACCGACCAGGTGATGGGTTTTCTCAACGACCTGGCCGCCCGCGCACTGCCCATGGCAAAGCAGGACCTGGAGGAGGTGCGCGCCTTCGCCCGGGACAACCATGGCGTCACGGAGCTGGAATCCTGGGACGTGGCGTACTACTCGGAGAAGCTGCGTCAGCACAAGTACGCCATCTCCCAGGAGGAGCTCAAGCCGTACTTTCCCGAGCACCGGGTCCTGGACGGCATGTTCGCGGTGGTGGAACGGCTGTACGGCCTGAACATCCGCCGCGAGGAAGGGGTGGACGTGTGGCATCCGGACGTGCGCTTCTACACCATCCGCGACGGCAAAGGCGCGGTGCGCGGCCAGTTCTTCCTGGATCTGTACGCCCGACCCAAGAAGCGCGGCGGCGCGTGGATGGACGAGTGCATCAGCCGCAGGCGCCGCGGCGACGCGCTGCAGGTACCGGTGGCCTACCTGACCTGCAATTTCGCGCCGCCCATCGGCGACGACCCGGCCCTGTTCACCCACGACGAGGTGCTGACCCTGTTCCACGAATTCGGTCACGGGCTGCACCACATGCTCACCCAGGTGGACCATCCCAGCGTGGCGGGCATCGGCGGCGTGGCCTGGGATGCCGTGGAGCTGCCCAGCCAGTTCATGGAGAACTGGTGCTGGGAACGCGAGGCCCTGGATCTGATCGCCGGCCACTACCGCACCGGCGAGGCGTTGCCCGAGGCGCTGTACCATCGCATGCTGGCGGCCAGGAACTTCCAGTCCGCCATGCAGATGGTGCGGCAGCTGGAATTCTCCATCTTCGACTTCCGGCTGCACCTGGAGTACGACCCGGCCAGGGGCGGGCGCGTCTACCAGATACTGGACGAGGTGCGCGAACAGGTGGCCGTGATGCGCCCGCCCTCCTTCAACCGCTTCCCCCACAGCTTCTCCCACATTTTCGCCGGCGGCTATGCGGCCGGCTACTACAGCTACAAATGGGCCGAGGTGCTGTCCGCGGATGCGTTCTCCGCTTTCGAGGAAACGGGCATCTTCGACCGGGGCACCGGCGAGCGCTTCCTGGCCAGTATTCTCGAGCAGGGCGGGTCGCGGGATCCCATGGAGCTGTTCGTGGAGTTCCGCGGCCGCGAACCCACCATCGACGCCCTGCTGCGTCACTCCGGGCTGGCGGCCTAGATCCGGATTTGCCACAGAGGGCGCAGAGCGACAAAACAGGGATGTTCAACAATGGCTGTCTCAGGGAGGAGCGCCATGGGGGATTTGCGAACGGAACGCATTATTGGTGCGGCTATCGAAGTGCATCGGCATCTCGGTCCGGGGTTGCTGGAATCGATCTACGAGGAAGCTCTGTGCCACGAGTTGACACTGCGGAATATCCAATTCCAGCGACAAGTCCCTGTCACCGTCCACTACAAAGGCAGTTCAATCCAGGGACAGCGGCTCGATCTGCTTGTGGATGGGCTCGTCGTGGTGGAGCTCAAAGCCGTTAGCGGGTTGCCGGAAGTCGCGGTGGCACAAACGTTGTCGTACCTTCGGGCGACGGGCCTGCGCAGGGCATTGCTGATAAACTTTTCCACTACGCGCCTGTTTGACGGCATCAAAAGGCTGTCCCTATGACCTCACAGCCATCGGCGTCTCATTACCGCGGCAGCAGTAGGTTGGGCTGAGTGCAACGAAGCCCAACCTGTGTGGCACTGCGGGTGCCATCGCACGGGATCGTGGGATGCGGCGTTGGGCTTCGCGTTGCTCAGCCCAACCTACGTCAGCTATTCCGCTTCTGTATTTGCCACAGAGGACACCGAGGACACCGAGGCGCAAGACAGGGATGGTCAACAATAGCTGTCTCAGGGCGGAGCGCCATGGGGGATTTTCAGACGGAGCGAATTGAAAGACCCTGCCGGTTCGTAGGCTAAGTTGGAGGAGCAACGGTCTCTGTGTGCTCTGTGCCCTCTGTGGCAATCCTCTCACGCGAGATACCAAAACAACCCAAATGAAAATCGCAACCTGGAACGTCAATTCCCTGCGGGTGCGCCTGCCCCAGGTGTTGCAGTGGCTGCAGACCGAGCAGCCGGACCTGCTGGCCCTGCAGGAAACCAAGCTGACCGACGAGCAGTTCCCGCTCACCGACATCGAAGCGGCCGGTTACCGGGCCGAGTTCAGCGGCCAGAAGACCTACAACGGCGTCGCCATTCTGAGCAGGACCAAGGGGGCCGATGTGGTCACCGACATCCCCGGCCTGGACGATCCCCAGCGCCGGGTGCTGGCCGCGACCTACGACGGCGTGCGCCTGCTCAACCTGTACGTTCCCAACGGCGAGTCCACCGATTCCCCCAAGTACGGCTACAAACTGGACTGGCTGGAAAAGCTCAACGCGTTCCTGAAAGCCCAACTCAAACAGCATTCCAAGCTGGTGGTGGTGGGGGACTTCAACATCGCGCCGGAGGACCGGGACGTGTACGACCCGCTGGTGTGGGAGGGCCGGGTGCTGTTCAGCGAGCCCGAGCGCACGGCGCTGCAGGGGCTCATCGAACTGGGGCTGTGCGACACGTTTCGGCTGTTCGAGCAGCCGGAGGCGAGCTTCAGCTGGTGGGACTACCGGATGCGGGGTTTCGCCCGCAACCTGGGTCTGCGCATCGACCATGTCCTGGCCAGCAGGGCGCTGTGCGGGGCCTGCACCTCATGCCGCGTCGACAAGGAACCGCGGGGCTGGGAACGACCCTCCGACCACGCGCCGGTGGTGGCCGAATTCGACCTGTGAGCGACAGGCGAAGACGCGTCATCTGAATCGACCGTACGGATTGCGGGAAGACCCGTTGCGGGGCGACCTGCGTGGACCGCGTGCACCCGCCCTCTGGTATCCTTGGCAGCCTGCCCCCGGAGCGACGACCGTCCCATGAAATACCGCGACCTGCGTGACTTCATCGACCAGCTCGAGCAGCAGGGCGAGCTCAAACGCATCGGCGTGGAAGTGGACCCGCGCCTGGAGATGACCGAGATCTGCGACCGCACCCTGCGCCGGGGCGGCCCGGCGCTGCTGTTCGAGAACCCGAAAGGCCACAGCATTCCGGTGCTGGGCAACCTGTTCGGAACCCCCCGGCGGGTGGCCATGGGCATGGGGGAGGACTCGGTGGAAGCCCTGCGGGAGGTGGGTAAGCTACTCGCTTTCCTGAAGGAGCCGGATCCACCCCGGGGTATGAAGGATGCCTGGCGCAGCCTGCCCGTCTTCAGGAAGGTGCTGGACATGGCACCCAAGGTGGTGCGCAGCGCCCCCTGCCAGCAGCAGGTGATCGAAGCGGCCGACGTGGACCTGGGCCGGCTGCCCGTACAGACCTGCTGGCCTGAGGACGTGGGACCCCTCATCACCTGGGCGCTGGTGGTCACCCGCGGCCCCCGCAAGGAACGGCAGAACCTGGGCATCTACCGCCAGCAGGTCATCGGGCGCAACAAGCTCATCATGCGCTGGCTGGCCCACCGCGGCGGAGCGCTGGATTTCCGCGACTGGCAGCAGGCCCATCCCGGCGAGCCGTTTCCCGTGGCGGTGGCCCTGGGCGCCGACCCGGCCACCATCCTGGGGGCGGTCACGCCGGTGCCGGACACCTTGTCCGAATACGGCTTTGCGGGGCTGCTGCGGGGTGCGAAGACCGAGCTGGTCAAGTGCCAGCTCAGCGACCTGCAGGTGCCGGCCAGCGCCGAGATCGTCCTGGAGGGATTCATCCACCCCGGCGAAACCGCGCCCGAGGGCCCGTTCGGCGATCACACCGGCTACTACAACGAGGTGGAGACCTTCCCGGTGTTCACCGTCGAGCGCATCACCCATCGCAAGCGGCCCATCTACCACAGCACCTACACCGGCCGCCCGCCCGACGAGCCCGCCATCCTGGGCGTGGCTCTGAACGAGGTATTCGTCCCCATCCTGCAGAAGCAGTTTCCGGAGATCACCGACTTCTATCTGCCGCCGGAGGGCTGCTCCTATCGCATGGCCTGCGTCAGCATCGACAAGCAGTACGCGGGCCATGCCAAACGCATCATGTTCGGCGTGTGGTCATTTCTGCGCCAGTTCATGTACACCAAGTTCGTGATCGTCACCGACGACGACGTGAACGTGCGCGACTGGAAGGACGTGGTGTGGGCCATGACCACCCGCATGGATCCCGCCCGGGACACGGTGATCGTGGAGAACACGCCCATCGACTATCTGGACTTCGCCTCACCGGTGGCGGGTCTGGGAGGGAAGATCGGCTTCGACGCCACCCACAAATGGCCGGGCGAGACCCAGCGGGAGTGGGGACGGCCCATCGCCATGAGCGCCGAGGTCAGGGACCGCGTCGACGGGCTGTGGGACGAGCTGGGAATCTTCGACACACCGGAACAGTAGCCCGCCGCACACAAGAAAAAAGCCCGCACAAGGCGGGCCCTAACGTCTTCCCTGTTGTTCTTTTTGTTCCTCGCCGCGATTCACACCTTTATTGGTATGACGGCTAACCCGTTGCCGGTGGTCTTCTGCCTCGCCACCTTCAGCTCCGATGCTGTCAGTTCTTAAGCACGAGCCGTGCCATATCCATAAGTCATTGTTTTCGTGAAGTGATGATTGAAGCACCGGAGCGCGCTGTAAAAAACTGCGACATTCACGGCAGCGCCGTGGCCGTGAAAGTTGTCTGGACGATGTTGGGACAGGCAGGACAAACGAATATAAGCCTATGATTTACCGACCCTGAAGCGGCCTGCGAAGCCACGCCCGGCATTCGGCCATGGTATCGTCCCGTTTAAGCGGCACGCTCCGCGGAGACTTGAGCTCAGCGCACAGCGCCTGTCTTTCCATAATAAATACAATGCATTGAACCGGTCTCTCTCTGTCGACACTCCTTACAATCCGGCGACAAAGCGGGCCCGGAAGCGGACGGGAGACTCTGTGGTAGAGTAAAGAAGTCCACGTAGACTATAGCAGAACAAAGGACAAGCCCATGCGCAAGATCCTGATCCTCAATGCCAAGGGCGGTTCCGGCAAGAGTACGCTAGCCACCAACCTGGCGGCCCATTACGCTCACCGGGGGGAGCACGTGGTGCTGGCGGATTTCGATCCCCAGCGTTCCAGTCTCGATTGGCTGGCGACCCGGCCAACCCACTATGCACCCATCCACGGGCTGGCAGCGGCGGACGGTGACATGCCGCGGGCGGTACCGGGGGCCAGCCACATGATCATGGACGCTCCCGCGGCGGTACGGGGCAAGGAGCTGAAGGCACTGGTCCGGCGCGCCCAGACGGTCGTCATCCCGGTACTGCCCTCGCCCATGGATACCCGGGCGGCCGCCCATTTCATCGCCGAGCTGCTCACCGTCGGCAGGGTATCCCGGGAGAAGACCCGCCTGGCAGTGGTGGCCAACCGCGTCCGGGAGCACACCCTTGCCTACCAGGCCCTGGAGCGCTTCCTGAAAAGCCTCGGCATTCCCTTCGTCGCCACCCTGCGGGACACCCAGAACTACGTCCGTGCGGCCGAACGCGGGCTGGGCATCTTCGAGCTGGCGCCTTCCCTGGTCAGCCATGACCTGGAGCAGTGGCAACCGCTGCTCAAGTGGCTGCGCAGCAAGCGCAGCCTGCCCAGGGCATAGGACACCCCCTGAGGGCGACAGGCTGCCCCCCCGGCGGCACCGCGCCGTTCATGGGCTGCGCGCCGGCCGACCGTGTTTGGCGGCACTGCGCTTTGCCCGGCCCATCGCTACCTACGGACGGCATGAGCGCAGGCCCGCTTCCAGGTCCGGATAGCGCAGCGTCACGCCCAACTCCTCGCGCATGCGCCGGTTGTCCAGCCGGCGGGAATCCTGCAGGAACGACAGCATGCCCGGGGACAGAACCCGTCGTGCCTCGGCCATGTCCACCGCCGGCGGGCGGGGCAGCTCCAACAGATCGGCAATGCGGTTGAAGTAATCGGTCATGGTGCTCGGGTGGCCGTCACTGACGTTGTATGCCGCCCCGGGACGTCCGCGGTCGGCCGCGGCCACACACACCGCGGCCAGGTCGTCGGCATGAATGCGATTGGTGTAGGGGCTGTCTTGCGCCCGCAGCACCGGCAATCCTTCCCGCAGGCGCCGTACCGGAAGCCGTCCGGCGGCATAGATCCCCGGCACCCGCAGAATCACCACCGGTATGCCGGTGGCATCCTGCCAGTCCAGCAGGGCCCGCTCGGCCGCCAACCGGCGCCGGCCCCGGTCCGTGCTCGGCGCCGGCGCACGCCCTTCGGTGACCCACTCGCCGCCACAGTCGCCGTACACCGCACTGGTACTGACATAGACGATCCGGGACGGGGGCCGGCTACCGGCGGGTCCCGACAGAAAGGCGTTCATGCGCGGGTCCACCATGCCGGCGGGTGGCGGCGGCGCCAGATAGAACACCAGGGCGTCGGCGGTGGGCAGGTCATCCAGGGAGGCCGGATCGTCCAGGTCGACCAGCACCGGAGCAATGCCCTCGGCGGCCAGCTCGGCCACCCGCTGCGGGCGTCTGGCGGTGCCGCTCACCGCCTCCCCGCGTGCGCGGTACAGCTTCGCCACCCGCCGCCCGATATCCCCGCATCCGACGATTAACACACCCGCCACCGGTTTATCTCCCAGGTAAAATCAGCGATAATTCATTGATTTTCGCATCCATCACGGCAGCATTCCATGAGTCATAAAGTCACCATACAGCCCAGCAACCACGAGTTCCCGGTGGAAACCGGCGAAAGCGTCCTGGACGCGGCTCTGCGCCAGGGCTTCGCGTTTCCCTACGGATGCCGAAACGGCGCCTGCGGCTCCTGCCTGGGCACCCTGGTGGCGGGCGAGGTCGAATACCCGGGACAGCAGCGTCCTCCGGCCCTCAAGGAAGGCGATCTGGCCGCCGGCAGGGCATTGTTCTGCCAGGCACGCCCCACCTCCGACCTGACCATCGAGGTACGCGAGATCGGCGCCGCCAAGGATATCGTCATCAAGACCCTGCCCTGTCGGGTGGCAAAAAGGGAGCTTCTCGCCCACGACGTGATGCGCCTGAAACTCAAGCTGCCCATCACCGAGAGGCTGCAGTTCCTGGCCGGCCAGTACGTGGACATTCTGCTCAAGGACGGGCGCCGCCGTGGCTTTTCCCTCGCCAACGCGCCCCACGACGACGAGTACCTGGAGCTGCATGTGCGGCGTGTGGAAGGCGGTTCCTTCACCGGCCATGTGTTCGACGACATGAAGGAAAAGGCGCTGCTGCGCATCGAGGGCCCGCTGGGAACCTTCTTCCTGCGCGAGGACTCCGACCGCCCCGTTGTCCTGGTGGGCGGAGGCACCGGCTTCGCCCCTCTCAAGGGGATCATCGAAAACGCGCTGCATCACGGCATCGGGCGGCCCATGCATCTGTTCTGGGGCGTGCGCAGCCGGCGCGACCTGTACCTGGGCGAGCTGCCGCAGCAGTGGGCGCAGGAGCACGCCGATTTCCAGTACACGCCGGTGCTGTCCGAACCCCAGCCGGAAGACGACTGGCAGGGGGAAACCGGCATGGTGCCGGAGGCCGTCGTGCGCGCCTATCCCGACCTCGCCGGTTTCGATGTGTACATGAGCGGGCCACCCGCCATGGTGGACGCCGCCAGGACGCTGTTCGAAGCCCACGGACTGCCGGCGGATCAGCTCTACTACGACTCGTTCGAATTCGCCAGCGACGTGCAGGCGGCCTCCGGCGCCTGAGGACCGACTGCGCGGCCCCGCGGACCGCTGGAGCCTCTCACGGGTTGTCGGATGTGGCCGGTGCCAACGCCGTAAGGGCATCGGCGTCCTCGCCGATGCCCCAGCCGGTGTCCAGGTTCGACGCCGGCAGCGCACGGGCCTCGGCGGCCCGCGATACACCCTTGCGGTAGCACTCCATGGCCGCGCCGGGCTCGTTCATCTGCTCCAGCACGCTGCCCAGCAGCTGGTAGGCCTCCACCGTGGGCTTGAGCCCGATACTCGCTTCCAGGTAGCTGCGTGCCTTGCCCCACAGCTGATTACGCTGCGCCAGCCGTCCCAGAGCCAGTAACAGCACCGGATCCTTTTCGTGGTCCTTGAGCCAGCCCTCGGCGGCCTGGAACTGGGCGGCGGCATCGGCTTCGATCTGCCCGTACAGATACGCCAGCCGCTCGCTCCAGTGACGCTTGAGCACGCCCTCCACCAGCGCGGCGGCCTCGGCCGGCGCTTTGAGCTGGCTGAGGTAGCCGGCGCAGGTCACCACCAGCGGCTCTTCCCGTGCCAGCCGCCGGGGCACCTGCCCCCACACCTCCCGCACGCCGGCCAGGTCCCCCTTGCGCCCGGCATCGCTCAGCAGGGCACCGTACACCTGCAGTTCCAGGCGGTGGGCCTGCTCGTCGTCGATCACCTGGCGCCGGCGCAGTTCCGGCAGCAGGTCCCGCAGATGGCTCCAGTCCCGCAGGCGCAGGTAAAGCTTCATGAGCATGCGCAGCACGTAGGCATGGCGCGGCGCAACGGTGCGCAGATGGGTGAGGGTGGCGAGCGCCTGTTCCATCTGACGATGGGCGATCTGCAGCTCGGCCTGGGTCAGACCCACGGCCACGTCGGCCGCCGGCATGCTGCGGTGGGCCATGCGCAGATAGTGATCGCGGCGCTGATCGGCGCCCTGGCGCTGGGCGGCACGGGCGGCCGCCAGGTAATTGAGCAGCTGGTTGTCGCTGTCGTCCGCGTGCTTGATGAGGCGGCGCTCGGCCGCCGCCCACTGGCCCTCGGACAATTCGATGAGCCCACGGTTGAGGGCGTTGTGCGCCTTCAGCGACCGCCGCCGGCGTTCCCAGCCGCGCACCTGCTGGGGCATGCGGTGCAATCCCACCAGGAAGCGGATCAGCAGATACAGGGCGGCAAACGCAATCACCAGCGCCACCACGAACAACGACAGGCTGGTCTGGATGGTCCAGGACCCGTAACCGATCAGCAGATAGCCCGGTTCCCTGAGCACACCCAGGGCGACGGCCACTGCCGCCAGCAATACCACCAGCGCAAGGAACAGGGTCTTCATTGGCCACCCGCCGCCGGCTGCTGGGAGGACTGACCGCTACCGGTGGCGCCCGAACCGCTGTCGGACGTTCCCGACGCCGCGCTGCCGGGCGACGCTGTCTTCGCGGGCTGCGGCGCGCCGGAACGCTCCGGCCGGCTCCCCTGTTGCTGCTCCATGGCGGCACGCAGCCGGCGCAGCTTGCGCAGGGAACCGGACAGGTCGGGCAGCTTCGGGCGCACGTTGATGGACTGCAGGTCCTTCAGCTGCTGCGCCATGCTCTGGGTCAGGGCATTGTCGGCGACGAAATACTGATTCAGCCACTGCCGGGCCGTGCTCAGGCTCGCCTGGTAGCTCTTGGGCTGGTGGCGCAGGGCCGCCAGCTGAGCCGCTTCCAGCTGCAGCTTCATGTTCTGGTACAGGAAGTATTCGTTCCTGGGGGCCAGCAGAGGACCCACCGGCTTCTCGTGGTGGCGGACCTGCACGAGCTGGCGCAGGGCCTTCCAGACCACGGCGGGCAACTCCCGCCAGTGGACGCCGCCGGCGCCGGGCGCCGAAGCCGTCGCCGCCCCGGTCTTGGCGGCCGACTTGGCCGCGGCCGCGCCCGGCAGAGTGAGCTGCGGGACCTGGTGGATGAGACTGTCCAGGGTCACGGTGATGCCGGCAATGTCCGGCACCGGCACCGCGTCCAGGGCGGTCAGCTCGCTGGCGATCGCCTTGCGCACCGGCAGGTAGCCCGGGTCGCCCAGCGTCTTGAGCCGCTCATCGGCATCCTGCAGTGCCGCCTTTGCCGCCCCCACGTCGCGCTGCAGCTGCAGGCTCTCGTTGGCCACCTGCAGCAGGTACTGCACGTTGGCCAGCACCCAGCCTTCGGAGCTGCGGCTGACCTCGGACCGCAGTCGGGCCACGCCCGCCTCCACGCTGTCCTGGCGGCTCTTCAGGGCGCTCAACTGCCGGGTCAGATGACGCTGCTGGTCGTCCACGCTGCTGCGCAGCCCCTTCACCGCGCTCTGCAACCGGTCCACGCCGGATTGCTGGGCCTGGTCCAGACGGGTCACTTCATGCCAGATGAAATAGCCGGCGACCGCCGTGCCGATGCCGATGAGCAGCGCCAGCACCGACAGGGGCAGCGCGACACGCCCCGCCGCACCGGGCCTGGACGCAGCAGGCTTGGGCGCCTGCGCTGCGCTCCTGGGCGGTTGGGCCCCGGATGCCGGGGGTTTGCCGCCGGCTTCCCGCCCCTTGCCACCGCGAGCCTCGGCGCCCGCGGCGCTGCCGCCTTGTTTGCTCTTGGAGGTCGAAGACCCGCTGCCCTCGTCCGACGCCTTCTTGCCTGCCGGGCTCTGCTCGGACTGGGGCGGTTTGTGTTCGCTCATCGAGTCATCCTCTGCTGCTCGCTGCCTCCACCGTCGTGGGTATAACCGGTCATCCGGGATGGGCGTCGGGAGTGCGCGACCGTGCCCAGTCGAGCAGTGCCTCCAGCATGGCCTCGTCGGTGGCGTTCTGCGCAATCACTGCCGGTTCGCGGAAACCCAGTTCCCGGGCCAGCGCCGCGCCGCGCTCCCCGGGCACCACCAGAGGCGTCTTGCGCAACCACTGCTGACCCAGCTTGCCCACCATGTCGAACAGGTTGCGCAGCCCTTCATTGCTGCTGACCGTGATGACCTGCACCTCGCCGCGGGCCCAGTAGCGCATGAGTCGGCCGGTGTCGCCCTTGGGCCGCCCGCGCCGGTACGCTTCAGCATACTCCACCTGCGCGCCACGGGCGGTCAGGGTATCGCCCAGATATTCACGGCCGCCGTCACCGCGAAAGATCACCACCCTGCTGCCGGTCAGGTCCTGCAGCGCGTCCATGGCCAGCAGTGCCTCGCTGTCGAACTTGCGCTGCGGACAGATGTCGGCCGGGTGCCCGAAGCTCTCCAACTCCCTGGCCGATCGTTTGCCGATGGCGGCAATGCGCACCGACGGCGGCCACGGGCGCCGTGCCAGCACCAGGTTCATGGCCTTGTTGACCGCATTGGCGCTGATGAAGATGGCCAGGTCGAAGGTCTCCAGCCGGTCGACCAGCTCCAGCAGGGCACTGTTGTCCACCGGATCGAGGATCTCCAGCACCGGAAAGCGCAGCGCATGGCCGCCGGCACGTTCAATCAATGCACACAGATGCTCGGCCTGGTGCGCCGGGCGTGTCACCAGCACCCCGATACCACCCAGACCCGGACTGTCGTTGTGCGGTTCGGCGGACGTCATGGGTCGATTGATGCGTGGCCGGCAACAACGCGGCGGCGGCGCGGCGAAGCGGCGACGATGGGGGCCGGCGTTGCCGACCCGCGATGCAATTCAGTGCTCGGCATACAGGTCAGCCAGAATACCGTCGGCGCCGCGGGACAGCAGGTCATCGGCCAGCACGGTACCGAGCTCGTCGGCGTCGCCGGGCCGTCCGCTGATCACCCCGCTCACCACCTCGCTGCCGTCGGGCCGCCCCACCAGCCCGCGCAGCACGATCACGCCATGGGACAGCTCCGCATAGCCGGCAATGGGAACCTGACAGCCGCCTTCAAGGCGGTGGTTCATGGCCCGCTCGGTCCGCACCCGGATATGGCTGTCGGCATGATCCAGCGGCGCGATCAGGCACTCCACGCGGTCATCGTTGGCGCGGCACTCGATGCCCAGCGCCCCCTGACCCACCGCCGGCAGCATGATGTCCGGCGCCAGCTCGGTGGTAATACGTGCCCCGAGACCCAGGCGCTTGAGCCCGGAGCTGGCCAGCACGATGGCATCGAATGCGCCGCCGTCCAGCTTGCCGAGTCGGGTCCCCACATTGCCTCTGAGGTTGAGGATCTCCAGATCCGGGCGGCGCGCCTTGAGCTGGCACTGGCGCCGCAGGCTGCAGGTGCCCACCCGGGCACCCTGCGGCAATGTGTCAATTGTGTCATAATTATTACAGACGAAGGCATCCCGCGGGTCTTCCCGCTCCAGTATCACGGCCAGCTGGAGGCCATCCGGCAGCTCCATGGGCACGTCCTTCATGGAATGCACAGCCAGGTCGGCGCGTCCATCCAGTAGGGCCTCTTCGAGTTCCTTGACGAACAGTGCCTTGCCGCCGATTTTGGCCAGGGGCGTGTCGAGGATCTTGTCGCCGCGGGTGGACAGGGTCAGCAGTTCCACCTGCAGGCCGGGGTGGGCAGCCATCAGGCTGTCGCGGACGAATTCCGCCTGCCAGAGGGCCAGGGCGCTCTTGCGGGTGGCAATACGCAGGACTTCTTCTGCCATGGCTGGGACCGTTCCAGGCTGGGACGCACCGCCGGTGCGCAGAGTCGACGTCGACCGGTCAGCAGTCGATTAAATGCATGGGCGCACCGTGGGCGCCACCCGGGAATCCGTAAACATACCGGGCATGGGAGGATAGCGAGTGGTGAAGTACCGATGCAAGTTCAATCCGTGGTGGGCACTGGCCGCCCTGCTGGTGGCCGCCAGCGCCTGGGCCGGCGGGCCGGCGGTGCCGGTGACCCGCAACCTGCAGGCCGACGGCGCCAGCTCGACCCAACGGGGGGTGCCCATCATGCTGGTGTTCAGCGCACCCGGCTGCCGCTACTGCCGGCTGCTGGACAAGGACTTTCTCAAGCCCATGCTGATCAGCGGCGACTACACCAACAAGGTGCTGATCCGCAAAGTGATGATCGGCAACGATGCCACGTTGGTGGATTTTTCCGGCAAGCAGGAGCCGGCGGACAAACTGGCCAGGGACTACCATGTGCACGTGACACCCACGGTGCTGTTCCTGGACGCCAAGGGCCATCAACTGGCGCCGCCCATGGTGGGCGTCAGCTCGCCCGACTACTACGGCAGCTACCTGGACCAGTCCATCACCGCCGCCCTCAAGCGCCTGCATGCCGAACAGCGTTCCGCGACTACCACCAGCAACACGAAACAGACCGCCGCCTCGAGCTGAGGCGGCGCGTCAGACCCTCTTGAGCAGCCCGCGCACGGCGGCGAGGTGGCGCCGGCTCACTTCCGGACGTTCCTGAATACCGGCGAGCCGTACCCGGCTCCTGCCGGTATCGTCCTTCTCCAGCCCCTCCAGGAAGGCTACCGCCACCAACGTACGGCGGTGGATGCGCACGAACCGTGACCCGAATTCCTGCTCCAGGGTGCGCAGGGAATCCTCGATGAGCACGGCACCGTCGGGATAGCGCACGGTGACGTATTTCTGATCGGCCTCGAAGCAACGCACCGTGTCCACGGGCACCAGCTCCAGGTTGCCCCGCACCCGTGCGCAGATATGGGTACGGGCGCGACCCTCGGGGCCGGCCTCGTCGTGATTCAGCGCCTGAGCCTGGGCCCGGGTCAGACGCTTCGCCTTGCGCAGGGCGTCGTCCAGGCGCCGGGCGCGGATGGGTTTGAGCAGGTAGTCCACGGCATGGGCCTCGAACGCCTCCAGGGCATGCTCTCCATAGGCGGTACTGAAGATCACCGCCGGGGGTTGCTCCAGGTCGGCCAGATGACGGGCCGCCTCCAGACCGTCCATTCCCGGCATGCGGATATCCAGCAGGACCACGTCGGGCTCGCTGTCGGCCGCCGCCTGCAGCGCCTCGCGCCCGTTGGAGGCCTCGGCGCACACCCGGCATTCGGGAACCTGTCCCAGCAGCCGGCGCAGCCGGTCCCTGGCCGGACCCTCATCGTCCACGATCATGACCTTCATGATGGCGTTCCCGGGGTCTGCGGACCCTGTAGGGGAATTCGAAGCCTGACGCAGTGCTCGTCTGCGCTCTCCTGGGTGTTCAGGCTGGCACGCTCACCATAGGCCAGCCGCAGCCGCTGACCGATGTTGGCGAGCGCCATGCCGTTGCCGGCGCGCCGACACCGGCGCCCCGCGGGCGGCAGCGGATTGCACACTTCCAGGTGCAGCCAGCCGTCCCCGCGCTGCACGCCCACCCGCACCAGGCCGCCTGCGGAACGCGGCTCGACCCCGTGGTAGATGGCGTTCTCCAACAGCGGCTGCAGCACCAGGGCGGGAACCGGCGTGTCGGCCAACCCGCCTGACACGTCCCATTGCACCCGCAGCCGCTCGCCCAGGCGCAGGGATTCCATGTGCACGTAGCGGCGGCACACTTCCAACTCCTGAGCCAGCGGCACTTCCGCGTGCACGTCGGCCAGCGTGGCCCGGAACAGGTCGGCCAGATCTTCCACCGCCTCCTCGGCCTGCTCCGGCTGGGAGCGGGTCAGGGCGGCGATGGTATTGAGGCTGTTGAACAGGAAATGGGGCCGGATGCGGGCCTGCAGCGCCTCGATACGCGCCCGCGCCTCCGCCTCCAGCTGCCGGCGCCACTGGTGGCGAACGAAGAAGTAGCGCAACGCCAGCCCGCTGATCACCGCGCTGATGCCGACGTTGCGCAACAGGAAACCGTCGTGAGTGCCCGGATCGCCCAGGGTCCACGCAGGCGCGGCCGAAATGACCTGCCAGGCCAGCTCACTGATGGCCGCCGCCACCACCAGCAGCAGCAGGTAGCTGATCAGCGCGGCGGCCGCGTTGCTCAGGCGCCGCAAACCCGGCCTGGCCAGACACAGCAGGGCGGCGCTGGTCAGGGCGATCCACTGGACGAGCAGCGAGAGCACCCCCAGGCGCGCCCAGCGGTCCGCGCCGGTAGGCGTCGACGCCAGCACCAGCACAAAGGCGAACAGCTCCGCCAGCACCACCACCGCGAACACCATCCGCATGTCGCAGAAGCTCGGCAGGAACAGCGGATCCCAGTCCGCGTTGGCGGCCGGATCGGCGGTGGATGGCGTGTTCATCGGCATTCGATGTCAATGATCGTTCGGTTACCTGCCGGCAACGGGGGCGCAAGCCCGATTCGCTTTCGCTATACTGCGCACACTTCTATCCAGCCAGTGACGCGCGGACCATGGCCACCGACAAGCCCACCAACAAAGCCTGGGGCGGGCGCTTCGCCGAGTCGACCGACGCCTTCGTGCAGGCCTTCACCGCCTCGGTCGACTTCGACCGGCGCCTGTACGCCTACGACATCGCCGGCTCCATCGCCCATGCCCGTATGCTGGCGCGGGTCGGCGTGCTGAGCGGCGCGGAATGCCAGTCGATCATCGGCGGCCTGGAGACCGTCCGGGCCGAGATCGAGCGCGGCGAGTTCCACTGGTCGGTGGCCCGCGAGGACGTGCACATGAACATAGAGGCGCGTCTCACCGAGCTTATCGGCGAGGCGGGCAAAAAACTGCACACCGGCCGCTCGCGCAACGACCAGGTGGCCACCGACCTGCGCCTGTACCTGCGCGACCAGATCGACAGCGCCGTCACCGAGCTGCGCCGCCTGCAACGGGGCCTGGTGGACCTGGCCGAACGGGAAGCGGACACCATCATGCCGGGCTTCACCCACCTGCAGGTGGCCATGCCGATCACCTTCGGCCACCACATGATGGCGTGGTTCGAGATGCTGGACCGTGACGCCGGCCGCCTTTCCGACTGCCGGCGGCGGGCCAACGTCATGCCCCTGGGGGCGGCGGCGCTGGCGGGTACGGGCTACCCCATCGACCGGGACTACAGCGCCGAGCTGCTGGGTTTCGAGCGGCCGGCGGAGAATTCCCTGGACGCGGTGAGCGACCGGGACTTCGCCATCGAGTTCTGCGCCGACGCGGCGCTGGCGATGACCCATCTGTCGCGGTTTTCCGAGGAGCTGATCCTGTGGTCGTCGGCCCAGTTCGGCTTCGTCGAGCTGCCCGACCGCTTCTGTACCGGCTCCAGCATCATGCCCCAGAAGAAGAATCCGGACGTACCGGAGCTGGTGCGGGGCAAGACCGGCCGGGTGGCCGGCCATGTACTGGGGCTGCTGATGCTCATGAAGGGCCAGCCGCTGGCGTACAACAAGGACAACCAGGAGGACAAGGAGCCGCTGTTCGACACCGTGGACACGCTGCTCGGCTCCCTGCGCGCCTTCGCCGATATGATTCCGGCCCTGGAGGTCAATCGCGAAGCCATGCGCGAAGCGGCCCGCTCGGGGTTCGCCACCGCCACCGACCTGGCGGACTATCTGGTGGGCAAGGGTATGGCGTTCCGGGACGCCCATGAGGTGGTGGGCCAGGCCGTGCGCCACGGCCTGCAGACCGGACGCGACCTGGCTGAAATGGAAATCGAGGAATTAAAGGCGTTTTCGGAGACGATAAGCGACGATGTCTACGAAGTCCTGCGACTTGAGGGCTCGGTGGCGTCCCGCAGGCATCTCGGAGGCACGGCCCCCGAGCAGGTGAGGGCGGCGATTGGGCGGGCCCGCGAGCGCCTGGCGGCCGCCCATGGCGTGGGCTGAACGGGCTGTCCGATCGCCCGTGCCGTGATAGCCTGTGCCCATGTGCCCGCCCGATGCTGACGCCGCCGGGCCGGCCGGGGCCTCCGGGGACACCCTGGAGGATCTGCGCCGGCGACTGGCCGAGTTCGCCGATGACCGCGACTGGGACCAGTTCCATTCCCCCAAGAACCTCGCCATGGCCCTGATTGCCGAGGCCGCCGAGCTGGTTGAGCATTTCCAGTGGCTGACCCAGGCCCAGAGCCAGGCGCTGGCGGCCGACCGGCGTGAGCAGGTACGCCTGGAACTGGCTGATATCCTGATCTATCTGGTGAGGATCGCGGACCGGCTGGACATGGACCTGGTGCAGGCGGCCCGTGACAAGATCGCCATCAACGAAAGCCGCTTCCCGGTGGAGCGGGTACGGGGCATCGCGGGACGGGGCGAAGACTTCGAAGACTGAGAACGGCCGTTTTCAGCCTCAGGGGTTGTCCGGATCCGCCGAGCCCTCGCGCACCCACGCGCCGTTCTCGCAACGCAGCAGATCGGTACCGCTGCGCACGAAGGACCCGTTCTCGTAGGCGGCGCCGTTGAAGTAGCACACCGGCTTCTCGGACACCTCCTGGGCCAGCACCTCGAACTCCTCGTCCGTCTCCTCCATGATGGGGGAGTTCTTCAGCTCGGGGTCCGGGGCTCCCACCTCCAGCACATGTTGACGGTCCACCATGGCATCCCTCTCCTGGATTGGCCAACTTCCACCGGCAGGCTTTCGGCCTGCCCCTCAATACCGTCCGCAGCGCCGGCCTAAAGCTTTGGCCAAAGCGTCCGTTACCCAGACAGTATGCCGACACCCATAACAGGTGTCGAGCGGTCGCCCGGCGGCCAACCGCGGCTTCATGGACATGAGGTGAATGTCATGCTGGATGGGCTCTCGGCGGGGCAGATCCGCCAACTCCTCGATCACGCAAACCTTGGAATTCTGATGTTCGACGCGGAGGGACGCGCCTGCGAATGCAACCAGGTGCTGTCGGGCTGGTTGGGCGACAGGGCGTCCGGGTTGCTCGGGCAGAGCCGCGACGCGCTGGCCAACGGACCACTGGCGGCGCTGCTGCACAGCGACACGTCCGTGCAGCTGGACGGCCATGGCAGCCCGTCCCGTTGCCTGAAGGTGAGCGCCGTCAGTCTGGCCGGCGACGACGACGGGCACCGCGCCCAGGTGCTGGTGTACCGCGACGTGACCGCCGAGACCCGCCTGCGCACCCAGGTCGAGCACCTCAACCGGGCCCTGGAGGCCGAGACCACCTCGGACCCGGCGACGGGCCTGCTGAACCGCCGCGGTCTGCTGCTGGCCCTGGAACCCCAGGTGGCGCGCAGCCGCCGCTATGAACGTCCCCTGTCGGTGATTGTGGCGGAGCTGGCCGGCGAGCGCGGCCCCGATCCCTGGCTCACCGGCGCCAGCCGGCTGCTCAAGGACCAGCTGCGCTGGGCGGATCTGGTGGCCCACACGGAACACGGCCGGTTCGTCATCGCCCTGCCGGAAACCGACAGCGGCCACGCGGAAACCCTGGGCGTCAAGCTGGGCGGTCTGCTGGGCGAGCTTTGCGCCCAGGACGGCGCGAGTCCGCAGGTCCGGGTGGGCGTCAGCAGCTGGCGTCGCAGCGACAGCGCCA
>Ga0102956_1000263_pt1 | contig 18509 bp, 15 predicted proteins | sample SalPonF2_A_D2_MG_FD_84515 | JGI IMG/M metagenome (GOLD analysis project Ga0102956, IMG submission 84515) | Salt pond soil microbial communities from South San Francisco under conditions of wetland restoration - Salt Pond MetaG SF2_A_D2_MG ...
CTGAGGGCACCAGGGTTGTGCTCTTGGCCCCGCTTGTTGAGGGAAAAAAGGGCGAACACCGTGAGTTGCTTGAAAATCTCCGCAAAGAAGGCTTTGTCCGGGTGAGGATCAACGGAAAAATTATGAGCCTTGATGAAGACATTACACTTGTTAAAAACAAACGGCATACTATTGAGGCAGTTGTTGACCGAGTTGTCATTAAACCCTCGGCTGAACAGCGTCTTGCTGATTCTGTTACCACGGCGGTAAAACTATCAGGCGGTCTTCTGCTGGCGGAATTCCCGGCTGAAAACCAGGAAACCCTTTTCAGCGAAAAAGCAGCCTGTATTGAATGTGGCAGAAGTTTGCCTGATCTCACCACCCAGCTTTTTTCCTTTAATAATCCCAAGGGTGCCTGTTCAGAATGCAGCGGCCTTGGGGTCAAACAGTTTTTCGACCCGCAGCTCGTCGTTCCCGACCCTGGCCTTAACCTACGCCAGGGAGCCCTGGCACCATGGGGTTACCGGTCACTTGACAGCTACACCGGTCAGATGATCAAGGCTTTGGCTGATCATTATAAATTCAGCCTGGATATTCCTTTTCGCAAACTTGCACCCAGGGCCCAGGAGGTCATTCTATACGGCACCGGCAAAGAAGAGATCATGTTCTATTACCAGAAGGACAGGCGGCGCCTGACAGCGCAGACTGCCTTTGAAGGCATCTTGCCCCAGATGGCCAGGCGTTACCAGGATACGACCTCGTCCATGGTGCGAGAAGAACTGTCAGAGTTCATGAATGAACAACCCTGCCCATCCTGCCAGGGAGCACGTTTAAAGCCTGAAGCTCTCGCTGTACGCATCGGTCCCTGGAATATTTCTGAGTTGACCCTGATGAGTATTGACAGGTTACTGCTGGAACTTCCCTCCATATCATTTTCCACCAGGGAGAAAAAGATTGCTGCCCCTGTCATCAAAGAAATTATGGACCGGCTTTCATTTCTTAAGGATGTCGGGCTCGGCTATCTTGCCCTGGCGCGGCAGGCCGGGACCTTATCCGGCGGTGAAGCCCAACGCATCCGGCTTGCCTCCCAGATAGGTTCACGCCTGGCCGGTGTGCTCTACATTCTTGATGAACCGAGTATCGGTTTACACCAGCGCGATAACCAGCGGTTGATAAATACCCTGGTAAGCCTTCGCGATCTCGGCAATACAGTGATAGTGGTTGAGCATGATGCTGAAACCATCCTGGCTGCGGACCATGTGCTTGATATGGGCCCGGGGGCAGGGCGGCACGGCGGGGAAATTGTCTACAGCGGCTCCGTGTCAGGGCTCTTGAAAGACAAAGGATCTTTTACGGGAAAATATCTCTCCGGCCGTCTGAGTATACCGATGCCTCAAAAAAGAAGAAAAGCCCCAAAAGGAAAGTCCTCCAGGATAATGCTCAAGAAAGCCTCTGCCAACAATCTCAAAGGAGTTGATGCCACCATTCCATTAGGTGTCATGACCTGTGTCACCGGTGTCTCCGGCTCCGGCAAAAGCTCCCTGATCATCGAGACACTCTATAAGGGCGCTTTGCAGCATATCCGCAGCGCCGGCACGAAGGTGCCGGGGGTGAATTACGCTGCCATTAACGGTTTAGAAAACATCGACAAAGTCATTGACATTGACCAGAGCCCGATCGGCAGGACCCCACGCTCCAACCCGGCAACTTACACAGGTGTTTTGACACCGATCCGGGAACTACTGGCCCGTCTGCCCGAGTCCAGGGCCAGGGGTTACAAGCCGGGTCGTTTCAGCTTCAACCTCAAAGGGGGGCGCTGTGAAGCCTGCGAAGGTGACGGGGTCATTAAGATCGCCATGCATTTCCTGCCTGACATCTTTATCACCTGTGATACCTGCAAGGGACGGAGATACAACCGGGAAACCCTGCAGGTGAAATACCGCGGTAAAAATATTGCCGACATCCTGTCAATGACGGTGCAGGAGGCCTTGGAATTCTTCACAAATATCCCGCCCATAAAAAACAGGCTGCAGACCCTTTCTGATGTCGGGCTTTCCTACATCAGTCTGGGGCAATCCTCGGTGACCCTGTCAGGCGGTGAGGCACAGCGGATCAAGCTTGCCCGGGAACTTGCCAAGCGTTCCACGGGAAAAACTCTCTACATCCTTGATGAACCGACCACAGGATTGCATCCTGCGGACATTCAACATCTTCTCATTGTACTGGGCCGTTTGGTTGACTCAGGCAATACCGTTGTAATTATTGAGCATAATCTGGACGTTATCAAGACTGCCGATCATATTATTGACCTTGGCCCGGAAGGTGGTGAGGAAGGCGGCAGAATCATCGCTACGGGCACGCCGGAAACTGTTGCCAAGAACAAAAAATCGTATACAGGAGCTTTTCTGCAACAGATTTTGGCGTAAAAAAATATCCTTGCACTCCCTGAGCTTTGCATTATATATGCAGGGGCTTTACAGGAGTCAGGCAAAACGTGTATTCGAAAAGCATTGCAGCACAATATAAATACAACAGAAGAAGGACATTATTATGAGTGAACAAAACGCTAATGCAGGAGCAGCAAGCACAGATGCAGGTTCAGCGCCTGTTTTCCGGCTTGAAAAACTTTATCTCAAGGATTTCTCCTTTGAAAATCCTAATGCACCGGAGTCTTTTTTTCTCCAGCAACCAGAACATAAAGTTGATATGAAACTCAAGTTAACAAACAAGAAAGTTGACGAAAGTCATTGGGAAGTATGTCTGGAAGTTTCTGCGACAGTGCATGACACAAAATCGGACAAGGTAATGTTCATTGTTGAAATTGAACATGCAGGCGCTTTTTTCCTGCAGAATATCCCGGAAGAATATCTGCAGCAGGTCCTGCATGTGGACTGCCCTACCATACTTTTTCCTTATACAAGGCAGATTGCAAGCCAGGCTTCAATAGACGGCGGCTTCATGCCGTTTCTTATGGAGCCCATAAACTTTGCCGGCATGTATCAGAACAAGATGAAGCAACAGCAGGAAAAGCAGGACAGCTGATTGAACTTATATAAACAAAAAAAGCCCTGTGGTGATCGACCACAGGGCTTTTTTTGTTTATTCGATGTACTAGGTATCAGGACACTGTTATTATCTGGATTGTAAGTGAACTATAGTCTCTGGTTGTTATCTTTTACATAATTGCTTTTGTTTTATTCCAGAAATCATCAACCAATAAGGTTGTCGCCCTGTTTACAGCAGTTTTGAACATTTCCTTTGAACGCTTGTCGCCATAAACAGTCTGAGGCGCCACTTTCACCTCTGCTCTGTTGGTCCAGACCACTTCGCCTGTTGCCGAGTCCTGTACCCAGATACGGAGTTGGACAAGGGCCTCAGGCGTTTCACCGCTATGATTGGCAAGGTGTGCGATACCGGCACCACCAAGCCCCCAGATCACAGAATTCCAAGCTGTTGGGTAGTCTCCAGCGTTAAGTGTACCCGTATTTGAATCAACCGGAGTCCCTGCGTGATAGCCGATTATGCCGCCTGCCAGGCCCCAGAGGGCAATGTTGTTTAAATTGTCGTAGTCTTTGGATTCAGCAAAACCGAAAGCGGCCTGGGTTGTGCCTTTCATAATGAAGGGAACTATACCTTTCTTGCGTAAATCCCAGGTATGTTCATTCTGCAGGTCGTATTCAATGATCCGGCCACGGACTATATAGTCGGCATTAAACCTGCGTCCGAGCTTGGAAATACTCATTTTATTAAGCCCATGGACACCGGGAGCATTTCCCGGATTGGAAGAACCACCGCTTGAGGCCGCAGTTTCCACCCTACTGGCTTCTATCCATTTTTCAAACTCCCCTTTCATCACATCCGACCATTCACCGTCCAGCTCTGTCTTCAACCTGGAAGTTCCATCCTGCGGGGGCAGCCTGATGATATTGGTTTCCACCAAATACTGGGTCACATCCTCCTGGATCGGCATTTTAAAGCCCTTGTAGACAAATCTGTCAGTAAGGGCTTCTGTTATGCTTATGCTCCTCTTATAAACAGAAATGACATCGTCCCCAGAGGAATAATCTGCAAAAGGCAACAGCACAACTGTCTTGTCAGTAGCACAGACATTTCCCGCCGTTGGTGTATCCGGGATGTGGAGGGTTTCGGTCACAGAATGACCCGAGCCGCAACCACTAACGAACAGTGCCAAAAAGCCGTAGAGAAAGAATCTTTTTACTGCCATGGTGGAATCTCCTTCCAAATTTGAATTCGGTTTTGCGATATACTTTGTTTAAATATTTAGAAAAATTATACTGTTAACTCTCGACCAGGTTTACAGTATCCTTGGTCTCAGCAGAATAACCAGTTCTTTTCTGACAATAGAATTTGCTTTGTTGCCGAATATATATTTCAGGCCCGGAATTTTACCCAACCCGACTATATTGCTTCCTTCATCGGTCTCTACAGACTGGATCAAACCGCCGACAATGAGCATCTCTTTGTTATTAAGCCGCACGATAGAGTTCATGGTTCTTTCCCGCACAAAGGGAAGACCAACCTGGTTCAAGCCAAACTGCCGGTATTCAATGGGCTCTTCAAGCTGGGAGATCATGGGAATGATGCTCATGACAATTTCATCATCACTCATAATCGTGGCATAAACCTCAAGGCGCAAACCGGAAACGACCTGGGCGGTTGTGGCAGATGTTGTCACAACCCCTTCATCCTGTGTCGTCTCAACTTCACTGATATAGGTGACATTGTCGCCGACATAAATTACTGCCGGCTGGCCGTTCATGACACTGATCCTCGGATTGGCCAGCACTTTGGTCGTGCCCTGTTCCTCAAGGGCATCGAGTACAAGTTCAAACGACTTGGCTTGTAGGCTAATTGTATCAATAAAGCCTCCTCCATCAGGATAAATCTGCCCGGCATTGCCAAAGGTCATGTTAAAATTAAAAGCGCTGTCTTTCAGCAGTCCGCTCCAATCAATGCCCTTTTCAGAACTTTTATCAAGAGTGACCTCAAGAATCTTGGCCTCAATGCTTATCTGCTTGTACATCTCCTCCTTGAGGGTTTCCACATATATCTGGACCTTATCAAGTAGAGGCCTGGGCGCTGTAACTGTGATCAGACCAAGGGCCGGGTCCACAGAATAAAATCCGCTCTGTGTCTGGGTTATCGTCGCACCCTGGATGGGCATTTGTGGCTCTTCTCCCTCTTCCCCCTCTTCTGAAGGTTTGGCAGATGGGGGAGGCTTGTATCTCTGGGCCCAGATATCAAGAATCTGGTTAAGGTTATTCCTGATTATCTCCCAGCGGGAATTATCTGCATCGGTATTGGTTGTGGCGCCACCGCTGACATTGATATTTGTCTGGCCCTTGATGCGCGGCGGCAGGGCCACATGAAATTTTCTGGTTTCCTTGAACTTTACTATGATGGTATTGCCTTTCATTTCATAGAAATAGTCTACCTGGCGCAACATATTTTCCAGGGCAATAAAGAAATCATCATTAGCCCTGATATCTACATCGATATATACATACTGGTCAACATCACTGGCCCAACTGATATTCATATTGTGCAGGGAACCAAGGCTTTTCATGATATCGCGCAGCGGAACGGGACCTGCTGTGGTCGATATATCGGCACCAACTTTCAAGGTAAGTTCCTCATCAACACCTGCAGCCTCTGCGCCAATCCCTGTGTCCTTAATTAAATAGGAAGGCTTTTGAAAACGAACCGGTAAAGCCGTTGGCACCTCTGCTGCCTGGTCAGCAGGGGTGATTTCAAGCTGAACCGGCTGCGTTGTAGTTTCCCGGGGCTCTCCGGCAACAGAAGTACCAGAAGGTGCTGAAGATTCCATCACAGTTGACTGTTGCGTCGATTTGGAAGCGCAACCACTCAGGATAAGCAATGCGCTTAATGCAACTCCGCCCAGTAATATTTTCTTTTTGGCAAGCATAGACTTTTTTCCCGGCATTTTTTTTGGTTTTGAAAGCTGTCCTATTTTCATAGAGTAGGCCCCACCAATATATTTGACATTAAATGATAATAGTGTCTTTACAGCTGCCCTTTAGACCGCGTTCCTTCAAGGGCCAACCTTCCCTTGATGAACCGGGTCAAATCCGCAGGCAGCTGATATCCCGAAAGCAGTATTGCCCGGTATTCTGCCGCTGCTTTATCGCTGTTACCCTCTTTATCCAGAATTCTGGCACGGGCTATCATCGTATCTAGTGAATCTCCATAAAGGTCTTCATGACGGGCCAAAAGCAGCAGTGCATCCAGGTAACTCCCGTTTTCCTCAGAGAACATGGCGTAACTGATCAGGGCCTCGCTGTCCGGTCGCTTGCTGCTTACAGCCGTTTCAAAATACTCCTTGGCCTCGGCGTTTCTTTTCATGTTCGCAAGTCCAATGGCGGTATAGAGTGCGCTGATTGCATCATTCTCATCTATCTTCAACGCTTCCTTGCCATAATAGACGGCCTTGGCATTCATTCCCAGGTGCACCAGGTAAAGGGAGGCGAGGCGGCCGGCAAGTTTTCCATTATCCGGCCACATTTCAAAGGCCTTTTCGTACAATATGAGCGCGTCTTCAAATTGCTCCTGTTTTTCAAGGGCATGCGCCTCTCTTATTAACTTCTGGGCCTCCAGAACTTCAGGGGACATTTCCATTTTCTGGACAACCTGCAATTTTTCCCCTTCCATAAGGATGGCTTTGTCCTTCTTGACCGCGACCTTTTCCTCGGCGCGTTCCGGCCATGCAAAAGTTGCTCCTTTGGGTGCAATGACAAGGGTGTTATAGCGTTCAATTGCCTGGAGGTTCTGCAGGTTTAAAATGACGTCCAGGACAAAATCCCAGGGCACATTGTCAAGTGCCAGGGTTAGTGTTCCGCCTACGCCCTGGGCTATAACAATATTCATGCCGCTGATTTCACCAAAAAGCCTGAAAACATTGTGCAGGTCTATTTTATAAAAATCAACGGTGATAGGCTGTTTTTCATACCCGGCATAAGCAAACTCCTCCAAAGCCGGACTCGGGCCAACAGGTACTTGGGCGGGCATTGAAACCGGCTCAGATTTTTCAGGAGATGACACGGCTGCGGTTGTTTCACTTACTTTTGCCTCTTCAGGCTGAACCGTTTCCATTTGTTGCGCCTTTGGCGCAACTGGCGCGGCTTCCTTTTCTGTCATTACCGGAGTTTTTGGGGTTGCGGCAACAAGAGTGGGAGCACTTGCCTCAGGTTTTTTGGCCGGAGGCTCCGTGGCTGCAGCTGCTGCGGCCTCTTTTTGCTTAAAATTCACTAAAATATCATTGCCGTCCCGCTCAACAGTATAGCTCGCATCTCCTGCCGTAAACATTTCGAGCCTGGCAATCAGGGGTTTTTTATCATCCAGAATCTTCCCCTTAATTTGTGTCACAGGCCCTGCTCCCTTTTCCATCGGGAGATTTAAGGACTCGACGACTGAGCCATCGGCATCAACAAAAGAACCATCGGCAATATCGAGAATAATCCTCTGGGGTTCAAACAGTTCATACATTGTAAATGTCGGTGGAGCAGAACCAATGACCCGAAGGATAATTCCATCATCAGATTTACTCGTTTTGATCCCGGTAATCTGATACGGGCCAGGGGCCGCAAAAGCAAGCTGCTCCGCCTTAGCGTTATTCACATTATCTGTTACAATATAAGTGAAAAGCAGCACTGCAAACCATAGCACAGTTTTTCTGAAGCATACCCTGCGGGTCATTGCTATTTTTCCCCCTCTTGTTTCAACACCATTTCCACGGTTTTAAATATTTTATCTCCGGCAAGGTTGTAGGTGTAATTTTTGACAATCACCTTGTTCGGCACTATCGCCTCAACAACTCCGGTCCGTCCCAATGACATGCCTTCACGGATAACATATCCCTGGTTGTTTGAATCCTGAACCATTGCAAATTCATTGCCTGCACTTGACACAATTGCTACCACACTCAGCTGCCCGGGTTCAAATTTTCGCATTCCCGTCAACTCTTCAACCAGCACCTCTTTGGCCACCACCCGCTCCTCTACAAAAGGAACAAAGGGATCATTCCGGCCTTCCCTTTTATAAACAAATGCATCCTTTGGCTCCTGAAACAGGATGGCCGCCATTTTTTCAGTAAATTTCAGTTTTTTTTCAGCCTGCTCCTCGGCAGAGAAGGCAGCAGCGCCCTGCATGCCAATGACGATACATGTGGCTGAAGCTATTAAAACAAATTTATTAATGGCTTTTAAATACACTGTGTCTCTTTATCGTTTCTTTTTGCCCGCTTGGGGGTTTTGTGGTGCCATTTCAGATTCTTCGAGGAATCTGTATGTAATAAGGTTGATGCTTGAACCGAGCAGCATCTCGCCTCTCTGCATATTGCCACCACCCAGACTGATATTTATGGCAGAAACAATGCGGTCAAGCTTGCTGACCTCGAATAAAAAAGTGCCGATATTATGATACGGGCCGTTTACCTTGATAGAAACAGGTATCTCGGCATAAAATTCTTTTCGGCGTTCACCTCCGGGTGAGAATGTCGCCATGTTCAGCCCTGAATTGGTTCCAAGGGCCGAAATGTTGGTCAAAAGTGAGGGGATTTCTTTTTTCTGGGGCAGCAGCACGGATGCCTCGGCAAACAAGCGCTTGGTTTCCTCCATTTCCGCCAGATGTTCTTCGAGCTTTGCAGCTATGGCCTTTGCTTCGGTAATCTCTTTGAACAGGCTCGCCTCCCGGCTCTCCAGTCCCTTTATTTCCTTCGTCTTTTCTGTATAGAACAGAAAATAAAAGGCAACTATCGGCACAATTATTACCAGGGCAAATATGGTAATAATGACTTTTTTATCAAGCGGTACGACTTTTTTCTCCAGAAAGGAGTCAAAAGCTTCTTTTGTCTTGTTTACTTTCATCCGTTATTACGTGCCTAGTTTGCAACCAATCTTTTAAAGTTAATTCACGCTTTACCTAAGCAGTCACCGATTGAAACGTATTGCCATACTCATTTATTTTGCCTATCCCTCTTCCGGCGCCGCTTGTTGATAATCTGCATTTATCACGTTAATAGTTAGTGAAAATGATTTGAGCTGCCTTCCCTGGACCCCTGTTGTGGATGTGCCAGAGAGTTCAGCCGTTGCAAAATATGGTGAGGTGACAATTGTTTCCATATAGTCTGCAATTGTTGCATTATCCAGCGCTATGCCTGATATGCGCAGTATGGTTCCGTTAAAGCTCATGGAGTTCAACCAGAGGCGGCTTGACGGCGTTAGGGTTGCAAGTTCGTCCATAACCCGCACTGAAAGCTGTGAACCTTTTTTCAACTGACTGATTGTGTTGAGCTTTGTCTCAAGAAGGGCCTGATCTTTTTTGAGCTTTTCAATTTGATTGATCGTTGTCTGGTATTTTGCCTTCTCCTTGGTCAGTGCTGTTATCGAGGCCTGCAGTTCGTCTACCTTAAATCCAAGGAACAAGGCCACCACTCCTAAAAGTGCCAGCACCGCAAGAAAAGTAATACCCAGCCCCAAGACACGCTTACGGGCCTGTATCCTATTCTTTATCTGTCTTACTGGAAGTAGGTTAATATGAATCATGCGTATCTCACAATTCCGAAGGTCTGATAGCCAGTCCGAGAGCAATTGCCATTTCAGGACCTATATAGTTCAGGTATTCCTTATCAATATTCTTACTGTCTGTTTGAATTTTTATGAATGGATTCAGTATTTCTACCTCCAGCCCAATCTCCTCAGCAAAAAACTGGTCCAAACCCTGGACCTTGGAGCCGCCGCCGCTTAAAATAATCTTACTTAAAGCCATATCCGGATTATTGGTATAATACAGATCGATGGCCTTTTTCAGCTCAAGGGCCCATTGGGTACAGGTATTGGTAAAGATATCATCAAGGTCCTTCTGCTTTTCTTCAACAGGCTCATAGCCCCTTATAAGGCCTTCAGCCTCATCGGCGGTAACACCAAACCTGGTCTGTATCTGGTCCGTTAACTGCCGGCTGCCGACAACAACATCCCGGGCCAGCACAGATATGCCCTGGGAGACAATATTTATGCTCATCTTGGTGGCGCCGATATCAACCAGGGCTACATTTTCATCCAGGCTGTAATTAGTATCATAGATGTTTTCCAGGGCAAAAGCACCTATGTCGACAAGAACCACCTTCAGGCCGGCAGACTGCAGCATGGATAGATATCCATCAACAACTTCCCTTTTGGCAGCCACCAACATGACATCAGTACGATCATACTCTTCTGTATTGGTATGCAGGTCCTGGTAGTCCAGGTAGACATCCTCAATATCAAAGGGGATATACTGGCCAACCTCGGCCTGGATATAATCATCAAGCTCCTTTTCTTCCATCACTGCGAGGTTGATCTTTTTGACAATGACAGAGTACCCAGAAATAGATATTGCTACGCTTTTCTCTTTGAGTTTCAGATTTTTCATCAGTGTCGTAATGACACTTGCCACCGCTTCAGGTTCCTGCAAAATGCCGTCTTCAACCGCACCTTCTGGTAGCTTTGCCGTACCAAGCGATACAATCTTAAAAGTATCGCCCGTTTTGGCAACCTGGCTGATCTTTATGGCATAAGAACCAATATCTATACCGATTGGAAACTGCATTTTTTTTGCTGAAAGCAGCTTTATTTGGGAAAGAGGCAAACCGCCCATAGTTCACCATTTAAGGAGGTTTATAATTACGTTATCTTGATGCATCAAAAACCATATAAATACTAATTACAAGGTTGTTTAATGTTTGCTGCTGTATTGCATCCTATGCAATATAGTCTTCAACAGGGGACATAATTTTATTTTTAATGTCAAGCTAAATCTCTACAACAGGCCGTTTTATATATAAAAAAATTTAAATTCTCAGCGAAAATTCTTTCAGTGTCACTCCTGGCCGCAAATTTAACATTAAATTACTCCTGCCAATGCATACCATTTTATCATCATTCGCAGTTTAAAAATTATAACCGTTTATCCCACTACAATAACCGTGCCATTTAATGTCAAATTTCCCGCGGTGCCAATAAAAGCTCCCGGCAAAGAAAAAAGAAGGCCCCTGCCACTGGGAAGACAAAAGCCTCAACCTGTTACAATTGTTATAATTTTTAACGCACCCTTATTTTTTGTTGTTATGGCCCAAAATATTTCCTCTTGGGTCGGGTTATGCTGCACATAAAACCATCATGGCGTATGCCGTTGCTCCACCCAAAGGTAAACGTTTTTTACGAAACTCCCCCAAAAGCCTGATATGGCAGCAAATAAAGTTTACACATCGCACCGGAAAACTATCGGTAATAGGATTTTTAGTATACTATCCATATGGCAACACCCATATACCAGGCAGGTATTTATGTTCGACAGTTTTTTCCCATTCAATTAAATTGAACGATTCTTTAATCCTCCTTGTTTTTTCGCTGGTTTTGGTTTAAAACTTTGCCGATTTTAAAAATACCAATACAGCAAAGGGGTTATCCATTGGCCGAGAAAAACCGTAATACAAAACGAAAGTCCACAATGCGAGAATATATTGAAGCGATTCTCATTGCGCTTCTGCTTGCTCTTTTCATCAGGACCTTTGTTGTCCAGGCCTTTAAAATTCCCTCCGGTTCTATGCAGGACACCCTTTTGATCGGAGACCACATTCTCGTTAATAAGTTTATATACGGTGTAAAAAACCCCTTTAGCGGCAATACCTGGATCCCGCTAAAAAAACCGGCCCGTAGAGATATTGTTGTCTTCAAATACCCTGTAAACCCATCGCAGGATTATATTAAGAGAGTTGTCGGCGTTCAGGGGGATACCATTCAAATCAAAGATAAAAAGGTTTATGTCAATGGAGAACCGCAGGACGAAAACTATGCCATCTTTCTTGACAACAAAATTCTACCTGCAAATGTGCAGGGGCGTGACAACATGGGCCCGATAACAGTCCCTGAAAATTCTCTTTTTGTTATGGGTGATAACCGCGACAACAGCTATGACAGCAGGTTCTGGAAGTTTGTCGACTTAAAATCCGTAAAAGGAAAAGCCTTTATTCTCTACTGGTCCTGGGATAAGGAAAATTTCTCGGTTCGCTGGAACAGGATTGGCGACCTTGTGCATTAATCTCAATGTAAAGTTAAGGAAGCCGCCGCTCAAATTATAAAACTGGTTTTTTTGTTTCATTTGCTTGACTTTTTTCCTCTCTTGTTATCCAATTAGTCTGTTTAGGGTTAAATCAAAAATTTGGATACGGCATGAATAAAGGACCAGTATGAGCAGCGAGTACCTTTTTGCCCATAAACACATTCTCGGCCTCGATCACCTCTCCGTTCCCGACATCGAGCTCATCCTCAATACAGCAGAATCCTTTAAAGAAATCTCTACCCGGGCCATCAAAAAAGTACCTGTCCTGCGCGGCAAGACAGTTGTTACCCTCTTTTTTGAACCCAGCACACGGACCCGCCTTTCTTTTGATATTGCCGCCAAAAGAATGAGCGCTGACACCTTCAGTATCTCTGCCTCCACTAGCAGTACGACCAAGGGCGAAACCCTGGCAGACACAGCCAGGAATATAGAGGCCATGATGCCTGACATTCTTATCATGCGGCATCCAAGTTCGGGAGCGTGTCATTACCTGGCGAAGCACATAAGAACGTCCGTGATCAATGCCGGTGACGGCACCCATGAACACCCGAGCCAGGGCTTGCTCGACCTTATGACCGTTAAGGAACACAAGGGGGAAATTTCAGGGCTCAAGATTGCCATCATTGGCGATATCAGCCATAGCCGGGTGGCGCACTCGGACATTATCGGGTTTTCAAAAATGGGAGCACACGTCTTTGTAAGCGGCCCGGCCACACTCATCCCCAAAAAGATAGAGAGGCTTGGGGCCACTGTCTGCACCACCATGGCTGAAGCTGTCAGCGATGCTGATGTTGTCATGCCCCTGCGCATTCAGACAGAACGCCAGAATGACCCCTTGATCCCATCCTTCAGGGAATACGCCACGTTTTTCGGCATAAACCGGCAGGTATTGCAGACTGCCAGACCAGGAGCGCTCCTCATGCACCCGGGCCCCATTAACAGGGGAGTAGAGCTGGCGCCTGATGTGGCGGACAGTGCGCAATCAGTAATTCTTGACCAGGTCACTAACGGGGTAGCCATCCGCATGGCCTTGATGTATCTCGTTCTCGGAGGCAAATAGAAATGTCAATGGTACAAGCCATACTTCTCAAAAACGGCAGGATCATAGACCCTGCAAACAAATTGGACAAAAAGGGAAGTCTCCTGGTTGAAAAGGGCAGAATAACAGCCGTTTTCACTGCACGGCAGAAAACAGGGCCGCTGCCTAAAAAACTTTTTTCTATTGACCTGCAGGGCAAGTGGGTTGTCCCTGGTCTTATAGATATGCATGTCCATCTGCGCGAGCCGGGCGAAGAACACAAAGAAACCATAGAGTCCGGCACCCTGGCAGCTGCAGCCGGCGGTTTTACCGCTGTTGCCTGCATGCCGAATACAATTCCTGTTAATGATTGCCAGTCTGTTACCAGGCTCATTTTAGAAAAGGCGGCGTCTGCCTCTGCCAGGGTCTACCCGGTCGGGGCCATAAGCAAAGGCTCGCACGGAAAAATCCTGGCTGAGTTTGGTGAAATGAAACAGGCCGGCGCTGTTGCCCTTACTGACGACGGTAAGCCGGTCACAGACAGCCAACTGCTGCGCAGGGCCCTGGAATATGCCTCCAACCATAAAATGCTGGTTATCTCGCACTCAGAGGACTCGGGTCTCAGCCGAAACGGCGCCATGAATGAAGGCTTTATTTCAACAAGCATGGGGCTGAACGGCATTCCTCATATTGCCGAAGAGATCATGGTATATCGAGATCTTGCCCTGGCAGACTATACCGGCTGCCACCTTCACCTTGCCCATATCAGCACCAGGGAGTCGATCAACCTCATCCGGCAGGCGAAAAAGAACGGGGTCCCTGTAAGCGCAGAAACAGCACCCCATTATTTCACCCTGACTGAAGAGGCTGTACAGGGATACAATACCAATGCTAAGATGAACCCGCCGCTGCGCACACCAAAAGACCGTGCTGCGATAATTAAGGCAATACAGGACGGCACCATTGACGCTATTGCTACAGATCATGCGCCCCATTCAGTATTGGAAAAGGACATTGAATTTGACCAGGCCGCCAACGGCATCATTGGCCTTGAAACTGCTGTACCTCTGACCCTGGCCCTTTTCAGAAAAGGTCATATTGATGCATCCAGGCTGGTCCAGCTGCTCTCCAGCAATCCAGCCAGAATTCTCGGGGTGGAGGGAGGTTCGCTGGGGATTGGCGCTGAAGCCGATATTGCTGTTATTGACCCTGAACTACACTTTGTCTTACAAGAACAAGACATCCTGTCCAAAGGCAAAAACTCACCTTTTATCGGCGCCAGTCTGCAAGGAAAAGCGGTTCTCACTCTTTGTGGCGGCAGAATAACCCATAATCTCTTGTCGCCCTAATCAGTCTCCAGCCTAAAATTCTTAGTGTTTTCGCCTTCAGGAAAAATTGTTTTATTCCGGAAAATAATCACTCCCTGGCAAATTTCTCCCGCATCACCTGCACCCGCTCTAAGCTCTCCTGCATTCTTATTGCCAGTTCAGGTTTTTGTGTAATTGCAGCAGCTGTTTTTTTGAAGGCAGCAACAACTTTTTCGTGGCTGTGGCAGATAAGGAGCAGGTCAGCACCCGCCGCAAAGGCCTGCAGGGCAGCATGGCCCAGGTCGCCTTCCTTTTCAATGGCCCCCATTTCCAAATCATCGGTTATTACAACGCCCTTATATCCCAGTTCATCGCGCAGCAGTCCGGTCAGGATTTTTTTTGACAGGGTAGCAGGTTTTTCTGCATCAAGATGCTGGTAGATTGTATGCGAGGTCATTATGGATGCTACACCGATGTCCATTGCCTGCCGGAACGGCGGCAGGTCATCTAAACGTATGGACGGTTCCGGTTTTGTGACAAAGGGAAGCCGGATGTGTGGGTCAACGACTGCTCCACCCAGGCCTGGGAAGTGCTTGGCACAGGCTGCGACGCCGCTTGCCTGCATTTCTTTAATTACCAGGCTGCCCAGCAGGCCCACATTTTTTGCGTCACTCCCCAGGGAACGTCGTTCCATGAAATACCCTTTTCCGGCCACACAGACATCAAGCACAGGAGCCAGATTATAATTGACTCCTATGCTTTTCAGTTCCCTGGCGCAGACATGCGCATAATCCATGAGTGCGACTTCCGGCTCTACAGACTCAGCCAGGACCCTGGCATCGGGAAATTGTGTGAAGGGGGGAGGCAAACGCGTTACAGATCCCCCTTCCTGGTCAATTCCGATAAGGGGGGGTGGCAGCCCGTTCTCTCTGCAGGCTTGGCGCAGGTCTTTTGATAGCTGTTTTATTTGTCCCGGGCTTTCAACATTTCTTTTGAAATAAATAAAATTGTTAATCCGATACTTTTGTATAAGGCGCAGGGTAGACTCATCAAGGGTCAGGCCGGGTACACCAACCATAAAAAGCTGCCCTAAAGTTTGAAAATCTTTAACCACTTGGGATGATGTCATTTTTCTTCTTTTGCTCTGTACTGGAGAGGATCCCTGATCCCTGCCTCGGCAAATCCCTTGAGCCTCAGCAGGCAGGCATCGCATTGGCCACAGGCTTTACCATCATTGCCGGGATCATAACAGCTGTGGGTAGCTCCATAGTCTACTCCGAGTGCTGTACCCATTTGAATAATCTCTTTCTTGCTGCTGTGCATGAGGGGGGCATGAATTTGCAGGGATCTTTTGCCCTCGGTCCCGGCCCGGGTGGCAAGCCGGGCCATTTTTTCAAAAGCATCAATGTATTCGGGCCTGCAGTCAGGGTAACCGCTGTAATCAAGGGCATTCACCCCGATAAAGATATCATCTGCACCGACCACTTCAGCCCAGGCCATGGCATAGGCCAGAAATATTGTATTTCTTCCCGGCACATAGGTTTGTGGAATACATTCCTCCATGGCCGCAAAGGAGCGCCCCTTAGGGACCTCCATTTTGCCGGTCAGCGCTGAGCCGCCAATCCTGTCAAGACCTATATCAAGCACAAGATGCTCCGCCGCTCCCATTCCGGCACTGCTTTCTTTTGCCTTTTCCAGTTCAATGGCCTGCCGTTGTCCGTATTTAAAGCTCAGGCAGTAACAGGCATAACCGGCATCCCGGGCAATTGCCAATACTGTGGTGGAATCAAGGCCGCCGCTCAGCAAAACAACAGCTTTTTTCTCTCTTGTATTTTTCTGCTCCATACCGCGAACATTACAAAAGCTTGTACAAGACGACAACTACAAAGCATCCTGAATCCCTGTCGGGAGGTTTTCAAAGCGGGGTGAACCCTACATTTTCAAGTGATAATAGATTCAGAGGCAGATTACCCTATCTTCACCGGGAGCTGCCTGGCAATTTTTATTTCCCTGGGGCTGACATCAGCCTGATAAGCAAGAACCAGCACGCCGTCTGCCGCTACTTTGGCCAGAGTTTCAGCATACAGCGGGTCGATATGTGATGCGGGCATGAAACTATCAGCATCCCGCCGCTGCACACAAAAAAATACTGCAGCCGTGTGGCCCTGGGCTTTTAACATTGCCAGTTCGCGCAAATGTTTTGTGCCCCTGGTTGTTACCGCATCCGGAAACATTGCAACTCTGTCTTCGGCCAGAGAGCAATTTTTCACCTCCATGAAAATCTTTTTGCCTTTGTGCTCCAGCAGAAAGTCAAGCCTTGTGTTGTCGGATGTTTTTATCTCCTGAGTGATTGCATCCAGCTTGCCAAATTCGTTAATCACCCCTTTTTCAAGGGCTTCACGCACCAGCCGGTTTGTCAGTGCTGTATTCACCCCCACCCACACTCTGTCGGCTTGCACCATTTCCAGGGTGTGGGGATATTTCCGTTTTGGATTCTCAGACCGGGAGAGCATCACCGGGCTGCCAGGCTTGCTGCACCCGAGCATGGAACCGGAATTAGGACAATGAACTGTTATTATTTTATCCTTATCCAACTGGACATCGGCCAGAAACCGCTTATAACGGCGCACTAATATCCCTGGTTGCAACTCTTGATCAAACTCCATGAAGTTTCCATGTTTTCAAAGTGTAAATGGGTCATCCTGCTTTGCATACGAAAAGACATTGTTTGAAAAAGTCATAGCCTACAGCAGTTCGCCTCTCATGCCAACTCAGAAGAGTTGCACTTCAAACTTGAATTTAGGTATAGTAAAAATCATTTAGACTCTTCAGTTTTTTTAAATAAAATCTTGTTATTATAAGTATGTTATTATAAGTTTGATTTACTCCAATAATATATAGTTCTGTAACTTTAGAAAAATTGATAAAAAAATATTGCCATGCAAAATTATAATTATTTCAAAAGGATCTTAATAACCGGCGGAGCAGGCTTTCTCGGTTCCCATCTGTGTAAACGTCTCCTCAAGGATGGCCATGAACTAATCTGCGTGGATAACTTTTTTACCGGCACCAAGAATAATATTTTGTCAATTCTCAACAATCCACACTTTGAGATTTTACGTCATGACATAACTTTCCCCCTATATGTAGAGGTAGATGAAATCTACAACCTAGCATGCCCAGCCTCCCCCATCCATTATCAGCATGATCCGGTCCAGACCACCAAGACCAGCATCCATGGCGCAATCAACATGCTCGGTCTTGCAAAGCGGGTCAAAGCCAAAATTTTCCAGGCCTCAACCAGCGAGGTTTATGGTGACCCGGAAGTCCACCCCCAACCTGAATCTTACTGGGGCAGGGTCAATCCTAATGGGATACGATCCTGTTACGATGAGGGAAAACGATGTGCTGAAACGCTATTTTTTGATTATTACCGTCAGCATAAGTTGCTTATCAAGGTAGCCCGTATATTTAATACGTATGGCCCCAATATGCATCCTAATGATGGCCGTGTTGTTTCTAATTTTATCATGCAGGCCCTACAGAATAAAACCATCACAATTTACGGTGACGGCAGTCAGTCGCGTTCCTTCTGCTATGTAGATGACCTGATAGACGCTTTTGTCCTGCTAATGGATAGTGAGGATGGTTTTACAGGACCGGTCAACCTGGGCAATCCTGGTGAGTTTACCATAAAAGAATTGGCAGAGATTATCGTTGACCTGACTAACTCAAAATCTGAGCTGGTATATAAACCTTTACCCAGTGATGACCCGATGCAGCGTCAGCCAGATATAAGTCTGGCTAAAGAAAAATTAAACTGGGAACCGAGGGTCAGCTTAAAGGAAGGACTGGAAAAGACAATTCCGTATTTTGACCACGTTCTAAGGGAGTGGATCGACTGAACGACTAGTGCAGCTTGGTTTATTGTGAATATTTAAGGTATCTCCATGGCGGTAGTTGCTTATACCGCTAAAAATTACCGCCAAACATGACGGGATTTCAAGGGATTTCTTTGGACGTTATCGGAAAACAAAAACCCCGAATTCCTTGCTAGGACTCGGGGTTTA
>Ga0102956_1000264_pt1 | contig 18493 bp, 18 predicted proteins | sample SalPonF2_A_D2_MG_FD_84515 | JGI IMG/M metagenome (GOLD analysis project Ga0102956, IMG submission 84515) | Salt pond soil microbial communities from South San Francisco under conditions of wetland restoration - Salt Pond MetaG SF2_A_D2_MG ...
ATCGGCGGTTCACGACGCGCGTGGAAGGCTCGCGCGTCGAGTTCCTGACCCGCGGTCCCGGTAGTGGTGGAGCCGGGACCCGCCCCGAGAAGGTATCTCAGGGTGCCCAGGCGAGTCAGCTTGACATCGATGAAGAGTTTCCACCGGAAGAGGATCTGCCTTTCTAGATGCCACGAGAACGAGATGGAAAAGATCGGCGCCGCCGCGGCGGCGGACGCCGTGGTCGTAGGCCGAAGGTCTGTGCGTTCTGCACGGGTGAGCTAGAGATCATGGATTACCACGACGGCAGGATGTTGCGGCGCTTCATCAGCGACACCGCCAAGATCCTGCCGCGTCGTCGCACAGGCACGTGCGCCAAGCACCAGCGCCGGCTCGCCACCACCATCAAGCGCGCCCGGTCGCTGGCCATCATCCCGATCACGGAGAAGTTGGTGCGGAAGTGAACGTCATCCTGCTCGAACCCGTCGATGGCCTCGGTGAGGCCGGCGAGGTCGTGCGGGTGCGTCCCGGGTACGCCCGCAACTTCCTGGTGCCGCAGGGTCTGGCGCTTCCGGCCACCGAGTCCAACCGCGCCGAGCTTCAGGCGCGGCTGGCGCAGCGTGCCCGCGTCCTCGCCGAACGCAAGGGCGACGCGGAGCGGCTGCAGGAGATGCTCGGCGAGGCCACCCTCGAGATCAGCGTGAAGGCCGGCGAGGAGCGGATCTACGGCTCGGTCGGCAACAAGGACATCGCGCAGGCGCTCAAGGCCGCGTACGATGTCGAGGTCGATCGCCGCAAGATCCTCCTGCAAGATCCCATCAAGATGCTCGGCGAGTACGTCGTGCCCTACCGCCCCCACCCGGACGTCACCATCGACCTGAAGGTCTTGGTGCGCGCCGAGGAGGCCTAGGGCAGGGTCGGGCGGCGGTCCCCGACGCGCGCCGGGGCTTCCCCCCGGGAATCGCAACGTGGCCGGCGGGCTCTCTACGAGCCCGCCGGCCACGTTCGTGTGGCGCTACGGAGCGGTCGCCTAGCTCTGCGGCCGGTAGCGCTCCACGCGGATGAGGTTGGTGGTGCCCCGCATGCCGAAGGGCACGCCGGCGGTGATGACGAAACGGCCGCCGGGCTCCGCCAGCCCCACCGTCTTGATGGTCTTGGTCGCCACCGAGACCATCTCGTCGGTGCTGTGGATGTCGTTGCTCATGTGCGGCACCACGCCCCAGGCCACCGCCAGTTGGCGGTAGGCGCGCGCGTTCGGCGTCACCGCCAGGATCGGCACGTTCGGACGGTTGCGTGACACCCGCTGGGCGGTCGTTCCGCTCGAGGTGAAGGTCACGATGAGCTGCGCGTTCAGGGTGTAGGCCATCTCGCACGCGCCCAGCGACACCGCGTCGGCAGTGGTGTTCTCCGGCGTCGGGTAGTGCTCGCGCATGTCGCGCTGGTAGCCCTCATCGGACTCGACCGAGCGCGCGATGCGGTCCATCATCGCCACCGCGTCGACCGGGTACTCGCCGACCGCGGTCTCGGCCGACAGCATGATGGCGTCGGTGCCGTCGTAGATGGCGTTGGCCACGTCCGACGCCTCGGCGCGGGTGGGGGTGGGGCTGTGCACCATCGACTCCAGCATCTGCGTGGCCGTGATGACCGGCTTGCCGGCATCCAGCGAGGCGCGGATCAGGCGCTTCTGGATGAGGGGCACCGTCTCCGGCGGCATCTCCACCCCCAGATCGCCGCGCGCCACCATGATGCCGTCGACCTCGTGCAAGATCTCCTCGAAGCGCTCCACCGCGCTCGGCTTCTCGATCTTCGCCATCAGCTTCGCCTGCGAGCCGGCGCGCGCCAGGTAGTGCCGCGCCAGCAGCAGGTCGTCGCGGCTGCGAACGAAGCTCATCGCCACCCAGTCGACGTCCAGCTCGGCGCCGTAGAGCAGGTCCTCGACGTCCTTGTCGGTCAGCGCCGGGATGCTCAGGTCGGCGCCGGGGATGTTGATGCCCTTGTTGTTGGAGAGCACCCCACCCAGCACCACCTTGGTGTGGATGGTGGCGCCATGGATGGCGGTGACCTCGAGGCGCAGGCGGCCGTCGTCGAGAAGCAGCGTGTCGCCGCCCTTGACGTCCTGGCAGAGGTTCTTGTACGTGACGCCCACCCGCTCGACGTCGCCGGGCGAATCGTCGGCGCAGGTGAGCTTGAAGCTGGCGCCGTTCTCCAGGACGACCTCGTCGTCGGCGAAGGTGGCGATGCGGATCTTGGGGCCCTGGAGGTCCTGCAGGATGCCTACCGCGCGGCCCAGACGCTGCGCTTCCTCCCGGATGAGCCCGACGTTGGTCCGGTGCGTCTCCTTGCTGCCGTGCGAGAAGTTCAGCCGGAAGACGTTGACGCCCGCGGTGATCAGCCGGGTGATCGTGTCGGCGTCACTGCTGGCGGGCCCCAGCGTGGCGACGACCTTGGTGCGGCGCTCTGCGATCATCGTTGGAAGGCCTTCTTTCCGAGGTAGCGCGCCTGCCCGGCGAGCTCCGCCTCGATGCTGAGCAGGCGGTTGTACTTGGCAAGTCGATCGGAGCGGCTGGCCGAACCCGTCTTGATCTGGCCGGCGTTGACGCCCACGGCGAGATCGGCGATGAAGGCGTCCTCGGTCTCGCCGCTGCGGTGACTGATGACGTTGCGGTAACCGTGGCCCTTCGCCAGTTCGATGGCGTCCATCGCCTCGGTCAGCGTGCCGATCTGGTTGACCTTGACCAGGATGGCGTTGGCCACGTGCTCGTCGATGCCGCGTTGCAGGAAGTCGACGTTGGTGACGAACAGGTCGTCGCCGATGAGCTGAACGCGCTCCCCCAGCCGCTGCGTCAGCGACGCCCAGCCGCGCCAATCGTCCTCGGCCAGGCCGTCCTCCAACGAGATGATGGGGTACTTGGACAGCCATTCCTCCCAGTAGTCGATCATGCCGTCTGCGTCGAGCTTCTTTCCCTCAGCCGCGAGGTGGTAGACGCCGTCTTCGTAGAACTCGCTGGAGGCGGGATCGAGCGCGATGAAGAGCTGTTCGCCGGCGCTGTAGCCGGCCTTCTCGATCGCCTCCAGCAGGACCTCGATCGCCTCCTGATTGCTCTTTAGGTTGGGTGCGAAGCCGCCCTCGTCGCCCACGTTGGTGTTGTAACCGCGCGCGCTGAGCACCTTCTTGAGGTGGTGGAAGGTCTCTACGCCGGCGCGCAGGCCGTCGGCGAAGCTCTGGAAGCCCGCGGGGACCAGCATGAACTCCTGCATGTCGACGTTGTTGTCGGCGTGCTTGCCGCCGTTCAGCACGTTCATGAGGGGAACGGGCAGGGTGCGCGCGTTGTTGCCGCCCAGGTAGCGGTAGAGCGGGAGCTCCATGACGGAGGACGCCGCCCGCGCCGTCGCCAGCGATACGGCCAGCATGGCGTTGGCACCCAGCCGCTGCTTGTTGGGGGTGCCGTCGAGGTCGATCAGCGCCTCGTCCAGGCCCGCCTGGTCGAGCGCGTCCATGCCGACCACGGCGGGAGCGATGTCGTCGTTGACGTGCGTGACGGCCTGGAGGACGCCCTTGCCGAGATAGCGAGCACCGCCGTCGCGGAGCTCGACCGCCTCGTGGACGCCGGTAGAGGCGCCGGAAGGCACGGCGGCCGCGCCCTGCACGCCACTCGACAGCGTCACTACGGCGCCTACGGTGGGGTTGCCGCGCGAGTCCAGCAGCTCCAGTGCACGGACGTCTTCGATGATGGTCATGGTGGGTCCTCCCTCGTCGTGATGCAGAACATGCCTGCGAACGACCGCAGCGACGTCGGCACCGGCCGGGACGGCTGGGTGCCGGCCGCGTGCAGCGTCGGCGTCAGCCGGTCCGCAGCGGTACGACCATCGCCAGGTAGCTGGGGTCGCCGAGGTCCGCGACGACGCTGGGTGCGGACGAAGGCCCGCCGCCCGAGAACGACAGGCGCACGTCGCCGGCCGCGGGCCCCAGGGCATCGACCAGGTACTTGGCGTTGTAAGCGAGAGCGATCTCGGGATCCGTGCCCTCCTGCAGCACGTCGATGGACTCCTGGGAACGCCCGTACGTTCCCTCGGCGGTGATCTGCACCACACCGTCGCGCACGAACAGGTCGACGCGGTTGTTGGCCGTCTTGTCGGCCATCAGCGCCACGCGCGACACGGCTTCGGCGAGTTTCGGAGCATCGATGGTGATCGACACCGGGAAGGTCTTCGGGATGATGCGCTCATAGTCGGGGAAGGTTCCGTCCATGAGCTTCAGGTTCAGACTGAAGCTGCCGCTCTGGACGCTGAGCTGCCCCTCCGAGAGGGCGAGCCGCGCCTCCCCCTCGTCGAGGATGCGCGTGAGCTCGTCGACGCTGCGGCCAGGAACCACCACGTCCCCCTCCAGCCCGGTAGCGGCCTCGAGGTGATAGTAGGCCAGCCGGAAGCCGTCGGTTGCGATCGCGCGTGTCGTGGTCGGACCCAGCTCCAGCTTGACCCCGCGGAACACCGCCTGGTAGTCCGCCACGGCGGCCGCGTAGCGCACGCTGCCGAGCGCCTTGACGAGTTGCGACGCGTCGAGCGCACCCTCGAGCTCGTCGGGGAAAGCGAGTTGCGGTGCGGAGGAGGGCGCCATCAGTTGCAGCTTGGTGGCGAAGGTCCCCGACGACAGGTCGAGCTCCTTCTCGCCGAACTCCATCTCCACCAGATCGTCGGGCAGCGCCCGGACCACCTGGCTGAACACGTGCGCGGGGAGCGCGTAACTGCCTTCCCCCTGCGCATCGGCCGCGAACCGTGCCCGGATGTCGACGTCCATGTTGCTTCCGCTCAGCTCGATGCCATCCTCGCGGGTGTCGATGCGGAGCAGGCTCAGGCCGGGATTGCTGCTCCGGCTGGGGATGATTCGCTCGACATGGGCAAGCGTGTCGGCCAGGGTCTTCTTGGGAACGTGAACCTTCATGCGTCTCTCCCGTACGGCATCGTCTACGAGCATACCCGATAGAGGCGTTGGGCAACGCGTTTCGGGTGCCTTCTGGAGGGTCGAGCGCGGTGCACCGGCAGCTCGATGGAGAAGGGGTCGAGGTTTTTTCCAGGGAAAGGGGGAACCCCCTATAACCGTAGGGGCTGTGGAAACTGTGGAGAAGTGGGGCGAGCGCCGATGGCGACGCGTTTCGGGGTGTGGAGCGATTTGTGGAGAACGCGATGTGCGCTGTGGACAACACTTCTGATGCTCCACAGGTTTCCACAGGGTGGTGTGATGGCGGGTTGTGCACAGGGAAGTCCACAGGCTGTCCACACGTTATCCACAGGCTTGTCCACAGCGGGGCCCGGCACAGCGCGCTCGGCGCCGCGGAGGTAGGGCGGCGGCGCGGGAGGCCGCCGCGAGCCGCGGCGCCGCGATGGGGTCACATCAGGCTGGACTTGAGATCGCGCACGGTGCCGGCCAGCGTCTTGTCGGACTCGATCTGGTCGGTGACCTTCTGGACGGCGTACATCACGGTGGAGTGATCGCGGCCGGAGAAGAACTGACCGATCTCGGGGTAGGAGTGGGGCGTCAGTTCGCGGATGAGGTACATGGCGATCTGGCGCGGCACCACCAGCTCCTGGCGGCGCCCCTTGCCCCGGACGTCGGCGGTGGCGACCTCGAAGCGCTCGGCGGTGACGCGCAGAATGTCGGCCATGGTGAGGTTCAGCTCGCCCGGCGCGAAGACGTCCGAGAGCGCCTTGGCGACCGTCTGCTGGTCCAACGTGGCCTGATTCATCGATGCGAAGACGATGGCGCGCACCAGCGCGCCCTCCAGCTCGCGGATGTTCGACGTCACGTGGCGGGCGATGTAGTCGATGACATCCGAGGGGACCTTCACGCCCCGGTACTCGGCGTTCATCTTCAGGATGGCGATCCGCGTCTCCAGCTCGGGCGCCTGGATGTCGGTGATGAGTCCCCACTCGAAGCGGCTGCGCAGCCGCTTCTCCAGCGTGGGGATGTCTTTCGGTGGGCGGTCGGACGACATGATGATCTGCTTACCGGACTCGTAGAGCGCGTTGAAGGTATGGAAGAACTCCTCCTGGGTGCGCTCCTTGCCCGCGATGAACTGGATGTCGTCGATCAGCAAGAGGTCGATGCTGCGATAGCGGTCTCGGAACGAGACCATGCGATCCTCGCGGATGGCGTTGATCATCTCGTTGGTGAACGCCTCGGTGGTGGCGTACTCGACCACCAGGTTGGGGTAGCGTTCCGCGACGGCGTGACCGACGGCGTGCATCAGGTGGGTCTTGCCGAGGCCGGCATCTCCGTAGAGGAACAGGGGGTTGTAGGCGCGGCCCGGCGACTCGGCGACGGCCAGTGCGGCGGCGTGGGCCAGGTTGTTGTTCGGCCCCACCACGAAGTTCGAGAACACGTACTTGGGGTTGAGGTGGGGCTTGGGCGCGGGCGCGGCCGGACCGGAGTCCTGGTGCGCGCTGAACATGTCCTGCTGCTCGATGGTCTGGAAGGGCACCACCTGGAAGGCGACGCGCGGCGTGTCCGCCCCGAGCTCGGCGAGCGCCCGCTCGATGACCTCCGCGTAGTGCCCCTTGAGCCAGTCGCGCGCGAAGGAGTGGGGCACGCCCACCAGGAAGGCGCCGTTGTCGAAGCCGAGCGGCTTCACCTGGCGGAACCAGGTGCGGAACTCGACCTCCGGGATCTCCTCCCGGAGCGCCTCGAGGATGTCCTCCCAGATCGCTTCGTCGCGGCTCAGCATTCCAGCGGTGTTCCTCTCGCCCACCCCGTGGCAGGCCCTGTCGATTGCCTGGCGAGACACGCGCGGCCGAGGACGGCCCCGGTCGGGACGGTCCCGGCCCACGACGTCACGTTGGTGCGCCGAGGGCGACCCTGGCGCGGGCCGCACCGGGCGGGCGCCAGGCCGGGCCGGTGCGGACGTTCAGGGAGGCAGTCTATCAGAAGCCGGGGGCCGGTCCGGGGGTTGGTCGGGATGGTCCGCGAGGCCGGCCCGCGGGCGGATTGCGGGGCGGCTTGCCGGGCCCCGCCCCGGTCCGCCGGGCGCGATCGGGGAAGGGTCGCCGCGGAGGGTGGCAGCGTTGCCGGGGGAGCGGCGCAAGGGTCGGGTCGCAGGGTAGGCTGCGGAGCAGTCCTGGTGTTGCACGTAGCGGCGCAGGCGCCGCGCCCGGCACGGGAGACAGGGAAGGGTGGAACGGCATGCAGTTCGACGTGATTGTCGTCGGAGGCGGTCACGCCGGGATCGAGGCGAGCGTCGCCGCGGCGAGGCTCGGGGCGCGCACGGCGTTGGTGCTCCCCAACCCCGACAAGATCGGGGTGATGCCGTGCAACCCCGCCATCGGCGGACCGGGAAAGTCGCAGCTGGTGTACGAGATCGTTGCGCTGGGGGGCGTGATGGGACGCCTCGCCGACGAGACGGCCATCCACGCGCGGACGCTGAACGCCAGCAAGGGCCCTGCGGTGCAGTCGTTGCGGGTGCAGAACGAGCGCGACGGCTACGCCGCCGCCGCCCGGGCGCTGGTGGAGGCGACGCCCGGGGTGGAGATCGTGCGGGCCGAGGTCGCGGCGCTGGCGGTGGAGGAAGGCGCCGTGGCCGGGGTCGAGACGACGGACGGGCGGGCCCTGCGCGCGCCCAGCGTCGTGCTGTGCACCGGAACGTTCCTGGCCGGGGTGGTGTGGTACGGCAAGCAGCAGCGGCCGGCCGGCCGGCAGGGCGAGGCGCCGGCGCGCCATCTCTCGGCCAGCTTGCGGACCAGCGGGCACGACCTGATGCGCTTCAAGACCGGCACACCGCCCCGCATCCGAGCGGACTCCGTCGACTTCGGGGCGCTGCAGGAGGTGCTCCCCGACGACCCGCCGCGGAGCTTCACGGGGAGGGTCGGCCCGCGCGTGCGGCGCTCGCCCACGTGGCTGACGCGCACGACGCCGCAGACGCACGAGCTCATCCAGGCGAACCTGGAGGCTTCGGCGATGTACGGCGGGGAGATCGAGGGGACGGGGCCGCGCTACTGCCCGTCGATCGAGGACAAGGTGGTGCGCTTCGCCGATCGGGACCACCACCTGCTGTTCGTCGAGCCGGACGGCGTGGATACCAGCGAGGTCTATCTGCAAGGATTCTCCAGCTCGATGCCGCCGGTCCTGCAGGACGACATGATCCGGACCCTGCCGGGGTTCGAGCGCGCGGTGATCCAACGGTATGCCTACGCCGTCGAGTACGACGCTCTCGACCCCACGCAACTGTCGGTCACGATGATGTCGCGGCGTTTGCCGGGACTCTTCAGCGCGGGCCAGATCAACGGGACGAGCGGGTACGAGGAGGCGGCGGCGCAGGGCCTGGTGGCCGGGGTGAACGCGGCGCGCTTCGCGGACGGCAAGGATCTGGTCACGGTCCGCCGCGACCAGGGCTATATCGGGGTCCTGCTCGACGATCTGGTGCGCTGGGGGGTCGACGAGCCGTACCGGATGTTGACGTCGCGCAACGAGTACCGGCTGTTGCACCGACAGGACAACGCTGCCGAGCGGCTGAGCGCGGTCGGGCATCGGTGGGGCCTGGTCGGCGGAGCTCGGCTGGCGGCGGTGCAGGAGAGCAGTGCGCGGGTCGAGCGCGAGGTGGCGAGGCTCGGCTCGGTGCGGCACCAGGGCGATCTCGGAAGCAAGATGCTGTGCCGGCCGGGGATGGATCATGCCGCGGTGGTCGCTCGGGTGGGGCCGCCGGCGGAGACGCTGGACCGCGAAGAGATCGAGCGTGTCGAGACGCTGGTGCGCTACGCCTCCTACATCGAGCGCTCCCAGCGACAGCTGGAGGGGCGGAGCGCGTACGAGGGGATGAGCCTGGCCGGGGTCGATTTCGGCCGGGTCGCGAGCCTGTCGAGCGAGGGGCGCGAGGTGTTGCAACGGCAGGCGCCGCATACGCTGGGCGCCGCGCAGCGGCTCCGCGGGGTGCGCGACAGCGACGTTGCGGCCCTGCTGGTGCACATGAAGACGCGCGGTGTTTCACGTGAAACTGTCGCCGGCTGAGGCGATCGCGCGCTACCGCGGCCTCGTCGAGCGCTACCATTCGACCCTCGACCTGCTCTCGGACCGTGGCCTGGCGGAGATGGATCGGTTGCTGGCCGAGGCGGAGCGTTATGCCGCGGTGGTGGCGCGCGTCGCGCCGGGGGCGCGCACCGTGCTCGACGTGGGCTCGGGAGCCGGGTTGCCCGGTGTGGTGCTGGCGGTGCGGCTGCCCGGAGTCCGGGTGGTCCTCAGCGAACGACGGCGGAAGCGGGCGAGCTTCCTGGCGCTGGTGGTGGGACAGCTCGGGCTCGACAACGCCGAGGTGGAGCACGGCGACGTTGCCGGCCTGACCGGGCTAGAGGCCGACGTGGTGGTGGCGCAGGCGGTGGGGACCTTCCGGGAGGTGGTGGGGCTCACGAAAGGGGTGGCGCTCCCTGACGCCGTCTTCGTGAGCCGGAAGGGGCCGGCGTGGCGGCGCGAGGTGGAGGATCTCGGGGCCGGCGGGGGAGCGTCCGTTGCCGTGTTGGCCGAGGAGGCGTTGGGGCACCGTGGTACCCTCGTCGCACTGCGTATCGCAGGAGGAGCGGCTTGCCCATCATCGGCGTGATCAATCAGAAGGGCGGCGTGGGCAAGACCACGACGGCGGTGAATCTGTCGGCCGCCCTCGCCGAGCGCCGCAGGATCCTGCTCGTCGATCTCGATCCGCAGGCCAACGCCAGCAGCGGCGTAGGCATCGAGCGACCGTTGCGTACGGTGTACGACGTGCTGAGCGGGCGCGCGTCGGCGCGTCAGGCGTTGGTGCGCACGCTGCAGCCCAACCTGGCGGTGTTGCCGGCCTCGGCCGATCTGGCGGGAGCGGCGGTCGAGCTCGACGCCAGCGCGGACAACATGCTGTTGCTGGCGCGATCGTTGATCGGTGTGCGGCCGACGTTCGACTTTATCGTGCTCGACGCGCCCCCGTCGATGGGGGCGTTGACGCTGAACGCGCTGGCGGCGGCCGATCACCTGATCATCCCGCTGCAGTGCGAATATTACGCTCTCGAGGGGATCGCCGGCATGATGGACACCGTGGAGCGGGTGCGGGGGTCGCTGAACCGGGACCTGAGGATCCTGGGCATTTTGTTGACCATGTTCGACAGCCGGACGAAGCTCTCGCAGCAGGTCGAGGAGAACGTGCGGCGACACTTCCAGCGGGAGGTCTTCCGGACGGTCATCCCGCGCAGCGTGCGGTTGGCCGAGGCGCCGTCGTACGGGCAGGCGGTGCTGGAGTACGCGCCGATGTCGTCCGGGGCGCTTGCGTACCAGAGCCTCGCGGAGGAGGTCATCGATCGTGTCAGCCAAGGCTAGAGGTCTGGGGCGGGGTCTGGACGCGCTGCTCCCGAAGGCGCAGGGCGGGGTCCAGCAGATCGCCGTCGACCGGCTGGTGCCCTCGCCCCACCAGCCCCGCAAGCGTATGGACGAGACGGCCATCGCCGAGCTCGCGGAATCGATCGCCGAGAAGGGCGTGCTGCAACCCATCCTTGTGCGGCCGAGCGGGGAGGGCTTCGAGATCGTTGCGGGGGAGCGGCGCTTCCGCGCGGCGCAACGCGCAGGGCTCGGGAGCGTGCCGGCCGTGGTCCGGGATCTCGACGACCGGGAGACGCTCGAGGTCGCGATCGTGGAGAACCTGCAACGCGAGGACCTCAATCCCATCGAAGAGGCCCGCGCGTTCAAGCAGCTGATGGACTTCGGGCTCAATCAGGAACAGGTGGGCCGAGCGGTCGGGCGGTCGCGGAGCGCGGTAGCGAACAGCCTGCGGCTGCTCACGCTCCCCGACGAGGGCGTGGAGGCCCTGGAGCGGGGCGAGATCGCCGCGGGCCACGCGCGAGCGGTGCTGGCGCAGCCGGAGGCGGACCGCCTGTGGGCGCTCGACCGGATCGTCGCCCGTGGCCTGTCGGTGCGGGAGGCCGAGGCCCTGGAGCGTCCCGCACCGAGTACGGGGCCGGCGCGCGTGAGCAGCGATGGCCGCTACGTCCGCCTCGAAGAGGACCTCAGTCGGCACGCCGGCACGCGGGTGCGGATCAAGGGGGGGAAGCGCGGACGGATCGAGCTGCACTTCCATTCCGAGGACGAGTTGACGCGCCTGCTGGAGTTGCTCGGCTACCAGGCGTAGCGCGGTCGCGAGCGGAGCGCCCGGCGGGGGCGGCGGCGCAGTGGTGGCCGACGCCCCCGTTTCACGTGAAACGCCCGTCCGGGCCGAGTCCTTCCGCGCCGCGGCGGCGGCTCGGGCGCCGGGTTGCCGGTGGTACGATGCCGATGGAGCCTGCGGGGCCCGTCCCTGGCGCGGCGGCGGTGTTCCTCGAGATCGGGGAGCCCCGACCCGCCGAGCGCGGTCGGGGGAGCGCTCGACGGCCACGGCGGAACGGACCGCAGGCGAACGACGTGTTGATGCGAGGAGACCCTATGAAGAACCCAGTTCGCGTAGCGGTGACCGGCGCGGCGGGACAGATCGGCTATGCGCTGCTGTTCCGTATCGCGTCCGGCGACATGCTGGGCAAGGACCAGCCCATCATCCTGCAGCTGCTCGAGATTCCCCAGGCGATGAAGGCCCTGGAGGGCGTCGTCATGGAGCTCAACGACTGCGCCTTCCCGCTCCTGCGTGGCATCGAGTCGTCCGACGATCCCAACGTGGCGTTCGAGGGCGTCGACTTCGCGCTGCTCGTCGGTTCGCGGCCTCGTGGGCCCGGCATGGAGCGCAAGGACCTGCTCGAGGCGAACGGCGCCATCTTCACCGTGCAGGGGAAGGCCCTGAGCGATCACGCCTCCCCCGACGTCAAGGTGCTGGTGGTCGGGAACCCGGCCAACACCAACTGCCTCATCGCGCTCAACAACGCGCCCAACCTCGATCCCAAGCAGTTCACGGCGATGACGCGCCTCGACCACAACCGCGCCATCAGCCAGTTGGCGGGAAAGGCCGGCGCCCAGGTCGCGGACGTCGAGCGCATGATCATCTGGGGCAACCACTCCAGCACGCAGGTGCCGGACGTGACCCATGCCACGGTGGGCGGGCGTCCCGCCACCGAGCTGGTCGATGAGAGCTGGGTCGCCGACACGTTCATCCCGACCGTCCAGAAGCGGGGGGCCGCCATCATCCAGGCGCGCGGCGCATCGAGCGCGGCCTCGGCCGCCAACGCGGCGGTCGATCACATGCGCAGCTGGGCTCTGGGTACGCCCGAGGGCGACTGGGTGAGCATGGGCCTCCCCAGCCGTGGCGACTACGGCGTTCCGGAGGGACTCGTGTTCTCCTTCCCGGCCCGGGTGGCGAACGGCGTGATCGAGGTCGTTCAGGATCTTGAGATCCCCGAGCCGGTGCGCCAACGGATGAAGGTGACGCAGAACGAGCTCGAGGAGGAACGGGCGGCCATCCAGAGCCTCCTTTAGCTCGGCTCGCGGCCCCGCGTCGGGGCCTCACGACGGGGCCGCCCCGAGGACGGGGCGGCCCCGTCGCCGTGGCGAGTCCGTGCCGTGGCGAGTCCGTGCCGTGGCGAGCCTGTGCCGAGGCCGCCCGGTGTTGAGGCGCCCCCTTCGCCGGCGCCGCCCTACCGCGGCGGCGGGGCCGTGGCGGCGCGCACCGGCCTGCGCCAGAGACGTTGGGCGAGGAAATCGGAAGCGTTCCGATTATGCTATCCTCGCCCTGACGCGGGGAGCCGCGACGCCAGGCAGGGAAGGGCTGTACACGTGCCAGGAAGCGACCGTTCACAGGCAGAGCGTGGAGAACCGCAGCGCGGCGCGCTTGGCGAGGGCCGGGGCGTCGTGGTGGAGGCGGGCGGCAGGGAGCCGCGGTCGGTGCTCCGGGAGCACGGGCTTCGCTTCAGCAGGCCGCGCGAGCTGATCCTCGGGTACCTGCTCGAGGAGGACAAGCACGTCAGTGCCGAGGGGCTGTACCTGGCGCTCAAGCAGCGCGGCGAGAACCTGAGCCTGTCGACGGTCTACCTCAACCTGAACGTGCTGGCCGAGGCGGGATTGGTGCGAGAGTTCAAAGGATCTTCCGGGCAGGCCTTCTTCGACAGCAACATGACGCCGCACTACCACGTCGTGTGCCGCGAGACGGGGGAGATCCTCGACGTGCCGGCACCCACGGTCGACGGCAAGCCGCTCGGCCGGTTCCTCAAGGAGTCGATCGAGGCCGCGACCGGCTGGAAGGTCGACGAGCCGCGCCTGAGCCTGACCGGGCTGTCGCCCGAAGCGCAAGGCCGGGACGACGACTAGCGCGGTTCCGATGCCGCGCACGCGGCCGCCGGAGCCGGTAGAATCCCCGACATGAGCCAAGCCGAGCAAGCCCTGCGGGGCCTTGCCGTGCGAGAGCCGCACGGCAATCTCGAACTGCGGGCGCTGGAGGATCTCCAGATCGAGGTATGGGGCTTCGACGCGCGCGAGGCGGTGCCGGCCGCGCACTTCCGAGCGGTGCAGCACGTCGGGGGGATGGTGCTCGGCGCTTACCTCGAGGGGCGGCTGGTGGGCTTCGCCTACGGCTTCCCCGCGCTGCCCCACGACGCCTGGGAAGAGGGCGTCGGGATCCACTCGCACATGGTCGGGGTGGGGCGCGGACGGCAGGGCGCCGGCGTCGGGCGCGCGTTGAAGTGGGCACAGCGCGACTGGTGCCTGGAGAACGGCATCACCTGGATGAGCTGGACCTTCGACCCCATCCAGGCCCGCAACGCGCGCTTGAACTTCCACCACCTCGGGGCGCGCAGCCGCGAGTACCTCATCGACTTCTACGGCATCATGCCCGGCAGCCTCGGCGGGAACCTCACGAGCGACCGGCTGCTGGTCTTCTGGGACCTTCGCTCGCGGGACGTCGCCGGGCGCGCGGAGCGTTTCGCCGTAGGGCTGGGCCCCGAAGCGGGCCCGCTGCGCTCGGCCGCGTGGAGCCTGCAGCGGGGCCCGAACGGCGATCCGCAGCCGGTAGCGGCGCCCGCCGACGCCGCGGCACTGCGGGTGGCCGTGCCGGAGGACGCCAACAGGCTCTTGCGGGAGGATCCGCCGGCGGCGGCGCGCTGGCGCATGGCCGTGCGCGAGGCGATGGCGCCGGCCATCGCGGACGGTTTCGTGGTGAGCGCTTTCGAGGGGGAAGGCTACCTGCTCGAGCGCGATCCGGCGCGCCGAACATCACGAAGTTGAAGCCGCGCTTGATGGAATAGCAAGCCGCACTTGACAATCTGTAAACTCGCCTCTATGATTCGATGCAAGGAGGCGATGAGTGTGTACGGATGGAGCCACGAACGAGCCGGCCGCATGCATATGGAGGAACTTCGGCGGCGAGCGTTCGCCCGGGCCCAGCTCCGGCGGGCGCACGGCCGCGTCGGCGCTCGCATCGCCGCAGCGTTGCGAGCCTGGGCCGAACGGTTGGACGCTTCCGAGCGGGCGCTGCCGGGCCCCTGGTATGAGGACGTCGAGCACCGCGCGGCGCAGCAGCGCGCTTGACGCCCCGCACGGCGGGACGGGAGCGCTCCGGGCGCACCGGGCGACGTGCACAGGAACCGAGGAAGAGACGAGGACATGACGTGAACGAGATCGAGCGCATCCACAAGATGGTGGAAGCCGGGACCATCACCGACGACGAAGCGCAGCGCCTTCTGAGCGTGCTCCGCGAGATCGACCAGGCCGACGACGAGCTGGCGGCGAGTGGCGCGGCGATGGAAGCCGAAGCGCGGCGGGCCGAAGCCGGTACCGGACAGGCCCCCGGTGAGGCGCCTACGGCGTCGACCCCCGCTGCCCCGGCCGCCCCGGCCGCCTCTGCGCCGAGCCCCTCTGCGCCGAGCCCCTCTGCGCCGGCCCCTTCCGCGCCGGCCCCTTCCGCGCCAGCCCCCGCGGCCGACGCGGTCGCCGCCGGCGCACCCCAGGGCACCCGCTGGGTGCACGTCTCCCTGCTGGCCGGCGACGTGAGCCTGCGGGCCGACCCGGAGGTGCGCGAGGTGGTGGTGCGCGGCGACACCGAGAGCGTGCGGGTCGAGCCCAGCTCCGACGGCTTCACCGTCAGGCACGTGAAAGGCGAGGGCCAGGACTCCTGGGTCGACCGCTTCCTGTCCCGCATCCGCTCGGGTCCCATAGAGCTGCGCGTGCCGGTCGGCTACGGGGTCGACCTGGCCGTGACGGCGGGCGACGTCGACATCGAGGGAGTCCCGTACCTGCGCGGGCGCCTGACGTCGGGCGACCTCGACGCGCGCGGCCTCCGCGGGATCGACTTCACCACCGCGGCCGGCGACCTCGATCTGGAGATGACGCTCACCGAGGGGCGGCACCGCCTGCGCGCCACCGCTGGGGACGTCAACGTCCGGCTGGGGGCCGGCTCCGACGTGGCCGTCGACGGCTCCGTGTCCATCGGCAGCGCTTCGGTGCGCGCGCCGGGGTTCGAGGCCGACCGGCACGGCGTGGGGCAGCGTTTCCGGGGCCGGGTCGGTGCCGGCAAGGCCCAGCTCGAAGTCCACGTCACCACGGGGGACGTGCACGTGAAGGTGAACGATGAACGCTAGCGAGGAGCGGCGCCGCATCCTGGACATGCTGGCGGCCGGGCAGATCAGCGCCGATCAGGCGGCCGAGTTGCTGGAGGCCGTGGGTCCGGGGAGCGCTCCCGCGGCGGCCGCGCCGCCGGCCAGGGGCATCGCGCGCATGCTGCGCATCTCGGTGGACGCCACCCGTCCGGACGGCAGCAAGGAGGCCACGGTGCGGGTCAACGTCCCGCTCGGCCTGGCGAAGTTCGCCGGACGCTTCTTGCCGCCCGAGGCGCGCCGTGAGCTGGAGGGGCAGGGCATCGACCTGTCGTCGCTGCTCGACTCCCTCAACACCGACGTCCCCGACGGCCGGCTGGTGGATATCGACGCTACCGACGAGGAGAAGGGCACCACCGCCAGGATCGTCATCGAGGTGGTGTGATGTTCGGGCTCCGGCGTCTCGACGGGCCCGGCCGCCGGGCCTACCTCGAGGAGCTGCGACCGAGGGTGCTCGTGGTGCGCATCCGGACCCGGAGGCTGCGCCTGCTGTGGGCGGTCCCGATGGCGCCCTTCGAGGACCTGCTCGCCTTCGCGCTGGGCCTGGCCCTGCTCGCGCCCGCGGCCGTGCGGTTCCTTCCCGAGCGGCAGCGCGCCCGCCTCGAACGCCCCGGCGGCCCCATGGCGGCGGCGCAGCGGACGGCGAGCCAGGTCGCGGCCGGCGCCTACACCGCTCCCGGCGCCGGGCCCGATGCCGGCCGGGAACCTCCGCGGGCCCTGCTGGCGCGGCTCTCGCTGATCGCCGGCGGCGGCCTCGGCGAGGCGCTGCGGCTGCCTCCCGGCACCCCCTATCTGAGCGTCCAGGCCGACGGCTTCGCCATCGACGTGCGCCCCTACTGACGGCCCTGATATCGACGGCCCGACTATCGAAGGCCCGACTATCGACGGACCTGCGCTTCTCGAACCCTTGCGAGGGAGACGCCCCATGAAGAGACTTCCCATGCCCACCGCCTGCCCGGTCACCGGCGAGCCGCTCACCGTGACGCGGCTGGAGTGCGAAGGCAGCGGCGTGGCGATCGAGGGCCGCTTCACGCCCAACGAGTTCGCCCTGTTGCCCGACGAACAGCTGGAATTCCTGCGCATCTTCGTGAAGGTGCGTGGCAACCTCAAGGAGGCCGAGCGCGTGCTGGGCCTCTCCTACCCCACCGTGCGGCTGCGCTTCGACACGCTGCTGCGTGCGCTCGGCTACGAGGCCGGTCCCGACACCGGCGAGGAACGGGCGAACGTGCTGGAGCAGCTCGAGAAGGGCGACATCAGCGCCGAGGAGGCCACCCGCCAGCTCCAGGCGCTCAAGCGCCGCGCCGGCTGAGGTCCTTCTCCCCCGCGGGCGCGGGCCTCCCGCGCAGGCCCAGCTCGAGCTCCGCAGGCGACGCCCTTCTCCCCCGCGGGCGCGGGCTTCCCGGCGCGCCGGTCCCGCGCCCGGTGCCGCGCTCGGTGCCGCGCTCGGTCCCGTGCCCGGCGCCGCGTTCCGGCAAGGGCCCGATGCCCACCCCGCCCCGGCCGACGCCCTGCGCCGTCGCGCGAGCGAGGAGAGAGCCCACTGGGACGCGGTTTCTGCCGTGCATCCCATACCACGGCCGACCCGAGAGGCTTCGGTATACTGGCGACTTGATGGCGGATTATTACGAGATGCTCGGGATCGATCGCGAAGCGGACGGGGCGCAGGTCAAGGCGGCCTACCGGAAACTGGCGCTGAAGTACCACCCGGACCGCAACCCCGGCGATCGCGAGGCCGAAGAGACCTTCAAGAACATCAACGAGGCCTACGCGGTGCTGTCCGACCCCGAGAAGCGCAATCGCTACGACCGCTTCGGCAGCGTGGACGAGTCCGCCACCTTCAGCGGCGACATCTTCGACATCTTCGCGTCGGTGTTCGGCGGCAACATGGCCGGCGCGCGTCCGCGCCAGCGGGGCCAGGCGGGCGAGGACCTCGAGGCGCAGCTCACCGTCACCCTCGAGCAGGCGCGTGAGGGCGAGACGGTCGAGGTCGAGCTCAACCGCTACACCACCTGCGACCGCTGCCACGGCGACCGCGCCGACCCCGACGGCGAGGGCAAGCAGACCTGCCCCACCTGCCACGGCGCCGGCCAGGTGCGCGCCCAGGCGCAATCGTTCTTCGGGACCGTGGTGACCACCCGCGGCTGCCCGCAGTGCCAGGGCCTCGGCGAGATCGTCACCGAGCCCTGCACCAGATGCGCCGGGCTGGGCCGGATGGAGACCCGCGAGCCCGTCGAGGTGAAGCTTCCGCGCGGCATCGACGGCGGCTACCGCTTGCGCGTGACGGGCGGCGGCAACGCCGGCGTCGAAGGCGGCCCGCCGGGCGACCTCTACCTGTTCATCGAGATGGCGCCGCACGAGCACTTCGCGCGCGACGGCGACGACCTGCGCTTCGATCTGCACGTGGGGCTGGCGCAGGCCGCGCTGGGCTCGAGCTTCGAGGTGCCCACCATGGACGGGCCCGAGGTGGTCGACGTCCCTGCCGGCGCCCAGTCGGGCGCGGAAGTGCGGCTGCGCGGCCGGGGCATGCCGCGCCTGCGCCAGATCGGCAACGGCGACCAGGTCGTGCGCATCGTGATCGATACCCCCGAGCGCCTGTCGGCCAAGGCGCGGGAGCTGCTGCTGGCCTACGCCGAGGAGACGGGCGAGGAGATCCACGAGCGCGAGACGCTGCTCGAGCGCGTCAAGCACCTCTTCGGCGGTCGCCGCAAGGATAGGGCGGCTTCCGACGACGCCGACGAAGCGCGCAGCGCCGCCAGGGTCGGCAAGGAGTAGCGTCCGGGCGGGCTTGGGCGCCGCCGCGGGGATGCGGCGCCGGCCTCCGCCTACGCTCCGAGCGCCTCCCGGCGACGCCGTAACCACACCCGCAACTCGCCCTCCACGTGCTCCGCGACGTCGGGGATGTGGCGCGCCTCCGGCTCCTTGCGGAACCAGGTGCGCTGGCGCCGGGCGTACTGCAGGGTGGCGATGGTGACGGCGACCTCCGCCTCCTCGAGCGTGCTGTGCCCCGCGAGGTGGG
>Ga0102956_1000265_pt1 | contig 18445 bp, 15 predicted proteins | sample SalPonF2_A_D2_MG_FD_84515 | JGI IMG/M metagenome (GOLD analysis project Ga0102956, IMG submission 84515) | Salt pond soil microbial communities from South San Francisco under conditions of wetland restoration - Salt Pond MetaG SF2_A_D2_MG ...
CGCAAAGAGGCTGCGTTCCGTATCGGCAAGCATCGCGAGTCACCGCGAAGCAGAATCCGAGGCGCATCGGGATGTGCGCAAACAACACCAGGATCTTTATGCGATCCGTTCGGTTTTGTTTAAAGACGTCAGTCGCTTGAAAACCCCGACTGCTCATGTCCTCCGATTCTCGGATGAACAGAAAAAACAGATTTTTCAATTGCTTCAACCGGGAGATTTGATCCTCACCTACACAGCGGGGTACGCCAGCGATGTGTTCATCCCGGGAGCATTCAAGCATGGAATCACCTATGTCGGCTTGCCCCACCAGCGAGACAGTCTCGGCCTCGCCCCGGAAATGCTGCCGGAGGTCGCCCAATTCGAAGGCGACAAGATCGCTGCAGATCTTGACCGCGCCACTCTTGCAGACGGCAAGCCAGCGAATATGATCGAGGCAGTGGCCGAAGGAGTCATCTTCAACGACCTTGCGCATATTCTCGATACCCATATAAATCGCTTGGTGGTATTGCGGCCTGTACTCAGCGATGCGGAACGCGCGCAGTTCCTGGTCGGAGTATTCTCATATCTCGGTGACGCCTACGATTTTCGCTTTGATTTTTCCGACGCGTCGCGCCAGGTCTGCACCGAGGTGATTTACAGGGCGCTCGACGGAAAGGGAAATATCGCCTACACATTGACCGAGCGCGGCGGACACCCGACCCTCAGCGCCGACGATATCGCGAATGACTTCGCCGATGACTCGCCCGAAGCCTACTCCTTCATACTCTATGTTGAGGCCGACCCGACATCCACGAACCATGATGCAAGGGTGATGGTGGGGTCTCGCGGCCAGCGAAGGCTGGTCGAACTGATGGCAGAGCAAAAAGACGGCGCGACCACCAGGTAAACTGTCTGTTGCCGTACGAAACCGGCCGGCCAGGCGACCCTGATGAAAACTGGCCGTTTTCTGACAGAGTGGCGTGATCAACAGATCCAATCCGCTGAAAAAACACAGCAGCGGGATCATGTGCTTTAACGCTGAGGGTGGGCCGACTGATCCCGCTGTGCGCCGCGGCAAACCGCATTGCCGCCAAGGCGTCGCTCAGGCCGATGCCGGTTCCCCATAAAGCCGACCGCGGCGCAACAATGCTTTTTCGACCTCTACAGCCGCCAAAACCACTGCAGAAATTGCGATGCACACGAGCAGGTCGGGGAGTGGCAAGGGCACTGTCCTGAAGATCGGATTCAGCGCTGGCAGGTAAATCACTGCGAGCTGCAAACCGACAGTCAGAACCACTGCGCCCAGCAACGGCAGGTTGCCGACAACACCGAGGCTGAAAAGCGATTCACGTTCGTTGCGTACCGCGAGCGCATGAAACAGCTGCGAAAATGTCAGCACGGTGAACACGATTGTCTGCCAGTGCGGTGCTCCCCGCGCGAGAGCCCAGGCTTGCGCGGCGATCGAAAGCCCGCCGATCAGCAGTCCGACCCAGATGATGTGCTGCCACATGCCGTGTGCGAAAACGCTTTCCCGGGGATGCCTGGGAGGACGTTGCATCACCGTCGACTCGGCAGGCTCGACGCTCAGAGCGAGCCCGGGCAAGCCGTCCGTCACCAGATTTATCCATAGGATGTGTATCGGCAATAACGGAATCGGCAACCCGAGAAAAGGGGCGAGAAACAGCGTCCAAATCTCACCGGAGTTGGAACTCATCGTGTACTTGATGAACTTCCGTATGTTATCGAAGATGCGCCGGCCCTCGCGCACTGCGCTGATGATCGTCGCGAAATTATCATCCAGCAAAACCATGTCGGCCGCCTGCCGCGCGACATCCGTGCCCTGCTTGCCCATCGCCACACCGATTCCGGCGCGCTTCAGCGCCGGGGCATCGTTCACCCCGTCACCGGTCATCGCCACAAATTCGCCGCGGTCCTGCAGCGCCTTGACGATCCGGATCTTCTGCTCGGGGTTGACCCGTGCATAGACATCGATGTCCCCGATAACGCGCGCAAACTCCGCGTCGGACAGTTCCGCAAGCCGCTGTCCGGACATCACGTCCGCATCTTCTGCGGCAATGCCCAGCCGAGTTGCAATGGCAGATGCGGTACCGGGGTGATCACCGGTTATCATTACCGGTTTAATGCCCGCCCCCTTACATTCCGCCACTGCTCGCGCGGCCTCCGGTCGCGGCGGGTCGATCAATGCCACGAGCCCCAGCAATGTCAGGCCCTGCTCCGCAGCTTCCAGAGGTTCGGGCAGGTTATCGAAGTGCCGTTCGGCGAAAGCAAGAACGCGATATCCCCGACTCGCAAGTGCCAATGCCGTATCGAGCACGTCGTTGCCCACGAGCTCACGTACCCCGTCGCAACCCAATTCGTCGCGACAGCGAGGGACCACTACCTCGGGGGCACCTTTTACGTATGCAACGATGCCTTTCGCGCTACGATGGATGGTTGTCATGAGCTTACGGTCACTGTCGAACGGGATATCGGCAACGCGCGGATTTTCCTTTTGCAGCGTATCTCTCTGGTATCCGGCCTGCCCGGCCCAGAGACAGATCGCGAGTTCGGTGGGCTCGCCGACAATTTCTCCGCCGCTCTCTGCATGCACATCGTTTGAAAGCGCCATTGCGGTACCAAGCTCGCGCCGGGGACGCCCATCTGCAGATCCGGAAAACTCCGTGTGGCGCTCGCCCGCTGTGACAACTGCCTCGACGGACATACGATTTTGAGTCAGGGTCCCGGTCTTGTCCGTGCATATGACGGTCACGGAGCCGAGCGTCTCGACCGCGGGCAGATTTCGAACAAGGCAATTGCGACGGCTGAGCCGGCCCGCGCCGAGCGCCAGTGATACGGTAATCAGCGCCGGCAGGGCTTCAGGGATAGCCGCGACCGCGAGGCTGATGGCGGTCAGGACCATCAGCATCGCTGGCTGGCCCTGCATCAGACCGGAGACGAAGACGATGACGCAAATCGCGAGAACCGCCAGCGCCAGATATCGGCCGAATCGCGCCATCCGTCGCTGCAGTGGTGTTCGGACGCCTCTCTCTCTCGTCAGAAGATCTGCGATGCGCCCGAGTTCAGTCTGCATACCAGTCGCGATCACGACCCCGAGCCCTGTTCCGCGCGTAATGTTCGTGCCTTTGAAACAGAGATTGCGCCGGTCGCCAAGCGGCAGATCTGGTTCGTCGAACCGGTCGCGGGTTTTCTCGACAGCCCGAGACTCCCCTGTGAGCGCCGACTCGTCGGCCTGAAGCCCGGCCGCCTCGAGCACCCTGAGATCGGCCGGAACGACGTCGCCCGCTTCCAGTTCGACGATGTCACCGGGCACGAGGCCAGTGGCCCGAAGCGTGAGTTTTTTGCCGTCTCGGCGGACCCTGGCGTCAGGCGCCGCCATCCGACGCAACGCGGCGGTAGCCCGTTCGGCTCGATATTCCTGAACCACGCCAATCACGGCGTTGAGCAACACGATGACGATGATCGCTATCGTATCGCGCGGCTCGCCAATGATCCCCGATACGACAGCAGCGGCGAGCAGCACCAGGATCATGAAATCGGAGAACTGGCGCAACACCATCATCGGAAGCGTGCGGCGTGGTCCTCGTGCAATCTCGTTGCGCCCGAATTGCTGCTGCCGCGTCGCGACCTCGGCCGCCGAGAGCCCCAGTACTGCATCGCTGTCCAGCCGGACCAGTGCTTCGCCGCTATCAGCGCAATGCCATGCGCCGGCATCGCGCGGAATCTGCGTCACACGCGGCCTCCCAGCAGAATGATCAGCACCAATGTGATCAGCGCAATGGCCGCTGTCTTCAGTCCACTTCGCCACCACGTGGTGCCACCAATACGGCCAATCAGCACACCGAGCAAAAAGATAAGGAAAAGCGCGGTTGCGATGGCGGCAGGCAATGGCGCGAGTGGCAGTGGAACACCGTTGTGGTCGAGCCAGAGGGGAGTAATAATTATGACAGCCAGGAGCACTGGGGCTAAACCGTTCGCCAATGCGACGAAACCCGATACGAACCGCACTGAATTTCCCTGAGCGGTATCCGACAGCTCGCTCATCATCGCATGCTCTAACTTGGACAACGCATGGCGACGCTCCGCCGATTCGCTTAGATAAGCACTCGAGAAGCCGCTTACGCCGAGCGCGACCGCAGCACCAGCGCATGCGCGGATTACGATTCCGGTATCGACGTCCCCGCCCAGATAAAAGCCGGCCAGCATGCCCAGCATCGTCAGCGCACCGTCGAATCCGTTGACTACGAAATACCTTCGCGCAATGGCCTCGGAGCGCGACAGATAGCGACGCAAAGAAAGTGGCTCGTTTTGCGCCATCGTCAGGTCCGGTACAGCGCGTCAGTTAGAAGCGCCGGACTCGCTCAGCACTTCTATTTCGTCGATGCTGTGCAGCGATGCCCCGAAACCAGTAATCGCCTCTTCGATGTTTGCGAAGTCGATATCATCCCCCTCGATCACGACCTGCAACGTCTGGGTTGCGTCGTCCATTTCCAGCATGGTGACTCTGACCCGGTATTCGCCCCGGCCAGCAATAAACCTGCCAAAATCAAGAATATTCGGGTCGTGCGGTTTGAGCACATCCAGCACAATGCGCTTGGTGGCGATCATCGCGACCTCGAGAGATTGCGCTCACTGCAACCGTTTGAGTGTGCCAGGGTAAACCCCGCATCGGCACCCCGTTGGCCGACCCGTCGGCGACCGACTGGAAATGATGCGCCGCCAGATCCATGACTCGTACCGTCCACAGCCTGACCCCCACCAGTCGTTTACAAATCAATTTAAAAACTCCGTGATGGCCATGTCCATCCCGGCATCTACCTATTCGAAACGCAGACTCGCGGGCGAGATGAGCACACCGAAATGCTCGCACCAGATCACAACGCTGCCGAATTCTGCGAGATCGACCCCATCCGGTATGCGATATATCTGACTGCCACGAAATGCACGCAGCCGCCCGAGATCGACGAACATGGTCCGGGCGACATCGGTGTCGGGAGTTACACTGGCATCGGGTACCAGGTAGACGTGGTAGGCCGGACCCGGCCCCACCTCGAAATCCTGGTGCAACTGCACGACGCCGCGATAAACGGTCAGCCCGCCGCTGCCATAGTGGATTGGGTCGGCAGGGTTCGCATGGATAAATTCGCCCGTCGCTACAATCGTATCCATGTCGGCTGCGTCGAGTCTTTCGTCGGCAACGATATCGGCCAGAAAAATATATGGATAGGCGAATATCCCGATCGCAAACCCCGCCAGTACGCCGAGAACACCACCGACCAGTGCACCAGTGAAGAAACGTCTCATCATGCCTTACCCTACCGCGGCGAATAAAACACCTCAAGGATGACGCTGCAGCACGTTTTCCGTACCGGTGCAGCGATTCTCGACGCTCAAGCTGCACCCTGCCAGCACTCATCGGGGCATGAGAACCAGCGGCGAGGTTGAAATCGCACCTTTACAGGACCGGATTCGCGCCATTACGGCATCGTTGCCGGCCCGCAAAGCGTCAAGGGATTAGTATGTTCTGAGCAAACATGACAGTCGGGACGCAACCGGCATCACCCGCATCGCGGCACCAAAACGGAACTGTCATGATGCTACCGACTACTCCTGCGAGACAACTTCCTCGGGGGTCGGCGCAAGACTGACAGCCTCGTCCACCCAGCCACCACCCATCGATTTGTAGACATCGATCAGACTATTGAAAGTATCGACCTTTGCCTGAACCGCAACCAGCTCGGCATCGAAAAGCTGCTCGTTGGCATAGAGTACTTCCAGGTAACTCGCCGCACCATTGTCGAATCGCAAAAACGCAAGCCGGGAATACTCGCGCAGAGAATCCACTCTGCCTGAGAGCGCCGCATAGGTCTCCACCGACTTGGTCGTTGAGATCAATGCATCGTTGACCTCGCGCAGCGCATTGAGAATCGTAAACTGGTAGGTCTGTACCGCCGCCTCGCGCGCCGCTGCCGAAGAATCGACCTGACCGGCGATCGCACCCGCGGTGAAGATCGGTCCGACAATATTCGCGCCAAGCGACCATGCCCGGGCAGAAGAATCGAGGAAGTCATCGAGGTCCTCGCTGGCGGCGCCGTAATCGGCAGTCATTGAAATATCCGGATAGTAGAGCGATTTTGCCACCCCGATTTCGGCGTTAGCCGCAATAAGATTCTGCTCCGCCTGAACGATATCCGGACGCCGCTCGAGCAGCGAAGCTGGCAATGCCGATGGCACATCAGGCCGTGCCAGCGCATCGATTTTACGGCCACGCAGAATAGGCCCGGGATCGCGACCGACGATAATCGACAACAGGTTTTCCTGCGCGGCGACCTGTGCCTCGAGCGTCGGTATCTGAGCCAGCGCGCGCTGGTACTCGGAGCGAACCTGCGACAACTCGACCTGCGAAACCACGCCGCCCTTATGCCGCAATTCGAATATTTTCAACGTGCCGGAGTAGTTTTCCAGTGTTGCACGCGAAATTTCGAGCTGGCTGTCGAGTCCGAGCAGAGTCACATAGCTCGTGGCTACGGCGGTGACGACCGAAAGAATGACACCGCGACGCGCCTGCTCGGTTGCGTAGACCCTGGCCTGAGCTGCCTCGGTCTGGCGCCGAACCCGGCCAAACAGATCAATCTGCCAGAACGCACCGCCGGCCGCGTCGTACTGGGTGAAATAAGGATCAACGCCGCCAGAACCAAACGCATCTTCCGATATCCGGTTACGGCTTACGCCACCCTGGTAGTCCACTTGCGGGAAAAACCTGGAGCGAGTGGTACGTAAAGCACCGAGAAACTGCTCGACGCGCGCGGCCGCAATGCGAACGTCCTGATTCTCGCGCAATGCCGTCTCGATCAGTTCGGTCAGCACCGGATCATCGAAGTACTCCCACCACCGGGTGTTGATCGCCGCCGCGGCTTCCGAATAGTCGAACCGCCAGGATTCGGGCATATCGACTTGCGGCCGTTCGTAATCCGGGCCGACAGTACAGCCGACAATCGCTGTTGCCGTCAGTGCCGATAAACAACGCGAGGGCCAGCGCATGTCAGGCACTCTCTCCGGCATGATCGGCCGCCGTGGCCGCGTCCGTTTGCGGGTCCGCCTTGTGGCCGCCGCGGCGCTCGGAAAACGATTCGAGAATTACGAAGAACATCGGCACGAAAAATGAGGCGATAAGGGTGGACGCCAGCATGCCGCCGATAACACCGGTACCGATCGCGTGGAGGCTGTTCGCTCCCGGGCCCGTCGCGATCGCCATTGGCACACAGCCGAGGATGAACGCCATCGACGTCATTACGATCGGGCGCAGTCGCACCCGGGCCGCTTCAGCCGCGGCCTCCTCGAGCGGCATCCCGGAACGATAGTTATCGACCGCGAACTCGGTAATCAGGATCGCGTTCTTCGCGGACAATCCGATCAGCGTCACCATACCGACCTGGAAATAGACGTCGTTTTCCAAACCGCGGAACCAGGTAATCGCCAGTGCGCCGAGAATCGCAAACGGTACAGCCATCAGGACACCAAGTGGCAATGACCATTTTTCGTACTGCGCGGCCAGGATCAGAAACACCATGATGATGCCGAATACGAATGCGGTCGTGGACGTGCCACCGGCTTTTTTCTCTTCGTAAGCCTGGCCGGACCACTCGAACCCGTAGCCATCGGGCAACACCTCGGCCGCAACGGCTTCCATCGCCGCGATCGCCTGCCCCGAGGAGAAACCCGGCGCCGGGTTTCCGGTAATCTTCGCTGCCGGGAATGCGTTGAAACGCGGCAGCACGTTGGGGCCTGCCACATAACGCGATGTAGCGACCGCGGACAGCGGTATCGTCTCGCCGGTACTGGAATTCAGGTAGATCTTGGAGAAGTCTCCCGGGTCGTCGCGGAACTCGGGTTCGGCCTGGATAATTACCTGCCAGATTCGCCCGAAATCGGTGAATTGCGAGACGTACAGCGAGCCAAAATAGGCCTGCAGCGTGGAGTATACGGTTTGCACCGGAATTCCCAGTAGTTCCGCACGCTCACGATCCACGTCGAGATAGAGCTGCTGTTCGGTCGCCGCAAAAGTCGTTGCGACCCCCTGCAGATCGGGCCTCCCGCGAGCAGCCTGAAGAAACTTCAGTGTTACATCCTGCAAATCGCCGGGACTACCGCCGGCGCGTTGCTGAATGTAGAACTCGAAGCCGCCGGTAGTACCGAGACCCGGTATCGAGGGCGGGTTGATCGCGAACAGGAATCCATCCTTGATCGAACCGAGCATGCGCCGTGAATCCGCCAACACGGCAAAAGATGAGAGCGATGCATCCTCGCGCTCGCTGAATGGCTTTAGCGAAATAAACAACAATCCCGCGTTGGTCTTGTACTGCCCGTCGATAAGGCTGTAGCCGTCGATCTGCGCCGTGTCAGAGACCGCCGGATGCGCGTTCATCGCGGCCGTCGCCTGATTGTTGGCGGCGGTGGTTCGTTCAAGGCTCGATGCATCCGGCAACATCGATACTCCATACAGATAGCCCTGGTCTTCCTCCGGCACGAAACTCCCCGGCAGGATCCGGAACAAAATGACGACGCCGGCGCAAACCGCGAGAAAAATGCCTACACCGACGATACGATGGTGAATCAGCCAGCGCACACCCAGTACATAGCGGTCGGTGATTCGCTCGAAAGTTCTCTCGAACCACAGAAAGAAGCCTTTCTTCTCGTGCGCACCGGGTTTCAGTACCAATGCTGCAAGCGCCGGCGACAGCGTCAATGCAACGATACCGGATATCGCCATCGAAATCGCAATCGTCACCGCAAACTGCTTGTACAGCGTTCCGGTCATACCGCCCAGGAACGCCACCGGCAAAAACACGGAAGACAGCACGAGCACAATGGACACCAGTGCACCGGTCAGTTCGTGCATTGCCTCCTTGGCCGCTTCCTTCGGCGCCATGCCTTTGGTCGCCATCTTGTGTTCAACGGCCTCGACGACAATGATCGCGTCATCGACCACAAGGCCGATGGCGAGAATCATGCCGAAAAGCGTAAGCATATTCGTCGAGAACCCGAGCGCATAGATTCCAACGTAGGTGCCGATGATCGCAATAGGGACCGCAATCGTCGGAATGATCGTCGCGCGGAAACTCTGCAGGAAAAGAAAAACCACCGCGACGACGAGAACGACCGCCTCGAAGAAAGTGTGAATCACCTTCTCGATCGACGCCTCGGTGAACTTGCTGGTGTCGAGCACGACCCGGTACTCGAAATCGTCCGGAAACCCGGGCGAGAGCTCATCGAGCAGTGCGCGCACACGGTTGGATGTTTCGATAGCGTTGGCGCCGGGTTGCTGGTAGACCACGAGGTGCGCTGCCGTGCTGCCATTCACCTTGCTGCTGATCGAGTAGTTCTGCGCACCCAGCTCCGCGGTACCCACGTCGCCCACGCGCACGATCGCGGCGTCGCCCTGATGGCCGGTACGGACGATAATATTCTCGAATTCTTTCGGCTGAATAAGCATGCCCTGGCTGGTCACGGGGAAATTCTGCCGGGTCCCTTCCGGTGCGGGCGTCTGCCCGATCTGGCCGATGCCGAAGGCCTGGTTTTGTCCCCTGATGGCATCGGCGACTTCCGGCACGCTGATTCCCATCTGCGCCATCCGGTCGGGTTTCAGCCACACCCGCATCGCAACGTCGGGGACAGGAAACATCGTCGACAGGTTGGCGCCGGGGACGCGTTTTACCGCATCGAGTACATAGAGATTCACATAGTTATTGAGGTAGACCGAGGACATCGATCCTTTTGGCGAGTAGAAACTCACGACCATCATGAAGGCCTGGGATTTCTTCTCCGTCGTAACGCCCTGGTCACTGACGACCTGGGGTAACTCCGCCAGTGCCTGGCTGACGCGGTTCTGCGTATTGACCTGTGCAATATCCGGGTCCGTCCCCGGCTCGAATGTAACGACGAGAGTCATGTCGCCAGAAGACGAACTGGTCGAGGTCATGTAGATCATGTCATCGACACCGTTGACCTGCTGCTCGATCGGCGCGGCAACGGTGTTGGAGACGACCTCGGCCGTCGCACCGGGGTAGCGCGCCGAAACGGTCACGGTTGGCGGCGCCACATCCGGGTATTGCGCGATCGGCGTGACGCTGAGCGATGAGAAGCCAGCCAGTACGATGACGATGGATATCACCGCCGCAAAAACCGGGCGATCGATGAAAAAGCTCGGTCCCATAACCGCGGCCTAGCCTTTTTGCCCGGCAGCCGGTTGGGGCGGCTTCGCTTTACCTTGCGGCACCGGTTTGACTTCGGTGCCAGGACGCAGGCGCATGCCACCGCCGACGATTACCGTTTCGCCCCCCGACAGGCCTTCCTCGATCAACCAGCCGTCCTTGACCCATTCACCGGTGATAACCGGGCGTTGTTCGGCCTTGTTGTCCCTGCCAACCAGCCAAACCACCTGACCGTTACTCGTCTGCCTCACAGCTTCCTTGGGCACCACAACAGCGTTCGGCCGGGTCGCACCAATCAGGTTCGCGGTCACGAACATTCCAGGCCGGAGTAGGCCGTCCGGATTGGCGACCACCGCGCGGACCGTGAACGTCCCCGTTGTTTGGTCGAACGACGGGTCGGCGAAATCGAGGGTACCGCTGTGCGGGTAGATTTCGCCGCTGGAAAGCACTATTTGCAACTCGTATTTATGTTCCGCGGGAACCACCAGCTGGCCCTTCGACTGCAACGCGAGACTGCGTTCGAGCTCGTTCTGCGAAACGCTGAAGTTGACCCAGATCGGATCGATTTGCGCGACATAGGTCAGGTCCGCCGAATCACTGAATGCATTCAGATAGGCGCCTTCGCGTTGCTTGGACTGGCCGGTCACGCCCGAGGCCGGCGCCCGGATCGTCGTATAACTCAGATCGAGTTGCGCCTGCGTGACGCTTGCCGTGGCAGCGTAGACCGCCGCCTCGGCCGCTTGCTGCTCGCCGGTGGCCTGATCGAGGTCGCTTTGGCTCAGTGCGTCGGCTTCGGCCAGCGGCTTGGTGCGCTTCAGGTTTGCGTTGGCGGTCCAAAGACGCGCTTTCGACGCCTCAAGTTCTCCCTTTGCCGCATTGAGCCTCGCCTCGAAGGGCTTGCGATCCATCAGGAACATCACGTCGCCTTCCTTGACCGGCGTACCCTCCACGTAAACGATTTCCTCCAGAAAACCGGATACCCGCGCAACGACCTCGACTTCCCTGGAGCTCTCTGTTTGCGCGACCCGGGAAATCACCAGCGGTACCGAGCGGCTGCCAATCTCGACGACCTCGACGACGGGTGTCGGCGGCGGCGGCGCTTCGGTCTCACTACAGGCGGTCAGCGCGCCGAGGACTAAGATCGTAACCAGCGCACGGCCAGACGATGCGCGATCCATGCCGAATTTCTCGCAAAGCATAAACAAATCCATATTTACTGCCGACTGGTCCGGGGCAATATAGCGCAGCCGCCGCATTATGTGTGGCAAATCAGATCTGCTATTGCCGAAATCTGGGGCGGACGGCGTGGCGGGAATGAAATCTGCCACCAAGATGGCATCGCCCGCAGCAGCGCTTTCAGCGCCACCTAACCGATCTGTTATTTGATAACAGGAAAGTGAAAATTTGCACCCTCGCGAACACCATCGGGCCAGCGCGAGGTTACCGTCTTCAGCCGGGTGTAGAATCTGACGCCCTCGGTCCCGTGCACTGCCGTGTCGCCGAACAACGAATGCTTCCAGCCGCCGAAGCTGTGAAAGGCGAGCGGTACCGGAATCGGGACATTGACCCCAACCATGCCCACCTGGATGCGGCTGACAAATTCACGCGCCGCATCACCGTCGCGGGTAAATACCGCCGTTCCGTTGGCAAACTCGTGTCCATTGACGATGTCCACCGCCTCGTCGAAGTTTGCGGCACGCACCGTCGTCAGCACCGGGCCAAAAATCTCCTCACGGTAAATTCTCATCGACGGACTGGCATGGTCGAACAGGGTTGGTCCGAGAAAAAACCCGTTGCGGTTCCCCGCCACCTCGAGTCCACGACCGTCGACGACCAGACGTGCGCCTTCTTCGAGGCCGCTTGCAATGTATGCGGCGACGCGCGCCCGGTGCTCGGCCGACACCAATGGTCCCATGTCCGATGCCGGATCGTTACCGGCTCCCACCCTCAGCGCATCGATCCTGGGCAGCAATTCGTCCATCAGTCTGTCAGCGGCGTCGCCGACCGGTACCGCCACCGAGATCGCCATGCAGCGCTCTCCCGCCGAACCGTACGCCGCGCCGATCAACGCGTCGGCGGCCTGTTCCATATCGGCATCCGGCAAAATCACCATGTGATTCTTGGCCCCACCCAGCGCCTGGACCCGCTTGCCGTTCCTCGCACAGGTTTCGTAGATGTGCCGCGCGATCGGCGTAGAACCGACAAAACTCACCGCGCTGACCCGCGGGTCATCAAGCAGGGCATCGACGGCCTGCTTGTCCCCGTTTACGACATTGAGCACACCATCGGGCAGGCCCGCTGCAGTCGCAAGCTCGGCGAGACGCAACGGGCAGGACGGATCTTTTTCGGAGGGTTTCAAAACAAACGTATTGCCGCATGCAATCGCCAGCGGGAACATCCACATCGGCACCATTGCGGGAAAATTGAACGGCGTGATCCCGACACAGACCCCGACCGGCTGGCGCAGCGAATAACTGTCGATACCCGGCCCGATCTGCTCGCTGAAATCGCCTTTCAGCAGTTGCGGTATACCGCAGGCGAATTCGACCACCTCGAGCCCGCGCTGAACCGAGCCACGCGCATCGGTAATCACCTTGCCATGCTCGGACGTAACCAGCGCCGCCAGCTCATCCATGTGCTCGTCGAGCAGTTGTCTGAACCGGAACATGATCCGCGCGCGTTTGACTACCGGGGTTGTGGACCACTTCGGAAATGCCGCGGCGGCCGCGGCGACCGCCTCGGCAACGTCTGCGTCGCCGGCGAGGGCAACCTGTGCCTGGCATTTTCCGGTGGCCGGATCGAAGACCCTGCCAAAGCGCTGGCTGGAGCCAGCAAACGATTTACCACCGATCCAGTGTTCGATCGTTCCAAGGCTATCGTCCCTGAGGATTGCATTTGCCATGCCGGTTTACCTCCGGGCCACTTCAGGCCGTCTTTTTCAACACCCGTCCAATGGTGTCGACGATCTGCGCTATTTGGCTTTCGTCGATGACAAACGGCGGCGACAACGCGATATTGTCGCCGGTCGTGCGAATCAGCACGCCCTCCTCCCAGCAGCCTGCGAACACGTCCATCGCACGTTTCATCGGCGCGCCCGGGACCGGCTCGAGTTCCACCGCACCCACCAGTCCGTAGTTGCGCAAATCGATCACATGGGGCAGCCCTTTCAGACTGTGAATCGCATCCTCCCAAACCGGTGCGAGTTCGGTGACCCTCTGGAACAATCCTTCGGCCGCATAGACATCCAATGCCGCCAGGCCCGCCGCAACCGCCATCGGGTGTCCCGAATAGGTGTAGCCATGAAAAAACTCGATCATGTTCTCGGGGCCGGTCATGAACGTATCGTAGATTTCCTTGGTCGCAAGCACCCCGCCCATCGGGATCGCGCCGCTCGTCAGGCCCTTCGCGCAGGTAATCAGGTCCGGTGTCACGCCAAAACTCTGCGCGGCGAACGGTTCGCCGGTGCGGCCGAACCCGGTGATCACCTCATCGAAGATCAACACGATGCCATGCTTGTCACAGATTTCTCGAAGCCGCTGCAGGTAACCCTGGGGCGGCATCAGCACGCCCGTGGAACCGGCGATTGGTTCGACGATGACTGCTGCGATGGTGGATGCATCATGCAACGTGACCAGGCGCTCAAGCTCGTCGGCAAGATGGGCGCCCCAATCCGGCAGACCCCGGCTGAAGGCATTGTGAGCAAGATCATGGGTGTGCGGCAGATGGTCGACGCCGGCCAGCATTGCGCCGAACATCTTGCGGTTGGCGACAATTCCGCCCACCGAGATCCCGCCGAATCCGACGCCGTGATAACCGCGCTCGCGACCAATCAAACGGGTTCGCGCGCCCTCGCCCTTGAGACGCTGGTAGGCGAGCGCCATTTTCAGAGCAGTGTCGACAGCCTCTGACCCGGAGTTCACGAAAAAAGCATGATCGACCCCCTCGGGCGCCATCCCGACCACCCGCTCCGCGAGTTCAAATACCTTGGGGTGCCCAATCTGAAAGGCGGTGGCGTAATCGAGCGTAGCGGCCTGCTGCTGGATCGCGGCGACGATTGCCGGGTGGCAGTGGCCGGCATTCACGCACCACAGACCGGCTATTGCATCCAGCACTTTGCGTCCGTCAGGGGTGTAGAAATACATACCCTCCGCGCGATCGATCATGCGCGGTGACTTCTTGAACGCGCGATTGCCGGTAAACGGCATCCAGTAGGCATCCAGATTGAGTTCGGCGGCCGAACCGGCCGCGCCGGGATTACTGCTCATAAGGACTCTTCCCTAGGTATGTCGATCGCAAACCTACAGGTTACACCCCGGGATAATTACTTAACAGACTTTAAACAGATATAATCAAGCTCATGATTTTTATGTGTTTTGAACTCAATCCATTGTGAATTAATTAACAATTTAACGACTATGAGCAGCGTGAACGAAGATATCGGTATTCGCCTTCGCAAAGTTCGCGGCGCCCACGATCTGTCCCAGCGCGCTCTTGCCCGCCGCACCGGTGTCAGCAATGCCATGATTTCGCTGATCGAGAACGGACGCTCCAATCCCTCGATCGGCATGCTGCGGCAGATATTGGACGGCATCCCGATGTCGATGGCGGAATTCTTCGCGCTCGACATAGAGGACGAACAGAAAGTCTTTTTCCACAGCGACGAGTTGCGGGAAATCGGTTCGCGCACCATTTCCTACCGCCAGGTCGGGGTCGATCTCCAGGCACGCAAACTACAAATGCTGCATGAGCGCTACGCGCCGGGCGCGGATACCGGGCAGACGCTGCTGCAGCATGAAGCCGAAGAAGCGGGACTGATCATTTCCGGGCATCTGGAAGTCACCGTCGGCGAAACTACCCGGCTGCTCGGACCCGGCGACGCCTATCTTTTCGACAGCCGGATACCGCACCGCTTCCGCAACCCGGGCAGGATCGAATGCGTCCTGGTGTCGGCATGTACGCCTCCGAGTTTCTGAACACCCCGGCGCACCGGCGCCGGCAGTGCGCGCGGCCAGTGCCCGGTTCAAAGCTGCGGCGCGTGCCGGGACGGCGAACTGTAGAACAGTTCCTGAATCGGCGCCGGTCGCACGGCCTCGGCACCACATCGATTCCGGTTGCAATCGCTTCCAGCAACGAATGACGCGGCGTGCATTGACGCTCAGTGCCAGTGCTGGTGCTCCTCGGACCAGACTTTTCCATCCTCCGCCGGAACACCGATGTGGTCATCGCTGAGAATTGCCGTCAGGCCGAGCACAATGCCGCCGCCAACGACCAGCGCAATCACCAGCATCAGGAACTTCTGCGAAGCCGGCATTGAGGCTTGCTTCATCAGACAACAATGTTTGTATTTCTTGGCGCTGCCGCACGGACAAGGTTCGTTGCGTCCGATCTTCATGATGCCCACCCTTACAGTCAAAAATATTCTCCGCTACCGGATGGTACGCCACCGGCAGGGGCAACTCACAGTTTGCAACGTTTCACGCCGTGGCGGCAATCCGAAAGGCAGGGGTGGCGGAAAATCCAGCGCCACAACGACCTGCCTGTGCAGTAAATGAAACGAGGTTTTCTTGCAACCGGCAGGCCCGCGATCCAGACTTAAGAGCATCGTGGGTGCTGCAATCACCGTCGATAAAAACAACACGAGGGCATCATCATGACTGAACGGATGAGCAACCAGCCGACGCGCTGGTTCTGGATTCTCGCGATTGCAGCCCTGGTATGGAACCTTCTCGGTGTCATGGCGTATGTCATGCAGGTGTCGATGACCGAGGAGGCACTGGCGTTATTGCCGAAAGACCAGCGCGTGCTCTATGAAACCGTTCCGGCCTGGGCCACCGCAGCATTCGCAATCGCAGTGTTTGCCGGCGCCCTCGGATGTATCGCGCTGCTGTTGCGCAAGTCCTGGGCGACGCCAGTGTTCGTCCTGTCGCTGGCAGGCGTGCTGGTACAGATGTTTCACTCGCTTTTTCTCAGCGACGCACTGGAAGTGTACGGCGCCAGCGGAATGGTCATGCCAATCCTGATCCTGGTCATTGCTGTATGGCTCGTCGGGTTCAGCCGGTCGGCCGCCGCCAAGGGCTGGTTGACCTGACGCTCCGCCAGGCGCAGCATCGGAAGACAGACGGGTGATTCGCCGCCTGTACCGCCTTTACCCACTCTAGCGGTCCGGTTGCACCGCAACCTGTACTTTGATGGTCGATTCCGGCCGCTGGTCGAAAACTCGCGTATAGGTTTGCCCCTGGTATTCGTAGGTAACGCGATACCCGGCGGGCTCTTCGCGATCGACGTATTCCGCCAGCCACCGGCATTGCTCCCGCTCCGCGCGGTTGGTAAAAGCACCGAGATCGCTGCTTATCGCTTCGCTTAGCGTCAGCCCGGGATAAAGCAGTCGCAGGTCGCCGTCGACTCTTTCGTCTTTTGCCCGAACGTAAACGGTATCGCAGACTTGGCGTTGCACCGGCACGCGAACCGTTTCACTTATCGGCGCAACTTCGACCACTCGGGCCGAGTCCGTGTATAGGTTAGGCTCCGCCGCGGTTGCACCCGCGCATCCGCATGCCATTGCCAGAAACGACACCAGGTTCCGGGTCACACTACGAGCAGGATTTTCGACGTTCTTCATGCACGGATACCTCTAGTCAATTTCGAATCCGGAACGCGCCAGACCCGTGCGGGCAGCGGCCAGTTCTGCATCGCTCGAATAGGACATGACAACTCTGAACTTGCCGGCATCAACCCGGAACCAGTCAAGGCGCAGTTGCGGCGATGCGGCCTCCATCGTTTCGACGAATGCCTCGGCGCGGTAGGGCGCGGCGAATTCAACGAGAATAATTTTGCGATCGGCATCGTATGGAGTACCCGACGGCAGGTCTCGGCTTCCGTCGCCGAGAACGTAGCCGAGGTGGCGATAAATATATCCGCTATACCAGGCGGCTCCTTTCGGGATACTGTCGGCACCGACCGGAATGCGCCGTGGTCCGTAGTTATAGGCGGCAAGGGCCAGGTGCAGATCGCCGTCATAGCGCTGCATCATCTGTTTCAGATATCGCGTTCCTGCATCGACATTGCGGCATGGCTCGTAGAGCTCGGAAACCCGGCTGAACCCGAGGTCGCGCGCAGTGCCCGGCCACAGGATCTGCATCAGCCCGTGCGCATCGGCCTTCGAGCGAGCTGTGACGTTGAAGTCGCTTTCGCCGCGTGCGACCGCCAGAAGCAGCGTCACCGGCATATCATGGCGCCGCGCCGACTCGTCGAAACAGTGCTGATAAGGAAAACTATATGCGGGACTGCGGGTTGCCGCATCGCGGCTGTAGCCGGCCCAGGCGTCAGCCAGTGCCGATTGCGACGTCGCGCCAGCCGGCGCACTGAACACGACCGGCAACAACACGCATACCGCAACCATGGTGACCGTGCGCATCACGGGCTTTTCTCCTGCTGGTTGAGATTCAGCCCGGTGACGGCCTGAATCCGGTCGAGATGGGCCTGTCTCTGGTTGTCGTCGAGATGAGCAAACCCAACTTCGTACTCACCGACACCGGCGCGCCTTACCTGGAAATCAAGACCGGTAAGTTGTTCGAGCCTTGCCGCAAAACCACGTGCCGAAACTTCGCTGGTGAAGGGCTGCCAGAAACTGTGCCAGTGCACGGCTGATTGCGCTTCCGCCACCGGCGCAGTGCCGCGCTCCGCGGCGGTCGCCGCCGACGTCGCCGCGATATCCGAGGCTGGTCGCTGCCATGCATCGAATTCCGGGTCCTCCGCCGCCGCGTTGTCCAACGCAGACGGGCCGCGCTCGCCACGTTCCTGGGTCATCGTTGCGCCGCTCTGAATTACGGTCTCCGCATCAGGCGGAATTGCGGTCGATAGCGGAACGGAAACAGGGGCTGCCGGGGCCAACTCCGTTACCGTGCCGGACCCCTCCGCGCGGCCAGTGCTCTGCGCCGGCACAGCACTACCGGGCGCGGTCGCAGACGCAGAAAGTTCCTCTGCGGATTCCCGGCATGCCACCAGCTCCTGTCGCGTGGCGGCACCGTTCCATGCCCATACGCCGGCCAGCACCGCCGAGCCAATCAGGCTACCGAGTAACACTCCGACAATCCGCATAATCACTACTCCTTAGTGCGCTAACCACGATGGCGCAGGCGCAAGGCCTGCCAGGTAACCCGCTCATCCAGTCCGCCAAGCAGCCGGGTCAGTTCCGCGAGCCAGGCCTCGTCCGGCAGGATGGGCTCACTGCGGCCGGC
>Ga0102956_1000266_pt1 | contig 18407 bp, 19 predicted proteins | sample SalPonF2_A_D2_MG_FD_84515 | JGI IMG/M metagenome (GOLD analysis project Ga0102956, IMG submission 84515) | Salt pond soil microbial communities from South San Francisco under conditions of wetland restoration - Salt Pond MetaG SF2_A_D2_MG ...
CGACACCCTCATTCTGTAATTATCATCAGGGGATCCGGATCTGTTATTCTTGGTGACGAAGTGCATCCTCTGGGATTGCATGATGTGATCTATATATCGCCGGAAACCATACATCAGTTTCACGCGGATAACAACGAACCACTCGGCTTTATATGTGTTGTCGACCGGTATAGAGATCGTCCCGCTATTCCAGATAAAAAAATGCTTGAAGAAAAGGTCACAAATATAACAACGCGTGATAAAATCAAGATTTGAATTCAACGTTTGACATATTTTTGTGACCCCGGCTGAATGTTATAATGCTTTTTTATGCAAAAAGAGAAAAAAAGAAAGCTATATCATGAATTTTTCATCATTAGTATAATCATTAAAGGTATTGATGGGTTTCTTGAACTAATTGGTGGTATTATTCTCTATTCAGTCAAATCACGAAATATCGTCAATTGGGTCCATTCCATTTTCAGGCATGAATTAGCACAGGACCCAAAAGATTTTATCGCTAATTTTATCATAAAAGCCGCCCATCATCTCTCCCACAATACGTTGTTATTTGCGGCAATCTATCTCTTTCTGCACGGACTCATAAAAATAAGTTTGGTTACTGCCTTATGGCTTAAGAAAATTTGGGCATATCCCCTGGCAGGCATCATATTATTTTTATTTGTAGTGTATGAGTTGTACAGATATTCGCATACTCATTCCCTGATACTTCTTTTTCTCATCATTATAGATGTAATAATCGTGGTATTATTACGATTCGAGTATATAGACTTGAAGAACGTTTAGAAAGTCAGACAAATTCGCCAGATAACAAATTCCAGAATGCGGGAAAACATTTCAGGTAACTATCAGAAGCATAAAAAAGCCGTATAAAAATTATACGGCTTTTTAGAGCGAGAAACGGGATTCGAACCCGCGACCCCAACCTTGGCAAGGTTGTGCTCTACCAGCTGAGCTATTCTCGCTTGTGAGACACAAAATATAAGGATAAATAGAATATCAACACAAGTGATATTCCCAAAATTCTCAAATTTCAAATAATCCCTGTCCTTGTAGACAAGACATTCCCTACTTTTTATAAATTATTATGTCTGAAATCAAGCAACTTGCTCTAACCTGAGGGGTTCTAATGCCTCTGTCCAGCGAGTTAACATTTGTAACATAGTATCCGCAGATCGTTCAATAACATCATTAGGTTCAAAATCCCCCTGATCATTAATATATTTTTGCAGGAATGGTATAACGACCCCTTCACGTATCGGCACCATATTAAGCGCCGTCACAACTTCCTTAAGCATATGAACGGCTCTGGTACCTCCGGCTACGCCCCCATAACTGACAAAACCAATGGGTTTAAACGCCCATTCCTCTGATAATTAATCAATAGCATTTTTCAAAGGTGCTGCAAAACCATGGAGCAAAGTTTTCCCCGGACAACAATAATACCGAATTATTAATATGAAAATTTTTTGAGATTATTGGGGGAGGTTCCTATACTTGTGTGTAGTTATAATGAAAGACTAAAAAACCTTGTTTTTCATTAAGATTTTACGAAGAAATGTTGATTTGTCGTGTACTGCCATCCTAAAAACGAATACAATCATTAACTCGTAAAACGGATACCCCTATGAAAATGCTCAAATCAACATTCGTTGTTATAATGTCATTTTTGGCATTCAGCGCATGCAACAGTTTGACAAAATCGAATTCGAAAAGGACGGCTAAAACACAATTAAGCCTTACTACATCACCGAACGGGAACACGAATGCCATGACGACATCCAGTTCCCCGAATCCCGGTTCTCCGTCAACCAGCAGTGTAATCGTTGCCAACGCCAATGATACGCTGAAAATTGATACCGCTAAAGTCATGATCCGGGAAATAGAATTTCATGGCTCCGAAAAAATGGAGAACCAGGGTGACAGTCTTGGTCATAGTGACAGCCTTGGCAATGAAGAACATTACCATCATCATTACGCCAATGAAGATTCCACTGAATTTGAAGCAGGGCCATATATACTGAATTTAAATTTGGATACTACCCTGACAACGATAGCGATCAATCAATTGCCAAACGGAACATACAACGCTATTTCGTTTAAAATTCACCGGCCATTACCTAATGCTTCTGTCCAGGACTCCGACTTTGTGGATGGCCCCGGCATACGACAACGCTATTCCATTGTTGTTAAAGGCTACTTCAACGGTAAACATTTTGTATTTAAAACGCCTGAAACAATAAGGGAACACATTTTTCTGAATCCACCATTGACGATTTCCGATTCACTCAACTCATATAATGCCACTATTAATGTTGATGTCAGCAAATGGTTTATCGGCCGTGACGGCAATATTATAGACCCAACGGATCCACACAGTAAATTTGCTATCAGCTGGGCTATTCATCGTTCTTTCCGGGCCTTCAAAGATAATAACGAAGACGGACATGAAGATCATGATGAATGGGGAATGAATCATGACCAGAACAATAATGACAACCATCAGGGTAACGAAAATGATGGAAATAGCTAAATAATCATACTTTTAATCTCTAATCATGACTAAAGGTTGCCGTTTACGGCAGCCTTTTTTTATTCCACAATACATTTGGCAACCCGACGTATCATAATTCATATCATTGCCAATTGTTGCAATACGCAAACAGAACCAAATCACATCCGGATATTGCACTCCTTTTTTATATAAAACTTAAAACTTCCAATCTCCTTTTCACGAACAAATACATACGATTTTTCAAGGATCTATCATATCGACCACTATATATATCTACTTACCACAATTTTGCTTTCTGAAAAGATGAGTAGAAGTATAATACCTGCGAGGCAACTGACATCTCATTGCGGTACAGTTATTTGTGGAACTGAAAATTTAATCGTGAAAATATAATATTAAAGGAGATATAAATATGAATCCTATTATTAAAAAAGCTATACCTAAAACATTTCATATGATAATTTTGATGTCTTTATTTGGAGGGTTATTAGTATTTCAGGCTTGTGATAATAATACAACAAATATCAATTCTAACGGACCGGGACATGGAAAAGGAAGAGTTAATGTTCATATGACCGATTCACCGGCCCAATTCGATGCATTAACGATAAATATCGTGCGTATTGAAATTCATGGTACCGGTTCTGATTCTGCCAACAATAAATGGCAAGTTATCAGTGATTCCAGTCAAACCGTAAATATTATGGACCTTACAAACGGTAAATCAAAGTTACTCGGTACAAAGGATCTCGAACCGGGTACTTACAATCAAATACGTCTGATTCTCGGATCTGGAAATACTGTTACAGTAAATGGAAAAACATATCCAATCAAAATTCCAAGTGGTCAACAGACAGGTTTGAAAATAAATATAAATACCAATATCAGTTTAACGTCGGGTAGTATAAAAGACCTGTTATTAGATTTCAATGCAGCAAAATCGGTACACAGAACCGGCAATGGTCGTTATATGATGAAACCTGTTATTCACGCTGTCAACAAACAAATTGATGGGTATATCAAAGGACAGGTTCAACCGGCTCAAGCTTCGATATTTGCCATTAATGGCAGTGATACGACCAATACTTATGCTGATTCGACAAGTGGTAATTTTAAATTGATGGGATTGACACCGGGTACTTATTCCCTGTCCATTATGCCCAAAGATACCACATATTCCGACACAACACTTACCGGTATACAAGTTAATTCAAGTGATACCACCGATGTCGGTACCATAACCCTTCATCAAAAATAATTTCCATACTCGCATTTATCTATTCATCATAAATCGTTAGTCAAAAAGGTAAGTTAACTTGGTTCGGGAGGCTGTCTCATGAATTATGGGCAGTCTCCTTTCTATATAATTATAGATTTATTTGATCAAGATGGCTTAAACCCAATAGTTTATTAAATAAGACATTTTTCTTACTCTACCCATCAGTTATCTCACCATTTTTCTATGCCCTGGCGACTGATTTTAAAATTCAGGTCACGTCTTTCCATTCCTTCCCGCCTATAAAAAATATCCAACATTTTATTTACGTGTTAATACCGGAATCCGTTCTCTACCAAGCTATTTAACACTTATTAATACACGGTTAATGATATTTTACAAGTTATCCGTTTTTTGAAAGGATAAACCGGGAATAAATGCCTAATCTTTGTTGTCTAATACATAAAGATCAAATGGTAATCATAATTATCGAATATTAGTGAACCCGCTAATTTATATATCAACTTTTTTTATTGGCTGTGGAAAACCAATATTCGAGATCATTGATCATTTGAAGCACATTTTGGGTATTCCATTTTTTCATGAGATACAACTTCTCATAATCATATATCACAAGTTAATCTGACTAAACGGACCCCGACCAGATAGCGAATTTTTAAACTTACTTAATGCAGAATAATGAAAATTAAAACCTATATCATAGCTGCCGTTGTCATTATTATTGGAACCGGCGCGTATTATTATTTGAATAATAATACCTCAAAAAAAATAGAGTGGCGGACAACCAAGGCTGAAAAGGGAGATATTAATATCCTGGTAAACACAACCGGTACTCTTCAGGCCGATACTACCGTAGACGTAGGTACTCAGGTATCCGGTATAATTGCCAAGTTATATGTCGATTTTAATTCAAAAGTGAAAAAAGGGCAACTCATAGCCCTCATCGATACAACCACCCTGGCAGCTCAAGTAGATAACGCCAAAGCATCCCTGAAGAGTTCTGAAGCACAATTACGATTAGCCGAAGAAAATTTCAAGCGTACTACACAACTTTATAATAAACAACTGGTGGCTAAGTCCACCTACGATCAGGATAAAGTTAATCTTGAAGTGGCAAGAAGTAATGTTGAAGTTGACAAGGCCAGGGTTAAATCAGCACAGCTAAACCTGGACCATGCGACAATTTACGCCCCGATAAGTGGAGTTGTCATAAATAAGAATGTCAATGTCGGACAAACAGTAGCCGCAAGTTTTAATACACCGACGTTATTTACCATTGCCAACGACCTATCAAAAATGCAGGTGCAGGCTGATATTGATGAGGCTGACATCGGCCAGGTTAAGGTAGATCAGCCGGTAGACTTTACCGTTGATGCTTTTCCTGATGATACATTCAAGGGTAAGGTTAAACAAATACGATTAAATCCTACTACCACAAATAATGTTGTGACTTATACTGTAATCATTGATGTATCAAATCCGAATTTAAAATTGATGCCCGGTATGACAGCCAACATTTCTATCAGAACGGCTGAGGCTGATAATATCATTAAAATTCCGTCCATGGCCCTTCAATTTAAACCACCTGCTAATTACCTGAAAAACTTACATAAGAATCGGCCGGGGACGTCCGGAACACCAAATACCAATACTCAAAGAAGTAAAAGGCAACCTTCCAGAATGCCAGAGTCCACCGGTCTTCAAGGTCAGAAAATTTTACAGCCCGGAGATAAAACGGTTATATGGATTAAGAATGGTCAGCAAATTAAACCTGTACGTGTAACCGTAGGACTTTCAGATGGTAGCAATACAGCTGTATCAGGTAATATCAATGCCGGTGACGATGTAGTTATTGGTGCTATAATGCCGAATAATAAACAAATGGAACGCAGTCCATTTAGCAGAAGGAGATAAATATGGCACCAACTATCGTTTCCGTAAAAAATATTACTAAGATTTATAAGATGGGTGAAGTTAAGGTCCACGCCCTGCGGGGTATAGACCTTGATATCCACAAAGGTGACTTTACAGCTATCATGGGCTCCAGTGGATCAGGAAAATCTACTTTCATGAATATTCTCGGTTGCCTCGATGTCGCTACAACCGGCCAATATCTTCTTGATGGTGTGGACATCAGTAAGTTAGACAGAGACGAGCTTGCCGCTTTACGTAATCATAAAATTGGTTTTGTATTTCAATCATTTAACCTTCTGCCACGTACATCCGCTCTTGAAAATGTGGAGTTACCGTTGATGTACAACAAAGGCGTCAGTAATAAATACCGTATTGAACGTTCCATGGAAGCCCTTAAAGCAGTCGGACTTGCTGATAGAGCTCATCATTTACCCAACCAGTTATCCGGTGGACAACAACAAAGGGTTGCTATTGCCCGATCTCTTGTTAATGATCCCAAAATGGTACTTGCTGATGAGCCAACAGGTAACCTTGATACACACACCAGTGTGGAGGTAATGGACATCTTCCAACGGCTGAATGAGGAATCGGGCATTACGGTGGTTTTGGTCACTCACGAACATGATATAGCTCAATATGCCAGCAAAAACGTTGTTTTCAAAGATGGGAAAATATCAGAACAATTAGCCGTTGATAATCGACGTAAAGCCAGGGAAGAGCTTTCTCATATTAGTACTATTGAGGAGGATAATCAGTGAAATTCACAAATCTTTTCAAAATTGCTTTTCGATCACTTGGGAAGAATAAAATACGAACTTTCCTGACCATGCTTGGCATTATAATCGGAGTTGCTTCGGTCATTGCGGTTTTAGCAATTGGACAAGGATCACGGAATAGTATCCAGGAACAAATTAAGAGTCTGGGTACCAATATGATCATTGTTTTTTCCTCTTCTCAGCATCGCGGAGGAGTCTCCTCAGGTGCCGGTACCACCCAAAGGTTAACCGTAGATGATGCCCTGGCTATTGCCAAACAATGTCCTGATATACAATATGTTACACCCGAAGTAAGTACCGGTGGACAAGTTATGTACGGGGCCAATAACTGGCATACTAATGTTGACGGTGTTTATTCCAGTTACTTTGGTATCCGTAAATGGAAAATTAAATACGGCGAATATTTCAACCAGGTTCAGGAAAGCAGAGCAGATAAAGTATGCCTGCTTGGCCAGACTGTAGTGGATAATCTTTTTGGATCTTCGGTCGATCCCGTAGGAAAATATATTCGTATTGATAAAATACCTTTTAAAGTTATAGGTACACTTCAAAAAAGAGGCCAAAACGGATTCGGCAGAGATGAAGACGATGTTATTATCGCCCCTTTTTCGACAGTACGTAACAGGATGAACCATGTTCGCCATATCCATTTAATTCTGGCATCAGCAGTAAGTGATAAATATATGAGCCTTGCCATGAATGAAATAGGCGATGTGTTGATGTCGCGCCATAAAATTAGCAATCCTGAAAACGCTGATTTTACCATCCGTACCCAGGTTCAATTTGAACAGGCGGCTGATGCTACTTCTAAAATATTAACGATCCTTCTCACGGGTATTGCCAGCATATCTTTAATTGTGGGCGGTATCGGTATCATGAATATTATGTTTGTATCAGTAACGGAACGAACACGGGAAATTGGTATTCGCCTGGCCATAGGTGCACGTGGTAAAGATGTGTTACTCCAGTTCCTGATTGAATCGATATTGATCAGTTTTATTGGTGGATTTATCGGTATGGCGGTGGGACTCATATCCACAAATGCCGTGAATACCTTTATGCACTGGCCTGTACAAATAACCACTAATTCAATCATTCTCGCTTTTGTTTTTTCTGCCATGATTGGAATTTTCTTTGGCTGGTACCCGGCTCGTAAAGCAGCTAACCTGAACCCGATTGATGCTCTCAGATATGAATAATAAAGAAATATTAACGCGATTTTTCTTCATGATATAACATATTCATAATAACTTGCCTCCATAAAGCACACACAAATAGGGGTCATACCATTCATCAAGAGAGTATGGAGGTAAGTTTATGAATATACCATTCACCATTCACGATTTTCTTCAGGTTTTTGGTGTCTATAATAAAGCCATTGAACCGATACAGATTATCGCCTATCTACTTGGTATCACGACACTCTTTTTACTTTACAAAGGAACAAAACGATCAAGTAAATTCGTAAATGCCATACTTGGTTTATTCTGGATCTGGATAGGATTCGCTTATCATATACATCATTTTAGCACAATCAATAAAGCCGCTTATATATTCGGTGTTTTATTTATAATTCAAGGCTTAATATTTCTTTATATGTCTTTTTCTACAAATGACATTATCTATACTTTCGATAAGAAATTCTCTAATATAATTGGTGTCTTGTTCCTTCTTTACGCAATGATAATTTATCCAATATTTAATGTTATCTTAGGCCATTCTTACCCATATATGCCGGTTTTTGGAGTAGCTCCCTGTCCTACTACAATATTTACATTCGCCCTCTTACTGATGATCCAGAACAAGGTGCCATATTTTATCATGGCCATACCCGTATTATGGTCTATTATAGGACTGAGCGCATCAATTAATTTGGGGATATCAGAAGATTACGGACTTGCTGTCGCAGGTATATTATCTGTCTTTCTCATCCCCTTGCACAATCGCAACTTTTCCATCACTTGATAATGTAATGATCTAATATACTAATCCTTAACTATTTGCGCAGTAAATACTTGATTATAATAATTCTTATGATTAAATATATAATCATCTATACAACTATTCATATTCAGGGGGTGGACAATGAAAAAATCATCACTTTTTATTACCCGCACATTATTAGGATTAACGTTACTATTCTTTATACTTATTTTCACAAGTTGTACGGGAGGTAGTTATGTAATTATAAAAGGAGGTATAGTATCCACATCACATTCCATGAACGGGTCTTATTCAAAATTTTCAGGATATTACTATCGGCAAATAACACTCTATAAAAACAATAATGTCTATATGAATTACCACTCTATAACCCATAGAGGTACCATAGCACTTGAGTTAATCGATGATAATGGTAATGTGCTATATAAAACAAAAAAATTAGCAGAAAGAAACTATCCGATTCATATATCACAATCAGGGAAATACAGAATTGAAGTAATAGGTAATAATCATAAGGGAAGCTTTAAACTGACATGGCATGTAAGTTAATCATCTGATAATTCTGAAAAACGACTGTTCCATATTTTGGATTGCAAGGAAGGGTTGGTTGCAAACATTACTAAACTATTTCTTCTGTGCCGTTACACATATAGCCGAAATAGGATTCATAACTTTGAAAGAGATATGAATATTCTGATATCCTGCATCTGTTAGCCAATCTGATACTTCTTTGCCAACCTGACGAACCTCATCATCGGATTTTGTCCAACGCGGTTGAAGTGTGATTGCTATATTTCCCCCTTTTTTCAATACTCGCTTCACTTCTTTAAGGTTTGCAAGCCGGTCAGGCCAGAATTGAAAACTGTTAATGGCATAAACGTTATCGAAAGACTCTCCTTCATACGGTAAAGCGGCCACACTGCCCTCTCTAATCTCCACGCGGCCTTCTGAAACCGCTTTCCTATTTCTGCGTGTAGCTTGTTTGACCATCACATCGGAATGATCAATACCGGCAATAAAAGCATTAGGATATTTCTGAGTCATCAGTTCAATGGTCGTACCGGGTCCGAAGCCAATTTCAAGCACGTCCACTCCATCATCAAGATGTAAAACTTCAATAGTCCATTCTCCAAGTTTCCTGTTGCTTTTCGACATTACCAATCCCAGGAAGTGACCGACCAGGCCTTCAGGCTTTCCAAATGATTTTAACGGATGTTGTTCCATAACGATATCCTTATTACTAATTACAATAATAATAGTACATTATACACATATTATTTAATCAAATGTATCAAATAAGAGATTTAAATTCGGATGACTTTCCATTCTCTTAATAGGTCCCCAACAATCTTTCCAGCTCCAATTATTTGGACGACAACGTAAAAAGCTAAAAAATGAATCGTCTTAATAGGCCTATATTAAATTTAGATCCGTGATCACCAAGGTATTTATGCTACAGTAAATGAAAGGATAATAGACTTATTTGTAATTCCATAGTCATCGATAATTACCATTTATAGTATTACTCAAGAGTTCCATTCTGCTTTTACATTTTAGTATTATCCATAGGTTCTGGTAAAAATATGTTCTACAAATAGTTACTTTTTCATGACCAACTACGAAAGTTCATATTTGTTATTTCAACTTTTTATCAGCAAGTCAAAAACTGAATTTTGATCCTGATGTATCATAGGTAAACTCTCTCATATGCATAAAACTTTGGGATACGTAAATAACACATTATTAAAATTTTAGAATAAAAGCCATTCCATAATCGTTTTATATATCTACTTATTCCAAAGAGTTTTTGTATCTTATCTATTCCAGAAAAAATTATACGTGTAACGGATCAGGACTAATGTCAGATAAACCTCACGATTATTGCGGTATTTTCGGCATCTTCAACCATCCTGAAGCTGCTGTTCAGACATATTATGGGTTGCATTCGCTTCAACACCGGGGTCAGGAATCAGCGGGTATTGTAGCCTCCCGATTTGATGAAAACAGGAAAACCCAGATCATGCCTGTTCATAAGGACTTTGGACTTGTGTTGAATGTATTTGACGATAAAAAAATATTAACCGATACACTCGCCGGTTCATCAGCCATCGGACATAACAGATACTCGACCAGTGGTGCTTCCAATAACCCAATGAATATTCAACCCTTCCGGGTTCATTATAAAAATGGGAATGTGGCACTCGGTCATAACGGAAATTTAACGAATGCACGTGTCCTGCGGCAGCGTTTCGAGAAAGAAGGAGTCTTATTCCAGACTACATCGGATACCGAGCTCATTTTACACCTGATTTCACACAGCCAGGAAAAAAATCAGCTTGATCAGATTATCGATGCCCTGCGCCAAATTGAGGGGGCCTATTGTCTCGTAATTTTAACGGATGATAAGTTAATAGCAGTACGTGATCCAAATGGCTTTCGGCCTCTTTGCTTTGGCCGTTTAAATGGTTCGTATGTTGTTGCCAGCGAAACCTGTGCATTTGATATCATTGGAGCAGAATATATAAGAGATGTAGATCCCGGCGAGATATTAATCATCGATCGGAATACCATAAAAACGGGTGAACCGGAATCCGTTTACCTGCCGCCCCGGGAAGGTACAAAAACAAGCCAGTGTATTTTTGAATATGTTTACTTTTCAAGGCCCGATAGCCGGATATTTCAGGAAAATGTAGATAAAGTACGCCGCAAGATAGGAAAGTACCTTGCCCGGGAATTTCCAATATCAAAAATAGTAAGTCAACATAGCGATAAAGATCCTATTGTCATTTCAGTACCCGACTCCAGCAATACCGCGGCAATAGGCTATGCCAGCGAGAATCAAAAAATGGGTTATGAATGTAAATTTGAGATCGGCCTGATCAGAAATCATTACGTCGGCCGGACATTCATCTCACCCGGACAGAAAAGCCGTGAGCAAAAAGTGCGTACAAAGTTTAATATTGTCAGAGGTGTCCTGGAAGACCGTTCGGTTTTAATTGTGGATGATTCCATTGTCCGTGGGACAACTTCTCGTTACCTGGTTGAGATGATACGTAAGGCCAATCCCCTGGAAGTACATTTTCTTGTCAGTTCACCACCAATCACCGATCCCTGTTATTACGGTATGGACTTTCCCAGTCCGGATGAGTTGATCGCCAATGTTTATAACCGCGATGTGGATGCAATAGCCAGGGAACTGGGCGTCGACAGCTTGCATTATTTATCACCATTCGGGCTTGTAAGTGCCGTAAAGGAGGCCAATGATTCGAAACACGGTTATTGTACAGCTTGCTTTACCGGCGATTACCCGGTTCCGGTGATAACGGGAGTAGAGAAAGAAGAAAACGAAATTTATTAATGGAAATAACGGACGCCAAATTCATTCTCAGTGCCCCTACTATAGAAATGTGTCCCGAATCTGCATTATCAGAAGTATGTTTTGCAGGCCGGTCGAATGTGGGAAAATCATCTTTAATTAATATTCTTACCAATCGAAAAAAACTTGCACGTACCAGTAATACACCCGGTAAAACTCAATTATTAAATTTTTATTCCATAAATAATGACCTGTTTTATTTGGTAGACTTACCTGGTTATGGATATGCGAAAGTATCCCAAAAGAAGAAATCTACCTGGGGTAAAGAAATGCAGCGGTATCTGAAGGAACGTTCACAGATTCGAATGATATTCCAACTTATAGATATTCGGCATGATCCGACCCGGCTTGATGAAGATTTCATCTTTTGGATGGCGGAAAATCATCTGCCGTTTTCCATCATAATGACCAAGGCAGACAAATTATCGAAAAATAAACAACAAAAGAGTCTGGCTCGTTTAAAACATATACTTGATGACATGAATATTGAAGTTCCTATTGTCATCAGTTCCGCTCATACCAGAAAAGGAACAGAAGAGATTCTCTCTATTATTGAAGAATTCATCTGATTTTTTACTCTGTTGTCAGATACGGCATAAATAAATATTGAACTAAAAATAAGATCAAATGTCTTACAAAATACTCATACTCGACGGTGTGAATCCCGTCTGTGAAAAGGTTTTTAAAGAAAGAGATATGGAAGCTGTTAACTCTCCAAAGCTTCCCAAAGAGGAATTACTGAAAGTACTACCGGATTATGATGCCATGGTTGTTCGCAGCGCCACAAAGGTAACTCCAGACATACTCAAGGCTGCAAAAAAATTAAAAATCGTCGGCCGGGCCGGTGTAGGAGTCGATAATATTGATATCGATGCCGCCACACAGTCAGGCGTACTGGTGATGAATACCCCCAATGGCAATACCATCTCAACCGCTGAACATACGTGCGGGATGATGTTAGCCCTGGCTCGTAATATACCCGTTGCTGTCAGCACTGTTAAGAATGGCGGATGGGACCGGAAAAAATATATGGGAACCGAACTTCATGGCAAGAACCTTGGTATTGTAGGCCTTGGTAAAATCGGCTCTGAAGTTGCCGCCCGCATGCAGGCCTTTGGCATGAATATATTAGCCTTCGATCCCTTCACTACCCATGAAAAAGCCAGTGAAATTGGTGTGGAATTGGTAGAGTTGGATGATTTGTTGTCGAAATCAGATTTTCTGACTGTTCACACTCCTCTTACCGATAAAACGAAAGATCTCATCTCAAAGAAAAATGCCCAAAAGCTTAAGAAAGGTATACGTCTCATTAATTGTGCCCGGGGGGGTATCTATAATGAAGAAGACATGAAAGAACTTCTTGAGAACGGGACAATTGCCGGTCTTGCTGTTGATGTTTATACACAAGAACCACCAAGTGAAACCTTTCTGGAAATCCTTAAAATGCCGAATGTTGTATGTACTCCACACCTTGGAGCATCAACCGAAGAAGCACAGGAAAAAGTAGCAGAGCAAGTAGCTCAACAGATAGCTGACGGTTTGGAGAAGAAAAGTTATAAAGGCAGCCTTAATGGCAAGTCGATTGCATTGAGTACCAATAAGGAAGTACAGCCTTATCTGAACCTTGCCGAACAACTGGGACAATTTGCCGCACAGGTCTCTCCGAAACATTCCAGTAAGCTTTCCATTGAATACACCGGTAAATGTACGCAATATTCAGATGTACTGACCGACTCATTATTGAAGGGATATCTTCAAAACGAGGTCGATGAAGCCATCAATTTGATTAATGCCCGTTTTCTTGCGGATAATAAGGGCCTTAATATTGAGGAGACTGTGACAACAGCTTCCAAAACCTATTCCGATCTCATCACTGTATCATTTGAAAACGGATCATACCATAAAATTTCCGCTACTTTATTTGGCGGTGATGATTTCCGTATTGTCAATATCGATGAATTCAGCATCGAAATACGTTTGGAAGGCAACATATTACTATATCGTAATATTGACAAACCAGGGATGTTATCCACCGTAAGTACTACGCTTGCCAATGAACAAATTAATATTGCTTCTTTGAGCCTGGGCAGAAATAAAAAAGGTACCAATGCCATTACTGCCATTGCAGTTGATCAACCGTTAAGTGACGATCATTTGAAACCTATCCAGGAACTCGACGGTGTTAAAGAAGTGCGGTATATAAACCTGAATTAATGTAATCGTTTTTCATAATACAAGGCTGTAACCTGTTTGGGTTTCAGCCTTGTATTGATATCTATAAATCATTTTTTTCAAGCCACTCATAGAATTTTTGTACAGCTTGTCCCCTGTGGCTGATGCGATTCTTTTCCTCCTGATCTAATTCAGCAAAAGTTAGTTCATATCCTTCCGGCTTAAACACCGGATCGTATCCGAATCCATTTTCACCTTTGGGGCGATTGATTATGAATCCCTTACAAACTCCCTCAAAATATTCTACTGAACCCTCACGTATAAAAGCAATTACTGTCCGGAACCGGGCTTTACGCTGATTTTCATCCTTGAAGCGGGACATTTCTCTCAACAGTTTTCGTACGTTATCTTCGTAGGTAACATCTTCGCCCGCATATCGTGCGGAATAAACACCGGGCCTCATATCCAAGGCTTCCACTTCCAGACCGGTGTCATCAGCCAGTGACGGTAAACCGGTTTCACTAGCAACATATCGGGCTTTTTTTAATGCATTCTCCTGCAATGTCGTACCATCTTCGATAACCTCTTTTAAACCTGGGAAATCAGCCGCCGACATGAGTTCAATATCCAGTGGTTTAAGAATCTGTCTCAGCTCTTCGATTTTATGAGGATTTCGGGATGCCAGTACGATTTTTTTCATTCCGGGGCCAAAGTTTATAATAGAGGTTAATACCGCTGCCGATAGTAAGTAAACCGTTCAACACAGCAAATACAATGTCGTTTTGTAAAATTGCATATAATGTCAGAATTCCACTCGATGTTACATATAGAATTACGAATAACAGGTTTACCGGTGTTCTACCTTCTCTGATGGTCTCCCATGTTTGGGGCACCCATGCGCCAAGAAGCAGTGCTAACCCCACCCAACCAATAATTTGTATCATATTACTTGTTTAAATGTATTCAGGAATCTCACTCAATCTACGAAATTCAAGATACCTCTCATTGATCTCATCCGATGTTAATTTCTTAAGCCGGCCGGTTCCGAATTCTTCTACACAGTAACTGGCCATCACGGAACCAAAAATAACAGCCCTTCTCATATTATCATCCGATAACTCATTTGTATAAGCTAACCAGCCGATAAATCCTCCAAGGAACGTATCACCCGCTCCTGTGGGATCATAAATATCTACAATTGGATATGCCGGAGCTGAAAAGATACTTGAATCAGTGAACAACATAGCTCCATGCTCACCTTTCTTAATAATGAGTGTATCCGGACCCATCTCCCTGATTATTTCAGCGGATTTGATCAGGTTCGGATTGTCAGCCAGTTCACGCGCTTCCGAATCGTTGATAATCAATACGTCGACTCTTTTTAAGGTCTCTATCAGAGCATCCTTAGCACCCTCAATCCAAAAGTTCATGGTATCACAAACTACCAGATCCGGATTATTCACCTGATCCAGCACTTTCATCTGTAACTCGGGGGCGATGTTACCCAGACAAACATACTTGCTATCGACATATGATTCCGGAATTACCGGTTTAAAATTCTCAAAGACGTTTAACTGGGTATCGAGTGTGTCACGTTTATTCAAATCAAAATGATATTTACCGGCCCAGTAAAAAGTCTTACCTCTTTTATCTACCTGCAGGCCTTCCAGGTCAATACTTTTCTCCTTTAGCAGATTAATATCATCTGAACTGAAATCATTACCTACGACACCCACCAGTTTTACAGGATCCGCAAAATAGCTTGATGCCAATGAAATATAGGTTGCTGATCCTCCAAGGGTCTTTTCAACTTTCCCGAAGGGTGTCTCTATTCCATCGTAAGCAACTGATCCAACAACTAAAACACTCATATACTCAATTTCTTTTTGATTTATTTATTCGATTCACGGTTTTTAATCTCCAAAAAGATTTCAAACGTTATAATATAACAATTCATTACCTTTTTAGTGCCGGTTAATAGTAATCAGTTAATGCAGTGTTTTAAAATTCTCACGATGGTATTTCAGACCATATACCATATGAATCAACATTACAGCATTTCCATTTCAAATTGAGTAATAAAAATACGTTATTTATAAAATGACAACAGAATGGATTTACAGCATATCGGGATTAATACTTTTTGCCATTTTACATTCATTTTTAGCAGGGCATTCTCTAAAAAGACGATTTTTCAACAGGTGGCCGAAGTTAAAGCCTTTTTATCGTGTGTTTTATAATCTTTTTTCACTTTTATATCTCGTTCTCTGGTTTATTTTTATTCCACCACCAGACATAAAGCTATATAGTATACCCATTCCTTATGCTTACATATTCATTCTCATTCAATTGATGAGTTTATATCTGATCCTTAAATCGGCACGGGAATTTGGCACGGCCCGATTTTTCGGTATCCCGCAAGTAAAAGCTTATTTTCGTTATGGTAAACTACCCGAATATTATGACGAAATGAGACGCGGAGAGTTAGTCACCAGGGGAATATACAAGTGGGTTCGCCATCCTCTTTATACTTTTAGCCTGCTATTATTAATATCCTCACCGGTAATGACCACACGTTTACTTGCCATAATCATATTTGGCATACTCTATTTTTACATCGGCTCGATTTACGAAGAAAGAAAGCTTATAGAACGTTTTGGTGAGTCATATAAAAAATATCAAAGAGACGTGCCGCGGCTGATCCCGTGGAAAATTCCTAAAAAATAATATTTATTAGTTGAAAGGATATTATTATCCGCCGACCTCTCTTAGAATAGTCACAATATCATTATAACCCCGTTGCTTGGCCCATATCAGTGCCGTCTCCCCGGTTTTATCCTTATGATTGACATCAGCCCCATTGCGTAACAAAATTCTTACTACATCGATATGATTTTTGGCTACAGCATACATCAATGGTGTTACTCCGGCATTATCCGATCCATTAATATCAGCGCCCGCTTCAATTAATATAGCCGTTATATTTGCATATCCTTTTAAAGCAGCCATATGTAAAGGGGTACCTCCCGTTTTAGTGGCAACATTAACATTCGCTCCCTCTTTAATCAGAATATTTACAGCCTTCAGGTTACCATCAAAGACAGCCCAGGTCAAAGCGGTGTTACCCGTGTCGTTCTTATGACTGAGTTTTGCACCATCTTTAATCAGCAATCTGATTATAGATGGATCATTCTGAGCGGCAGCGTACATCAAAACGCTGGAACCCAGTTTATCCTGGGAATTAATATTGGCTCCGTCATTTATGGCATTCAATATCTGACGGTAATCTTTAACAGCTACCGCATGTAATAAACGGTTATTCAAATTTTGTGCCTGAACAACCGTTGTAAATATGGTCATACACATAAATAAATAAAAGAAGCCAACTGTTTTTTTGATTTTTCCCATATGCGGGAAACAATCAGCTTTCACCATTTTCATGAAAATTCATTGTAGCCTGATAATCGTGCAAATTTTATTAGATTAAAAAGGATAATATGTTATTGAAGGCATTACAAGAATTCATCACTTATTTTATTCTTTAATGGATACATTTTACAATTATTTGAAAATTAGGATAGACCAGGAATTGCCGGGACACCCGGCCCAGTTGAAAATGGCCCCTCAACCAAATGAAGGGCGGCGGACGCTTGCTCCCCCATCCGATGATGTAAAAATGAGTAGTGTTTTGATTTTACTTCATGACACTATCGAAGGCGGAAGAGAATTACTCCTTACTCTTCGTACAGAAAATCTTCCTACACACAAAGGCCAAATTAGCTTTCCCGGCGGCAGATCAATGGATGGAGAATTGGCTGTAGAAACGGCACTACGGGAAAGTGAAGAAGAGGTAGGTTTAAACACGTCTGAGATCCATATCCTGGGGATACTTACCGGACTTTACCTCTCCAATAGCAATAATTATATATATCCTGTAGTCGGCTATATTGATCATCGCCCGAAATTAACGATCAACCCATACGAAGTTGCTGAAGCTTTTTTTGTAGATTTGGATACCCTGCTGAAATCCGATAATTTGAAAGTTGAGGAATGGACCATCAGGGATAAGAAATATAAAGTACCATATTGGGCGATTCATCCCGAAACACCCTTGTGGGGCGCAACAGCAATGATATTAAGTGAATTTCTGACACTCTATAAACAATTCAAACAGGAATATGAACCATCGTCGGATTCCTGATATGTATGATTATATTTCAAATCACTCATAACATACGTTCGGTTACCGCATTTTTAAGTAACGTGAGTTCGAGATAAGCCAGATACTGTTTGATTTTTTTTAAGACGTTTCAGCTTTCAGAACCCATGCTGCTAACCCCCGGATCTCCTCAAGTGGACTTTAATCTCCGCCTGAGTGGGATAAACACCGGGTATCGTAAGGGCGATATTTTGAGGGATTTCATTATATAGAGCTCACGTTAATTAATCATTGGAGCATCGTTGAAGCGTCAC
>Ga0102956_1000267_pt1 | contig 18387 bp, 20 predicted proteins | sample SalPonF2_A_D2_MG_FD_84515 | JGI IMG/M metagenome (GOLD analysis project Ga0102956, IMG submission 84515) | Salt pond soil microbial communities from South San Francisco under conditions of wetland restoration - Salt Pond MetaG SF2_A_D2_MG ...
GACACAGGGGCCTGCTATTAGCAGAAAAGAATGTCCTGAACCTACGTGTATGGGCTCTTGATTGCCGGGTCTGCTGATTGAAACGATATCCACGATTATCTAACCAGTTTGCATCAGTTGGACTGTCTGAGGAGCAGGGACAGCGAGCGCATTCCCCGTAGCTTGAAGTCTACGCTTATCTGCCGCGGGGAGCTTTAATGCAGCCCTGTTGCCGGTTACTATTGCTGGGAAAATGCTAAGGCGGCCTTGATGAAATCCCGGAACAGGGGGTGCGGCTTCATTGGTTTTGATTTGAATTCCGGATGGAACTGGCAGCCAAGAAACCAGGGATGATCAGCCAGTTCAACAATTTCAACAAGGGTATCATCAGGGGATGTTCCGCTGATGATCAGGCCTTTGGCAACAAGTTCTTCGCGCAGGTCCGGGTTGAATTCATAGCGGTGGCGATGCCGCTCCTGGATCTCTTTCTGGTTATAGGCTGTAGCGGCTAAGGTCGACTTGTGAAGGTTGCAGGGATAACTCCCAAGCCTCAAGGTCCCACCCATGTCCGAGGTCTCATCCCTGACCTGCACCTGCTTGGTGCGATAATCATACCATTCCTTCATTAAATAAATAACCGGATACGGGGTTTTAATATCGAATTCTGTACTGTGTGCGCCTTTCATGCCTGCAATGTTTCTGGCAAATTCAACAACCGCCAGCTGCATGCCGAGACAGATACCGAAATAGGGAATTTTGTTGGTCCTGGCATAATTGACAGCAATGATCTTGCCTTCAATTCCCCGCTTACCGAAACCACCAGGCACTAGGATGCCTTGACATCCTTCCAGGGCATCGGTTGAACCGCTTTCTTCAAGCTCATCAGCACTGACATAACGCAGATCAACCCTGGCATCATTGGCAATGCCGCCATGCACAAGTGCTTCATGCAAGCTCTTATAGGACTCTGTTAAATCTACATATTTCCCAATAATGCCGATTATGACATGATGCTTGGGATTTTTGATCTTTTCAACCAGCTTCTGCCAGGCATCTATGCGGGGTGCGCCTGTCCAGATATTAAGGAGTTCAAGGATCTTGTCATCCAGGCCTTCTTTATGGAAAAGAACAGGCACCTCGTAGATGCTCTTCACGTCCTTGGCCGTAATGACTGCATCGGTAGGGACATTTGTGAACAGGGCGATCTTTTCCTTCAGGCTTTTGCTGAGGGTCTTTTCCGTCCTGCACAGAAGGATATCCGGCTGAATACCAATGGCGCGCAATTCCTTGACACTGTGCTGTGTAGGCTTTGTCTTCACCTCGCCCGCAGTTTTAATGTATGGTACCAGGGTCACGTGTATAAACAGGGAATTATTGCGGCCGATATCAAAACGGAACTGGCGGATTGCCTCAAGGAATGGCAATCCTTCAATATCGCCGATGGTGCCGCCAATTTCAATAATGGCCACGTCAACAGTATCAGCAAGCTGCAGGATGGCGTTTTTTATCTCGTCAGTAATATGGGGGATGACCTGAACAGTCCCGCCCAGGTACTCGCCACGCCTTTCCTTGGAAATTACCGAATAGTATATGCGGCCCGAGGTATAGTTGTTTATCTGGGCCATGACGGCATTGGTGTAGCGTTCATAATGCCCCATGTCCAGATCTGTCTCAGCCCCGTCATCGGTAACATACACCTCGCCATGCTGGAAAGGGTTCATGGTGCCGGGATCGACATTGATGTATGGGTCTAGTTTCTGGAAGGTGACTGAAAGCCCACGGCTTTCGAGAAGAGCGCCAATTGATGCTGCTGCCAAACCCTTGCCCAGAGAAGAGAGTACCCCACCGGTGATAAAAATGAACTTTGTCCGGGTGGTTGGCTTTGGAGAATTCATGGGCCCCACTATAGCAACATGACCATAAATCGCCAATGAAAAAAACAATACCGTAAAACTTTCTCAGTCATCAACGGGGCCTGATAAAATCAATCGATTACGAGTGCAATACCTGTCGTCGAAGCTTTCGAAGTCCCACTTCGTTCCCTATCTGCGGGATCGACAAAAATACAGGAATATATCGAAAAACTTTGACATCCTTAAGAACCGTTTTTAAAGTGCCATTTTCGTAAGTAAAAGAACTTCATTAAACATCTCAAATTTGACTTGTATGGATTTTCTGCAGCTGGCTGACAAAAAAATTATCATCTTCGGTTTGGCAAACCGGAAATCCGTTGCCTGTGCCATTGCAAAAGTTTTGCAGGAGGCAGGCGCTGAGGTTATACACGTCGTCCGCAGTCCTGCCAGAAAGGAAACTGCCCAAAAGCTTTTTCCCAATTCCAGGGTTTTTGTCTGCGATGTGGAGGATGAGGACAATATTGCCCGGGTGCGGAAGGAAATCGCCGCGTCCACCGACGGAAAGATCCACGGCATCGTGCACTCAATCGCCTTTGCCAACTATGCAGACGGCCTCAAGCCGTTTCACGAGACAAACAAGAAGGATTTTCTTCAGGCAGTCGATATTTCCTGTTTTTCACTCATTTCCATCTGCAAACATTTTAAAGACATGCTTGCTGCCAACGGATCTGTTGTGACCATATCAATTTCCTCCACAAGGATGGCTGCAGAAAACTACGGCTATATGGCACCCATCAAGGCTGCTCTGGAATCATCGCTTTGCTTCCTGGCAAAAAGCTTCTCCGGCTTTTCAAATGTCCGTTTCAATGCCGTCTGCCCGGGATTACTTAAAACCTCGGCCTCAGCCGGTATCCCTGGCTACGTCGACAGCTACCTCTATGCCGAGAAACTGACACTGCGCCGGAAGGGGCTGCAGACATCTGAAATTGCAGATATTGCCGCCTTCCTTCTGTCAGAACGCTCTGCCGCCATTACCGCTCAGAGCATAGTTGCAGACGGTGGCATGGGCATAAATTATTTTGATGCGGATATTATCACCAGGGTTGTCGATTAATGAAATTCCAACATGTACGTCTGCATGGATTTGGCTATGAACTGCCGCCAAATGTAATAACCTCTGATGCTATTGAAGAAAGGCTGGCCCCTGTTTACGTAAAACTCAAGCTTCCCAAAGGCCGCCTGGAATTGATGAGCGGCATAAAAGAAAGGCGTTTCTGGGACAAGGGAACCAGACCAAGTGACGCTGCGGTACTGGCAGGCCAAAAAGCTTTAGCAGCTTCAGGTCTTCCGGCAAGTGAGTTGGGATGCCTCATATTTACTTCGGTTTCCCGCGACATGATGGAACCGGCTACCGCCTCCTTTGTTCATAATCAACTAGGACTGCCGGAACAGTGCCTTGTCTTTGATATTTCAAACGCCTGTCTTGGTTTTCTGGATGGCATGCTCTTTCTTGCCAACATGATTGAACTTGGCCAGGTTAAATGTGGGCTGCTGGTGGCCGGGGAAACTGCTGAGGACCTGCTGGAATCCACCATAAAAAATTTAGCTGCCGACAACAGCCTGACCCGCAAGACCATCAAGTATTCTTTTGCCTCGCTTACCATCGGTTCAGGAGCGGTTGCCCTGGTTATGACGCATGAGAAATACAGCAGGGGAATGCAAAAGTTCATCGGCGGAGCCTATCGGGCCAACACCAGGCACAGCGAGCTCTGCCAGGGAGGCCAGACCAGCGCTTCCGCTTCCGGGCATGCTTCAACCCTCATGGCTACGGACTCCGAGGAGCTTATGAAGCGCGGCATTGAAACTGCCAAGAATACATGGCATCATTTTCTGGAAGACCTGGGGTGGCTGGGGACTGATATCGATGTCTTCTTCTGCCACCAGGTTGGCCAGGCCCATGCCCGCCTTCTCTTTGAGCGTTTGGGCCTCACCCCTGGAAAGAATTTTGAAACCCTCTCTTTTATGGGTAACACCGGCTCTGTTTCAGCGCCCGTAACCATGGCAATGGGCATTGAACAAGGAGTCTTTAAAAAAGGGCAACGCGCTGCCCTTCTTGGCATAGGCAGCGGCATTAACTGTCTCATGCTGGGGGTGGAATGGTAGATAACTTTTGGCAGTCCGCAGTTGGCAGAAAAAAATATAAGTAAAGCCTTATTCGTTCTTTCATTACTTGTACGCTGAGCTGATGATTATAGTAAGGAATAGCCGGGAACAATGACAGCTGAGAAGGATTCGACAGAACTGACAGAAAACCAGGGGCAGATACTGGTCCACCTGGCCCGAGCAACCATTGCTGCAAGACTCGGGCTTTCTGATGCCGGCAGCAGCAGCATTCCTGACAATCAACTTGCAGATCCGGCTTTCCAGGAACAGCGCGGGACGTTCGTTACCTTAAAGATCAGGAATCAGCTGCGGGGCTGCATGGGCTGCCTGACTCCTTCTGAAACTATCCTGGAGGGCATCCGGCGTAATGCCATTAATGCTGCCTTTAACGATCCCCGTTTCCCGCCACTTACCGGGCCTGAACTTGAACAGGCAGAAATCGAGGTCAGCATACTGACCAATCCCCAGGACCTGGAATACTCCGATGGTAAAGACCTGCTTACAAAACTGCGCCCCAGTCTTGACGGAGCAATCATCAGTAAAGGCATGGCCCGCGCCACCTTTTTGCCCCAGGTCTGGGAGCAGCTCCCCCGCACAGAGGATTTCCTGTCCCATCTCTGCAGAAAAGCGGGGCTTCCCCCTGATGAATGGGAAAAGGGGGAACTGGGTGTATCAATTTACCAGGTCCAGTACTTCCATGAAAACAGCTGAAGTTGTACTAAAACATGAGGTTCTCAAACAGGTGGCAGAGTTGTACCAGGATATGGAGGCTGCCTACGATCAAACTGCAAAAACTTTTGACTTTTCCTGTTCCGGCTGCCCTGACAACTGCTGTGACAGCTATTTTCTGCACCATACTTATACGGAATGGGCCTATCTGTGGTACGGCCTCAGGACTCTTGAGGAAAGCCAACTGCAAAATATTAGTGAAAAGGCTGTAAAGTGTGTGGTGGAAAGCGAAGCAGCACTGGCCCGAGGGAAGCGGGCCATAATAATGTGCCCGCTTAACAGCGATGGACGCTGTTCACTCTACTCCTACAGATTGATGCTTTGCAGGTTGCACGGTGTACCCGCAACCTTCACGAGGCCGGATGGACAAAAACTGGACTTTCCCGGCTGCTTTCGCTGCCAGGAACATCTCGCTGCAGATAATTCCGTCGCACCGCTGGACCGCACCCAATTCTTCAAGCGCCTGGTGGGGCTGGAGATCGGGCTGCTCGGGCACAAAAGGATGACTGCACCCAGGGTGAAATTGACCATTGCGCAGATGGTGGCAAAGGGACCTCCTGAACTATAAATGTGAGTTCCGAATGCTATGAAAAAGACTGAAGACCAGCGGCTTCGTAAAGCTATCCTGGAAGTTATCAATAACCAGATAAGAGACAACGATCCGCCGGAAACAAAACAGACTCTTGACCGGCTCCAGAAGGAGGGGCTCCCAAAAGAAGAGGCCCTCAAGCAAATAGGCTACGTGGTGGCCTCTGAAGTTTTTACTGTTTTAAAAGAAAACCGGAATTACGATCACGCAAAATATATTGCCGCCTTGAACGCTTTGCCGAAACTTCCCTGGGAAAAAGAGAGTTAAAGTGTTTCTACCGGTGATGCATCCTGTTCTGCATGTCATTATCCCGGGTATCACAGCCTGTCTGGCATATCGGAAAATCTGGCTGAAGGCATGGCTGATAATGGTACTTACCATGGTTATAGATTTCGACCATATTCTTGCCTCTCCCGTGTATGACCCGGACCGCTGCTCCATCAATTTTCACCCCCTGCACTCTTACCCGGCAATTGGCGCTTATTCATTGCTCCTGTTTATACCCAAATTAAGAATTATCGGTGCCGGCCTCCTGATTCATGTGGGACTTGATTTTTTAGATTGTGTAGTGTGAAGTCATGAAACTCTCATTAAAGCTCCATCGCGGGAAACCGGACCTGCCCGTTGTTGTTCTTATTCATGGCCTCGGTATGAATAATTATTTCTGGGTTGATCCGGAAAAATGTTTTGTCTTGGGCGGTTTGGCTCCACTCACTATATTTCTCGCAGACAGGCTTGACAGCGTTGGCAACACCATATCTTTTGGTTCAGTAGATCCTCAAATCCAGGGGCTGTGGAGCTGCCTGAAGACCTGTGGATTTTCCCTTGCTTCATGGACCCAGAGCCAGCCACTTGGACCGATTCAGTATGCGATTGATGAGCTGAAAGCAACCCTGGATAGAGTCCGGAAGACATGGCCCAACAAAGCTATCTATATCATTGGGCACAGCCGCGGAGGACTCATTGCCCGGCGCTTTCTGCTGGAAGAAAATGCCGGTGATATTGTCGGTCTTGTAACAATCTGCAGCCCCCATTCCGGGACCGGCATGGCGAAATTTTCGCGTTATCTGAAACCCGCAGGTATTTTAGTAGAAAAAATCATACCGCGGAAATCCAAGGTGACTTTAACTAAAGCCCTGAACCGCCTTTCAACCTTTCTGCAGAGTCCAGCCATTGCGGAGCTTGAACCCGAATCTGAATTTATTGTTTCCATACAAAAAAAACTATCCGGGAAACTGCGCAAACTTTCATTTGGGGGCACAAGCCCGGCATTGTTTCAGATTATTGCCCGCCTGCCTTCCGGGAATCATAAAGTTGTCAAGTTCCCGGATTTGCTGGCTCGAGCCCTTCCTGCGGGACATCTTCCCAGGGAACTGACTCCCGGGCTTGGCGATGCCCTGGTATCTGCTGAAAGCGCTGAACTTGCAGGCAGCAGACACTATAATTTCCCGGATAATCATGTTAAAGCAGCCTATGACAATAAAATTCACGACATAATTCTTGATTTCGTCAGTGAAAGACTCCGTGCTGGTAAAGAATATTGAACCCTATCCCCAAGAGAACCATGCCTCCGGCTATTTCCGCCCTGGCCCCAAACCTTGATGCGGAGCCGAGCAGGCAGCCGAGCTTCAGGCCAATGACTGTTAAAAGGGTTGCGACAAGGCCTATTATGGCTGCAGGCAGCCAGATGGAAACATTAAGCACGGAAAAGCTCAAACCCACAGCCAGGGAATCTATACTCGTTGCCACTGATAGCATGACCAGCGTATATCCTCGTGTCGGGTCAACCTTCTGTGCCTCATCTTCACGTCCGGCAATGGAGTCCTTTATCATCTTCGCTGCCACCAGGGCAAGAAGCCCGAAAGCCAGCCAGTGGTCTATACTTGCCAGCAGCGTTCTGACTGTCAATCCGACTGCCCAGCCAATAATATTCATTCCAGCCTGGAAGAGGCCGAAATGGAATGCCAGTCTGAAAATCTGCCGGCCGTTAACCTGGCAGAGGCTTACACCTGAAGCAAGGGCAACGGCAAAGGCATCAACTGCCAGCGCCAGGGCTATGAGTATAATAGTCAATAAATCCATGCGTTAGTTATATCCCAGAGCAATCCAGCCGACAAGTCATTATCGGCAAAAATCCGGGCCAAGTCACCTTTACAATACCTCTATTGTCCTTTTCACGTTTGTCAGGTTTGTTTCTGGCTTTTGGGTTGATTATAGGTGCAATAGGTCTTACTATTCTTGCTGCATGCAACAATATTACCCTGCGTGCAAAATGCTTCCGGAACCCATGCCCGGACTCCCGACCGGTTAAACACTTTATTCTCTACTTTTGGGCCACAATATTGATGACTATAGAACATGCAAAAGAAGTATTAAAAATTGAAGCTGAAGGCATCCTGGCCCTTGTGGATCAGGTCGGGCCTGATTTTGACAAGGCCATTGAGCTGATTATGGCCTGTCCAAGCCGGGTCATCCTGGCAGGCATAGGCAAGTCAGGAATAATTTGCCAGAAAATTGCCGCCACCTTGAACAGTACCGGTACGGCATCCTTCTTTCTGCATCCTGTTGAGGCCATGCACGGAGACCTGGGAATTGTTGACGCCAGGGATGTGGTTCTGGCCATTTCTTACAGCGGCGAAACCGCGGAACTGAACCTGCTGGTTAACAGCCTGAAAAACCGTGCGGTTTCAATAATTGTAATGACAGGCAACCCTGAATCAACCCTGGCAAAACTTGCCGATGCGGTCTTAAATGTTGCTGTTCCCAGGGAAGCTTGCCCTCTTGGCCTGGCGCCTACTGCCAGCACTACCGCTGCCCTGGCCATGGGTGATGCATTGGCTGTTGTCCTTCTTGAACGCAAGCAGTTTAAAGAATGTGATTTTCGCAGGAATCATCCTGGAGGAAGCCTGGGTGAACGTTTGAAAGTCAATGTTTCGGAAGTCATGATCACCGGGGAACACATTCCCATGGTTGAGAAAAATACCTCTTTGCGCCAGGCTGTCTCGATCTTAAACGCCAAAAACCTTGGTGCTGTCCTTATAGTTGATGAAGAACAACGAGTCGCCGGAATTATCACCGATGGTGATATCCGGCGCATGGTAGCAAAAGAAGTTAACCTTGACACCCAGCGTGCCGTAGATCATATGACTCCGGCACCCAAAACAATCTCTAAAAAACTCCTGGCCGCAGATGCCTTGAGCATTATGCAGGAACATGAAATTACCATTTTAGCGATAACCGACACACAGGGACATCTGGCTGGCATTTTGCACCTGCATGATCTGCTCGGCAAAGGAGAATTCCGCTTCATGGTATAAGCAATTTGGGGAGTTCGTAAGGATTCTCAGGCACCGGGAATTCCCTGCGATGTGGATCGCACACCTTAAATCTTTCGATAAAAAGGCGGGGTAAAATATGTGTCAGATGAACGTTGTGCTCAAAAATAATGGCAGGCAGGAAAACATAATGGAGAATGTGACTAACCTGGAAGTTACCAACGAAGGGGTTCTGGTCAGCGCCTTTTTTGAAGACCCGAAGCTGGTAAAGTCAGCCAGGGTTAAAAGCATTGACTTCCTCGGAGGCACGGTAACCCTGGACAACGAAGTTTCAGATCATGACTGAAAAACAATACACTGAAATTGAAAAGCTGCGATTGCTCTTAACCCACTGGCTGCAGCACAATGAGGACCACGGCAAGGAATATGCAAAATGGGCGGCTGTCGCCAGAGAGGCCGGGGAATCGACTGCGGCTGAATGTATCGAACAGGCGGTTGACCTGCTCGCAAAGGCGGACAGGGCCTTTGAAAAGGCTTTGACGTCTATAGGCGGTCCTGGCAAAGGGCACCAGCACCATCATCACGATTGATGCAGAGAGACCCGGTAATCAATCGCGGGATTTGCCTCTGCCCTCAAAGGTCCGTAAAGCGTCAAGCGGATCCTCACCCGTCGAGGCAATTCTTCCCGTAACTTTTAGAATCCAGTAGCTGGCGGGAGTCGCGGCAATTTTTTGCTGCAGATGTCTTGAAACTCCATGGGAGTCTTCTACAAGGTTGTAGAAACGGCTGTCAATACCAATAAATCCATCCTGGAGATGGGCGATGGTATGGAGTGTTTTGGACAGATAGCCCTTTTCCAGGCTCAAAAGATCATCAAGAGCCACATAACCCTCATCCTTCAGGTTTTCCAGGAATTCTCCCACTACCTTTTGGTTGGCGCTAAGCCCTGCCGCCATTCTTGCCCGGAAACTTTTTCCAGTGCCGCTGAGCGCCTCATTTTCGCTGATCAGGACCTCGTCATAATGGATGAGCATGGTCCTGGCAAAAAACCGTTTCACTTGCTGCTGGCAGGATGCAAAATCGGAACCTGCAATCAGGATATCATGCGATATTTCCAGGGTCCCCATATAATTCTCCTGCTCTATAGCTTGTGTCTATTCCTGAAAAATCGGCAAACGGGGAATATCAAGAAAGCTGTTTACATGGAAATCAGCAGGCAGCTGCGGATTCTTAAAGGAAATAAGACGCATGCTAACTCCCGCGGTATGCTCCCGGTCAACCAAACTGTCGCCGATGTAAACTGCCTCGTCTGCTGATAACTGAAAGTGATTAAGAATCTTCAGCAAGGCCTCGGCATGGGGCTTTGGTTCCTGCACGTCAAGAGATGTCACGACCAGGTCAAAATATTGATCCAGTTCGTGCATTTTCATAACCGCATCCATTGTTGTACTGCGGTTGGTGCTTATTGCCGTATAGAACTGCGGCTTCAGAAATCTCAGAAACTCCTTCAGATCCGGCTCAATGCGCATAAAGTCCAGAAATGGAGTGTAATCAAACGATTGCCTGTACGTGTTGACCCTGTCAATTTCATGCGGGTGCTTCCTGAAAATATAGGCGACTGAAGCAAGCACGTTATGGGAATGGACATAATCCTCTTCCTGAACGTCCATAAGGGGATAACCGAATTTTTCCAAGAGATGATTATAATATTTCCTGTTGGCGTCTTTTGAGTCGAACATGACACCGTCGCAATCAAATATAACAAGTTTCAATACAGCCATAACCTTCACTTTTGCCAGAATAACACTAGCCTCTTCCAGACGCAATTTGCGGCGTATCCGCAGTCATGCTCTCAGCCCCCTTTGTTTCTCTCTCCAGGCGTTCAAAAAACACTTCCATAAAAGTATGCCGCTCCTCTGCAAGTCTTTTTCCTTCGGGGGTCAGCATGCGGTCCTTAATCTTGGACATCTTGAACTTGAATTCCCGATAGGCTGTGTCTTCCTTGGAGTAAGGTTTGCAGGCAAGAATATCGACATCATTTGCATTATGGAGTCTTGCACCTGTCTGGCCGGCAAAAAGAAACGCCCGGCCAATTCCCACAGCACCTATGGAATCAAGCTTGTCGGCATCATAGAGAATTTTTGCCTCAAGCGTCCTGGGGATTTTGTCTCCACGATACCTGTGTGCCTCAATGCAATGGGCAGTTTCATCAATGAAGGCTGGTGCAAAGTCAAGCCTTACCAGGATCTCTCTGGCAAGTTCTGCCCCTTTTTCTGCATGGCAGATTTTTCCCTGTTCTCTGGTCTCAAACCGTCTGCCGATATCATGCAGCAGGGCCGCGGCACTCAATACATCAAGATTCGCGCCCATGAGCCGGCCGATATGCAGTGCGGTTTTATGAACGCGCTCGGTATGATCTGGCCCGTGACAGCCGCCCATGCCATCATGGTATGGATCTGCCTGCTGGCGGAGTTTTTCAGTCAGTTCAACCCCGAGGGGACAATCATCTTCTTTAAAGCTGTCTTTAGTCATACGTTTTCTGTAAACAGGAATTCCTGCAGCCAACGAATTGCAAAACGGAGAAGATTCAGGTCATCGGCAAGAACGGATCTTCTTTTCTCTTTGCTCAGCATATATTTTTCATAAAAATCAGGAGAGGACACAATTTTGCGAAATTCATCCAGCTTGTATAATGCCAGAATGAATGTATCCTTCCCGTCTTGCGTCAGGCCCCGGCCCTGATGAATCTTTTCATGATGCAGCAGGCCAAGAACTTCATCATTAATAGCATTATATTCTATCAACCCCTGGTTTTCGAACCATTCCGTCACGTGATGGGAATGCGGCTCTGAAAAACCCTGGCAATGTTTCTCACGGACCAGGACATGCATTTCACACACATTGCCATGTGTATCAAGAGTGACCCCCCGGCCAATCGGATAGGCCCGACAGGCACCCGGTCTGCTTTTGTAAACCTTGCAGCCCTTTTCAGAGATGAACGGGCAGCTTGCCCGGCCGTCATCAACCATACCCAGATATACATTCGGGAAACCCCCTCTCGCATCCTGCTCCACAACAGCGTAGCGCTTAAAAAAATGCGCCGAGCTCATTTGCAGCTCTTTGCACAGACAGAGGACATCATATGGTGTAAGGGCCAGTTCCAGCTCGCGGCAACATTCAGTAAAGCAGGACACCCTGGGATGGCATGCAAAAGAAAAACGTTTCTTGCCGCAGAGTCTAGATACATTTTCTGGGAAATACATTGTCATCTCAGTTAAAAAAATGGCCAAACAACCCTGAAGCAGGCCGCGAAGCACTGGGCAGAAAAAGAATTCTGTTGCAGTGTAAAAAACTTCTGTCTTTACTTTTTGCCGCTATTCCTTTTTCCACAAACTAAGCACGGGGCTTGCAACAAACACCGATGAGTAGGTTCCGACCAGGAGTCCCACCAGCAGCGCAAAGGAAAAATCATGGATAACAGTGCCGCCCATGAAGAAAAGCGCAACAAGAACCAGGGCAGTGGTAAGCGTAGTGACAATCGTTCTGCTAATAACTTCATTAATACTCAGGTTTATTGTATTGGGAAGAGTACTTCCTTTTGAGCCGCTCTGTTCGGACTTTTTCATGTTTTCACGTATTCTGTCAAAGACGACAACAGAGTCATTTAATGAATAACCGGCCAACGTTAAAAGGGCAGTAACGATCAACAGGGTAATCTCAATATTGAGCAGCCAACATACTCCTAGAACAACAAGCACATCATGAAAAGTAGCTATAGCGGCGGCAACTCCGAAGCTTAAATCAAAACGCATGGCCAGATAAAGTATAACACCGCAAAGAGAGATAGCAATAGCCTGCAGGGCTTTGTTGCGCAATACTTCACTTATGGAAGAGCCGATCGCCTCCTGACTTTCCATCAAAAACCCTTTTTCCGGCAGGTTCTCATTAAAAATGCCCGCGATCTGCTCACCAAGATTCGAAACTGTTTCTTCTGATTTCTTTAACCTGACAATAAGTCTGTTCTCGTTTTCCACCTGCTGCAAATTCACGTCTCCTAGGCCATTTTCTCCCAGAACCTTACGGACTTCCTGCAGGCTAAATGGTTGATCCGCATGATACTGGACAAGAGTGCCGCCGGTGAAATCAACACCAAGGTTGGCATTGCCCCGGGCTATCTGAATAAAGGCAATAAGGCCGAGAAGTACAAGCACTCCCGAAATTGAAAAAGTGATCTTCTTCATCGCCATGTAATCAAACTTGGGGGTTTTTATAAACTGAAAGAATTTTATGGGCTTGAGCAAGCGCTTGCTGTGCAGGATATCATAAACCAGCCTGGTAGCAAAAAGCGTTGATACCAGGTTGAAGGTAATACCGAGAGACAGGGTGACGGCGAATCCTTTGATTGGACCGGTACCGAAAAGAAAAAGGGCCAGAGCGGTGATCAGCGTGGTTACCTGGGAATCGATGATTGTCCAGAAGGCCTTGTCATACCCCCCCTCAACCCCGGACTTTACAGATTTACCGATGGCAAACTCCTCCCGCATGCGTTCAAAAATGAGAACATTGGCATCCACGGCCATGCCTATGGATAAAATGATACCGGCTATGCCCGGCAGGGTTAGCGTGGCGCCAAGGGCTGCCAACCCGGCAAAAAGCAGAAATATGTTGAGCACAAGCCCTAAATTTGCGATAACACCTGACAGACGGTAATAGACCATCATAAAAACAAGAACCAGCACAGTACCCAGTAAACCGGACATCAGTCCCTTATCAATTGAGTCCTTGCCCAGGCTGGCTCCGACTGTAAGGTTCTGGATGATTTCCACCGGTGCCGGCAGCGCGCCGACCCGCAGGACAATGGCGAGGTCAGTCGCCTCCTCGTAGGTAAAATTGCCGCTGATCTGAGCAGACCCACCCAGAATCTTCTCCCGGATCACAGGAGCTGAGCGCACCACCTCATCCAGGATAATGGCGAATCTTTTTCCCACATTTTTTTCTGTTACCTGACCGAATATTTTCCCGCCCCTGCCGGTAAGGTCCAGGCCGACATACGGTTCATTAAAATTACCCCCTACCCTGACCTGGGCGTTCTTGACCATCTCGCCTGTCATCATGACCTGGCTTTTTATCAAAAGCGGTGTTTTGGTTTCCGCGCCGGTCTGTGGATTGATATTGCGCTCAAAATAAATCTCTGTTCCCTGGGGCAATACATTCTGCAGGGCAAGATTCAGTTTTTTCCTGCTCTCCCCCGGCTGCCACTTGCCGCTGCTCTGCACCTGGCTGATAAGCTGCCAGGGATCCACTCCTGATTCTTCATCAAGGAGTTTAAACTCCAACTGTGCGGTCTGGCCGATGAGGCCTAAAGCCCGTTCCGGGTCTTTGACTCCGGGCAGCTGCACAACGATCTCATCAGCTCCCTGCCGGATGATAACCGGCTCAGCAACACCAAACTGGTCAATCCTGTTCCTGATAATCTCCAAAGACTGAATTACAGCATTTTTCTTAATGAAATCGACTTCTTCGGAATTAAGACTTAATAAAATACGTGGGAAAGAGCCCTCTTCCGCCTGGATATCGATATTCAGGTTGGGAAAATCATCTGCCACCAGCGTCCTGACAGTTTCTAAAACCCCGGTGTTGGGCAGGGTGAATACTACCTTTTGCAGATCAGCTGAACTTGTTCGCACCGCCGTGATTTTTTTTTCGGCCAAAGCTTCCTTAAGATCACTGGCTGCAAGATCAAGGGTGTTTTCAATGGCTTTTTCAAGATCAACCTTGAGCACCAGGTGCATGCCACCCTGCAAGTCAAGCCCCAGATTTAATCCTTCAGGCGCAATATATTTACTCATCCATTTGGGCGCGCCTTTATAAAGAGACGGGGTCAAAATAATTCCTGCTATGAGAATTATGAAAACCAAGAATGCTACTTTCCACTTGAGAGTCCTGTTCATCCAATAAGCTCCTTCGCTTTTATAAAAACAATTCTATTTGATTAATCACTTACAATACAATGTGCTGAGGCCGTGGCTTTGCCTTGAAAAGCATACCTTGCAGCGGGGCTATTTTTGTACACAATTACCGTTAAATCAGTATTTTTTCTTATATCCTGCTGCAAAGAAAAAGGCGATTATACCTTAGATGCCAAAAGTGTCAATTTGCTTTTACATATTGAACCGGGGGAAAATCAGCCTATACCTTTATACACTATACACTACATCCTGTTTATGGTCGCAGCCATACAGCCGGCACCGAAACCATTGTCGATATTGACTACTGCCATGCCCGGAGCACAGCTGTTCAGCATTCCCAACAGGGCAGTAATTCCACCAAAAGATGCTCCATATCCAACACTTGTAGGGACCGCAATAACTGGCTTGTCAACTAATCCTGCAACCACACTCGGCAATGCGCCCTCCATACCTGCTGCAACAATCAATACTGCAGCCTGGTGTAGTAATTCTGTTTGAGAAAGCAAGCGGTGCATACCTGCAACACCAACATCATAAAGTTTTTTTACGGGATTGCCCAGGAAGCGGGCCGTATAAAATGCCTCTTCAGCAACTGCCATATCCGATGTCCCTGCCGATATGACAAGAACCGTGCCCCGGCACTCATGCTCAATTACTTTGTCAGTATTTCCTGCCAGCATTCCAGCAGTTTCATAATAGTCCAGACCTGCAACCTTCTCACAAACCTGTGCCGCCTTTTCCGGATTCACCCTGGTCGCCAGTACCACGCTCGGTTTGTCCAGCATGGCATTGATGATCGCAATAATCTGTTCTGCATCCTTATCCTCACCATACACGACTTCAGGAAATCCGGTCCTCAGGGCCCGATGATGGTCCAGACAGGCAAAGTCCATTGTTTCAGAAGGCCAGTGTTTCATTTGTCTTATTGCCTCGGCAATATCACAGGAACCCTTCCGTACCTTCTCCAGGAGTTTTTTTAAGCTCTTTTCATCCATTGCATGCACTCATCAAAAAAATATTCCACGGTCTTTTAAAAAACAGCTGACTTATTTGCTCTGCGCTCATTCTTTTCAGGAAATATCTCCACAAGATTCAGATATGTTGCATTCCAACAGCAAGTTTCCTACAATGTCAAACATTCTGCAACAAATCTGATGATTTTGTGCAAATTCTCCCAATTAATAACGGGACCCGACTGAATCAGCAGATTCAGTCGGGGAATACCCCTCGGCGGAGTGCTTTTTACGAGACGAACAAATTTGCTTCTCCAAAACCTATAAACATTATTCAGAAAACCTCAACTGATGATAAAAATATTGTCACTTCCATGAAAAATAACCATGCCATGCACATGGCTGCACGGCTCGCATTTATCACTTCTCTAACTCTCCTCCTGGTTAAGTTCGGTGCCTACTTTCTCACCGATTCCAAAGCAGTACTGTCCGATGCCATTGAATCGATCATAAATGTAGTGACTGCAGCCTTTTTAATGTTTTCCATTTCTGTCAGCAGTAAACCGGCGGATGAAAACCACCCCTATGGCCACGGCAAGATTGAATCATTTTCAGCTGGACTTGAAGGCGGCCTCATTATTATTGCAGCTGTTGTAATCTTTGTTGAAGCAGTACCTGCTTTTTTTACACCGCAACCACCCAGAAACCTGGGCGCCGGTCTCTTTATCTTAGCCGGAGCCGGAGCAGTTAATCTGGCGGTAGGTGCCTACTTAATGCATGCCGGCAGAAAATATAAATCAGAGGCACTCGGCGCTGACGGTCGCCATCTTCTTACCGATTTTTACACCAGTGCCGGGGTTATAATCGGCCTGCTACTCTATCACCTTGCCGGTTTTCCCTGGATCGATCCTCTTGTTGCCTGCCTGGTGGCGCTTAACATCTTAATACCCGGCATAAAACTTACGGCTAATTCCTTTAAAAATCTTATGAATGAGGCTGATCCTGAACTTCTTGAGCGTATAGTTCAGGGTCTCAATACTATCAGGAAGCCCGGTTGGCTGTACCCACACAAATTAAGGGCTCTACGCTCCGGGAGATACCACCATGTCGATCTGCATATATCACTGCCGCATTACTGGACCTTGACCCAGGTGCACGAGGCGGAACAGGAAATAACCCAGGCTTTGCTCGATGCACTGGGCGAAGAGGGTGATATCATGATCCATGTTGATCCTTGTGAGCCACCCTATTGTCCGGTCTGTGAGGTTGACGACTGCTCGAAAAGAAACTCTGGTTTTATATGTGCTCCCAACTGGTCTGTTAAAGAGGTCATCTCGGCGCGGGCAACTGACACAACTGCATCGCTCCCCCCCTGAGTCACAGCCATGCCTGCATTCTCTATTACGCACCGTTCTGCCAAATCCTGGTTAAAAATCAGTATCCTGGTCGACGTGCGCATGAGTGAAGCGATTGCAGCCTATATCGCTGAACTGACCGGTACAGGTCTTGAAATAACTTCACCGGAAAACAACCGCACAAAGACTGACGGGGCTTTCCCGACTGAAACAATTACTGCCTATATCCCCATTGCCCTTAAAGAGTCTGTTAATGATGCTGCGTCAGAAAAAATAGCAGCTCTCCGGCAATTTCTTTTTATGGTTTGGCATATTTTCCCTGATTGTCCTGCTCCTGTCCTCAGTACTTATACCATAATGGAGGAAGACTGGGGGGAAAAGTGGAAGAGGTTTTTCACCTCTTTTCAAATTACACCGGGTCTCACCATAAAACCCTCATGGGAGGCTGCAGAGGTACTGGGTCCTGATGGAGGGAATAAGAAAGCTGTTATTGAAATTGACCCGGGCCTGGCTTTCGGGACCGGACATCATGCCAGCACCCAGATGGCCCTCTTGCTTCTGGATGAGCTTTTCCAGGCCAAGGGAAAGCAGCTTGAAAGAATCCTTGATGTCGGTACAGGGTCGGGTATTCTTGCCATGGCCTGCGGGCTGTTTGGTGCCAAAGAAGTTCTGGCGCTTGACAATGACCCTGATGCTGTTGAGACAGCGAGGCAGAACATTCTCAAAAACCGTCTTGAAGGAAGGATAACTGTCAGTGGCCGGGAGATATCATCAGTAAAAGCAGGTTTTGATCTGGCTGTTGCCAATATAACCCATGATATACTTGCTGGCCTTGCAAAGCTTCTAAGCGGTCTCATCAAGCCACAGGGATTTCTTGTTCTCTCCGGCATTCTTAAAGGAGTACAGGAACATTCCATCGGCGGAATCTATGCAAAACACGGGTTTGCCTGTATCAAAAGTTTACACAAAGATGAATGGGCTGCCCTGCTTATGCATAAAATTTAATGGTATTGACTGCATTTCCCTGCAAAGTTTATAACTATTATAAAATTGCCAATTGACGCAGCCGAGCAGGGGGGCAAAAAGAAGAAAAAGGACAAATAAAAAATTACTTCTGTTTCGTTTCCTTTTTTGTTTGCCCCATAAAAGAAATCAACAAGGTTTATATGCGCCGTTTTTTTGTAGAGCCGGAAAATATCGTTGGGCCGACAGCTGTTCTGACTGGAGCCGAGGCCCGACATATAACTGCTGTATTACGGCTTGCCCCCGGCACAACAATTACGCTTTTTGACGGCAGCGGATCTTACTTCGAAGCCATGATCACTAAAATTTCACCCACCAGAATCGAAACAAAAATCATTTCCATAACACCTTATGTTGAGGGAACTGAAGATTTTCCCCCTGCGTTGCATCTTAGTAACAGACTGTTAAAAGGCAAAAAAATGGATTTCATTATCCAGAAAATTACCGAACTCTGAGTTGCAGGATTGCATCCCTTCCTCTCACGCTTCTGTGTTGCTAA
>Ga0102956_1000268_pt1 | contig 18371 bp, 19 predicted proteins | sample SalPonF2_A_D2_MG_FD_84515 | JGI IMG/M metagenome (GOLD analysis project Ga0102956, IMG submission 84515) | Salt pond soil microbial communities from South San Francisco under conditions of wetland restoration - Salt Pond MetaG SF2_A_D2_MG ...
CTGTACGGCCATAACGAAAGCGTGTTCAAAAGCGTTGGCGAGTGGGTGGCCCCGGGTGAAACAATCGCGGAGGTCGGGGATTCGGGCGGCCAGGCCCAGCCGGCGCTCTATTTCGAGATTCGCAGGGGCAGGCAGCCGCAGAATCCGCATCGCTGGTTCGCCGACGGTCTGGCGCTGCGCTGAGTCCGTTTTACCTAACGTCCCGGCGACCTGCCAATATCCGGACCATATGCTATCTTGGGACTGTAAGGTGCCTCGGAGGAGACCTTGAGCTTACGCGTACGCAGCTTGCTTGCACTGACTATCGGAACGATTCTGGGCCTGAGTCTCTCGCTCGGCTCCGTGGTGTTTGCCGATCGGCAAACCGAGGCGGAGCAGTCGGAAAACCTGCTTCCGGTGGAGCAGGTGCGACTTCTGGTCGAGGTGTTGGAGCGGGTCAAGGCGGATTATGTCGATGACGTGACCGACGAGCAGCTTATCGAAGACGCAATTCGCGGCATGGTGTCGGGTCTGGACAAGCACTCGGCCTTCCTGGACAGCGATGAATATGCCGATATTCGGATAAGCACGACCGGCGCCTATTCCGGCGTTGGCCTCGAAGTTGCGGTAGATGACGACACGGTCCGGGTCGTCACGCCGATTGATTCGACTCCGGCCGCACGCGCAGGCATTGCGGCGGGCGATGTGATTCTCAGCGTTGACCACGTTCCGGTGACGACCGACAGCCTGGAGAGCACGATTTCCAAACTCCGCGGCGAGCCCGGGACACTGGTTTCCTTAGGAATCCAGCGCAAGGCAGATGCCGCGGTGGTGAGTTTCGACCTTACTCGCGAGCTGATCCACGTCACCAGCGTCCGGTCGCGATTGCTCGAACCCGACTACGGATATCTGCGCATCACCCATTTCAGCGAGACCACCGGGCGCGAGGTGCGTTCTTCGGTCAATTCCTTGCAGAGCAGTAACGACGGCCCGCTGAAGGGGCTGGTACTGGACCTGAGAAATAATCCCGGCGGCGTACTGGATGCCGCCGTCGCGGTGTCCGATGCGTTCCTCGACACCGGCGTCATCGTGACGGCCGACGGCCGGGTTGACGAGGCGCGTTTTCGCATGGATGCCCACCAGGGTGATGTCCTGGGCGATGCGGCGCTGGTGGTTCTCGTTAATTCCGGGTCCGCCTCAGCTTCAGAAATCGTGGCGGGTGCATTGCAGGACAACGCCCGAGCGACCATTGTCGGCGGTACTACTTACGGCAAGGGCTCCGTACAGACCGTCATGCCGTTGTCGAAGGGCCGGGCGATCAAGCTGACCACATCGCGCTACTACACGCCCTCCGGCGTTTCGATCCACGAACGCGGAATCGAACCGGATATCTCCATCCAGCGGGAGCTCGGCGAGCGAACCGTAATTACGCCGACCCGTGCCGAACCGGAATACGATTCGGACATCGAGTTTGCTCTCGATACGCTGAAGCAGAACAAACGCATCGTTCAAAGCAAGGCCGAGTGATCCGTCACATTCTCCGTGCCCGTCTGGCTGCTGCCATCCGGGCGGCTGCAGTTTTCGGATTCCCCGTAGCTGTTACCGCGGCTCCGGCCGAGATCGTGGTCGTTATCGACGATCTCGGATTTAGGGATGCCGAAGGTCAGCGCGCCATCGCCTTGCCCGGCGCGGTGACCCTGGCGATCCTGCCGCATACCCGTTTTTTGGCGCCGCTCTGGCACGCGCCGTGCATGCCAGCGGCATTTTGCGCCACGCGAAGACCGCCGTCGCGCCGCGGGATGGCGGCTGACTGGCACTTGTGGCGGGCAATTCGTTGAACTTTTTCGTATGCTCTCCGGTCAGGTTACTCATATCCGGATGGCGCGACGCTGGGAGATATTGCCGCACGGCGATCAAAACCAAGGAAACAGAGCGGCGCCGTATTGAAAGTCGATGTGATTGCCGGCGAGGTCGCGTTCCTGCGCTTGCCTGCTATCGCATCCGGCCGTCCCGGGAAACAGGTTACTCATTTGTGGAGGTAGATAATGGACAGGCGTAGATTCCTGAAACTCACAGGCCTGGGGATGGGTACGCTTGCCGTGCCGGTCAGCGGGCGGGTCATTGCGGCAGAGGAATTGCTTTCGCCCGGCGATCTGGCGCACAAGCAAAAGCTCGCGGACATGGCTCTGGACGCGGCGAAAAAGGCCGGCGCAAGCTATGCCGACGCGCGGGTGGGCCGTTATCTAAACCAGTTTGTCGTGACGCGCGAAAAAAACGTCCAGAACATCGTCAACACAGAGTCGTACGGTACCGGAATACGCGTCATTGCCAACGGCACCTGGGGATTTGCGGCCACCAACGACATGAAACCCGAAAGCGTGGCCCAGGCCGCGCGTGATGCGGTGGCGATCGCCAAGGCGAATTCCAAGTTCCAGACCAATCCGGTCAACCTGGCGCCGAATAAAGGAGCCGGAAAAGTCTCGTGGGCGACACCGATAAAGAAAAACGCGTTCGAGATTCCTATCAAGGACAAGGTCGACATGTTGATGGAGGTCAACAGCAAGGCCATGGCCAACGGCGCGGATTTTATCAACTCTATTTTCTTCCTCGTCAATGAGCAGAAGTTTTTTGCCTCGACCGAGGGTTCGTATATCGACCAGGACGTGCACCGGCTGTGGGCGCCTTTCTTCGTAACCGCCGTGGACAAGGAAACCGGCAAATTTCGCACGCGCCAGAGTTTGTCGCAGCCGGTCGGAATGGGTTGGGAATACCTCGATGGTGACGCCGCGGAAAAGGTTCCGGGCGTTACGAACCGCTACCGCTGGTCCTACGACATGGTCGAAGACGCCATTGCAGCGGCGAAGCAGGCGAAGGAGAAACTCACCGCACCTTCGATCGAGCCGGGTAAGTACGACCTGGTTCTCGATCCCTCGCATCTGTGGTTGACGATCCATGAGTCGGTCGGCCATCCGCTGGAGCTGGACCGGGTGCTCGGATACGAGGCCAACTACGCCGGAACCAGTTTTGCAACGTTGGACAAATGGAAGAGCCGCGATTTTCAGTACGGCAGCAAACTGGTCAACCTTTACGCTGACAAAATCCAGCCTGGTTCGCTGGGCGCGGTGGCCTACGATGACGAGGGCGTCAAGACGCGTCAGTGGGATCTGGTCAAGGACGGTGTCCTCGTCAACTACCAGGCCATCCGCGATCAGGTGCACATGCTCGATCAAAAAGAGTCGCATGGCTGTTGCTATGCCGACAGCTGGTCGAGCGTGCAGTTTCAGCGCATGCCGAATGTCTCCCTTGCACCGGGCTCCAAGCCACTGACGCCTGACGAGATGATCAAGGACGTGGAGAAGGGAATCTATATCGTTGGCGCAGGGTCGTATTCAATCGACCAGCAACGCTATAACTTCCAGTTCGGCGGGCAGCTTTTCTACGAAATCGAGAACGGCGAGATCAAGGGCATGGTTGAAGATGTTGCTTACCAGTCCAACACCCAGGAGTTCTGGAATTCCTGTGCCGCATTGTGTGACAAGAGCGACTACCGTCTGGGCGGTTCGTTCTTTGATGGCAAAGGCCAGCCCGGCCAGGTCAGCGCAGTATCGCATGGCAGTTCGACGGCCCGGTTCGATGGCGTGAACGTGATCAACACGGCGCGCAAGATCGGCTGACATTCGGTTTCAGGACGCAGACAGAATCCAGAGGTAGACCCATGGCAATTTTGAATAAAGACGAGGCGCGAAGCATCCTCGAGAAAGTTATGAAGTACTCGCAATCGGAGGAGTGTGAGGCCAATCTCAACGGCAATGCCGGCGGCAACATTCGATACGCGCTGAATACGGTAACGACGGCAGGCCAGGTCAACGACACGACGCTCGTCGTCCAGTCGGGTTTCGGCAAGCGCGTTGGTACCGCGACGGTAAACGAGTTCGATGAGGGATCGATTGAAAAAGTCGTGCGCCGTTCCGAAGAGCTGGCGCGACTCGCCCCGGAGAATCCGGAGTGGGTCAGTATCGAGGGCCCGCACAAATACGGCGCGAGTCGTGCCTACTTCGAATCGACTGACTCTATCGACCCGGACTATCGTGCCAAGGCGGCCGCGGGCAGCATAGAGCCGGCGAAGAAAAACAAGGCGACGGCTGCGGGCTTCCTCGAAGATGGCACCAGCTTCCAGGCCATGCTCAATAGCAAGGGGCTGTTCGCCTATCACATCGATACGGGTTGCGACTTCAGCGTCACGATGCGCACCGATGACCTTACCGGGTCCGGGTGGGCGACGAGTTACGCCAATGACGTCAGCCGGCTCGATACGGAAGCAACTTCGCAACGCGCACTGGACAAGGCGTTGATGTCGCGTGATGCCAAGGCGCTCGAGCCGGGCAAGTACACCGTGATACTCGAGCCAAATGCCTGTGTGCAGCTGATCTCGAATATGGCAGGGGCGTTCGATGCAAGACTGGCCGACGAAGGCCGCAGCTTTTTGTCGAAGGACGGCGGCGGCACGCGGCTGGGCGAGAAGATGTTCGACGAGCGCGTGACACTATATTCCGATCCGTTGCATCCCGATGTGCCGGTTGCCGCATGGGACCAGGATGGGCGTCCGCGCGAACGAGTCGTCTGGATCGACAAGGGTGTTGTGAAAAACCTCTTTTACTCGCGTTTCTGGGCGCAGGAGCAAAAGGTTGCCGCGACTCCTCCTCCCGGTAATGGGATCATGGAAGGCGGCAAAAAAAGCACCGCTGAGCTGATCAAGAGCACCGAGCGTGGCATTCTCGTTACGCGCCTCTGGTACATTCGCACCGTCGATCCGCAGACCCAGCTTTATACGGGCCTGACCCGCGACGGGACGTTCTATATCGAGGGTGGCGAGATCAAGTACCCGGTCAAGAATTTCCGCTTCAACGAAAGTCCGGTGATCATGCTCAACAACCTCGAGGAACTCGGCACGCCGGAGCGAGTGTCGGCCGGCAACCCGATCATGATGCCGGCGATGAAGATTCGCGAGTTTACGTTTACGAGCCTGTCGGACGCGGTTTGAGGCATAGCGGACCGGGACAGTCGGTCCCGGTCCGCATGCTGTCCGGCGGCCGCCGCGACAATGCGGTTGACCGACCTGGCGCTGGGATGGATCGCAGGCACTTTCTTAAATCGACCGGGCAGCTTGCCGCGGGACTTTTGTGCGGCGGGTTTGCGGCCCCTGCCGCCGCCGCGGATTTTTACTTCACTCGTCTGATGTATGAATCGGGCGACTGGTGGGTCGACGAGCGTATGCCTGCCAACATTCTCGATTCCCTGATTCAGTACACGACGATCCGGGTTGACCCGGAGGAACGAATCATTCCGCTGGCCGACCCGGCGATGCTGCATGCTCCGTTCTGCTATCTGGCGGGTCACCGCCTGGTCGAATTTACGTTGCAGGAGCGGGAGAACTTTGCCGCCTATGTCCGCAACGGCGGTTTCGTGTTCATAGACGATTGCAATCACGATATCGATGGCCTGTTCGCCCGATCCGTCGAGCGTCAGATGGCGCAGATTTTCGGTGCCGACGCATTGCAACGATTGCCGGACGATCACCCGTTGTACCGGTCTTTTTTCGAGTTCGACGAACCGCCCACTACGAGTTTCGAACTGAATGGGTGGGGCGACGATATCGTGCATGACTATTTGCGTGGCATTGAGATCAATGGTCGTCTGGGTGTGCTTTACAGCAATAAGGACTATGGCTGCGAATGGGATTACGACTGGCGCAACAAGCGCTGGCTGGCAGTGGACAATACGCGCTTTGCAGTCAATATCGTGATGTATGCGCTGACCGCGTGAATCCGGCGGCCGGCGCCTTGGGAGAAAAATCTTGAACGATGTGGCTGACAGCGATCGCCTGCGGGAAAAAATCGGGCAGAGAGTCGCCGAGCTCGAGCAGGTCCGGACCAGTATTGGACAAGTCATCGTTGGTCAAGCGGATGTTATAGAGCAGATGCTGGTCGGCTTGCTCGCCGGGGGACACTGTTTGCTCGAGGGCGTGCCGGGACTCGGTAAGACCTTGCTGGTAAAGAGTCTCGCGCAGAGCCTGTCGCTGGATTTTCGCCGGGTCCAGTTTACTCCTGACCTGATGCCGAGCGACCTTATCGGGACGGAGATCCTCGAAGAGGATCACGGTACCGGGCGGCGATATTTCAAGTTCCAGCGTGGACCGGTATTCACCCATATATTGCTGGCCGACGAGATCAACCGTACCCCACCCAAGACCCAGGCCGCGCTGCTCGAAGTCATGCAGGAGCGCAGCGTCAGCTATGCCGGCGAGACACACCGTCTCGAACCGCCCTTCTTCGTGCTGGCTACGCAGAATCCGATCGAGCTGGCCGGCACGTACCCGTTGCCGGAGGCACAACTCGACCGTTTTATGATGCACCTGCGAATCGAATATCCGAGCGAGGCGGAAGAGCAATCGATTTTGCGCCTTACTACCGGAAGCGGCGTGGCCGACCTGGAGCCCGTGTTGGGCCGTGAGGCGCTGCTGGAATTACAGGCGTTGACTCGTGAAGTCAGTGTGTCCGATGCGATCATCGAATATGTGACCCGCCTGGTGCGGGCAACCCGGCCCGACGACAGCGCAGTTGACGCCGTTCGCCAGTGGGTGCGCTGGGGTGCCGGCCCGCGAGCCGGGCAGGCGCTTACCCTGGCGGCCAAGGGGCGTGCATTGCTGCGTGGCCGTTACGCCGCAACCCGCGAGGATATCGAGCGGATGGCGGTGCCGGTGCTGCGCCACCGCGTGCTGCTGAATTTCCAGGCCGAGGCGGATCGGCGCCGGGTCGAGGACGTGCTCGGACCACTGCTCGATCAGGTGCCCGCGCCGGGTGAGCGGTGAACAACTCGGCGACCTCGCAATCCCGGTCGCTGCTCGAGCCGCGTGCGCTTGCGGCGATTCGCGATCTGCGCCTGGTTGCGCGGCGCGCGGTCGAGGGGCTGCATGCCGGACAACACCGAAGCCAGGTTCGCGGTTCCGGTCTGGAATTTTCGCAATACCGCAACTACACACCAGGCGACGATCCGCGCAGGGTCGACTGGAAACTCTACGCACGGTCGGACCGGTATTTCGTGCGCGAGGCGCACCGTGAGAGTCAGCTCGAATTATGGCTTGTGCTGGACGTGACCGGTTCAATGTTGCAAGCGTCCGATCAAATCGACAACTGGCGCCGGCTCGACTGCGCTCGTTGCCTTGCCGCCAGTCTCGCCTGGCTTGCCAACGAGCACGGCGATGCAGTCGGTTTGCTGACGATCGGTGGAACCAATATTAATCTCGTGCCGCCGCGCGCGGGACAGGCGCACCTGGATCGGCTTTGCCGCGAGCTGGCATCCGTCGAGGCATCGGGTGCGCAACCGGTTGCGCCCCAGCTCGAGGCGCTTTGGAACCGATTGAAACGACCGGCGATGCTGGTATTGATCAGTGATTTCCTCGATGAACGCCAGGATATTTGCGATATGGCGCTCAGGCTGGCCGCAGGGGGTATGGATACGGTCGCGTTGCAGCTGCTGACCCGTGCGGAGGAGGAATTCCCGTTTCATGGCGGACTGCGGTTGCGCGATCCCGAGACCGGGCGCTATTGCGAGATCGACGCCGATCTGGTGCGTAACGGTTACCGGCGCCGCTTCGAGGCGGCGCAACAGCGCCTGCAGCAAACGTTGCTGGCGGCAGATGTGGAGCATCACCGGATGCTGATCGAGCAACCTCTCGATCGGATACTGTGGGAGTTTCTGCGCTACCGTCAGGACAAGGCGTATTAGGCGGGCGGTCGAATGAGCGCTGTTATCTGGCAATATCCTGCCGCGCTGATTGCCATGGCCGGCCTCCTCGTGCCGCTCGTCATCCATTTGCTGGATCGTGGCAGCGCCCGCCAACTCGATTTCGCCCCGCTCTATCTGTTGCAGGAACTGCCGCGCGCGAGTCTGCGCCGTTTGCGATTGCGCGAGCGGTTGTTATGGCTGCTGCGCAGTTTGCTGGTCGCCACGGCCGCGCTGCTGCTTGCGTCTCCGGCGCTGCGGCCGGAGCCGGTGGCTGCGCAAGCCTGGCTGCTGGTGCAGCCGGGTCTGGCGGAGCAAGTCGAGCCGAGCCTCGAGCGGCTGTCTCGGCAGTGGGGCATCGAACCCGGTGCGATCGAGGTGCGCTGGCTTGACCCGGAGCTGGCTCCGCTGTCGGAGCCCGCGCGGCAACGGCGGGCGGGCGATCTTTGGGGGGCTTTGCTTGCGGCGGACACCCGATTGCCGGCATCAGCGCGGCTCGCGGTGATCGCCGATCCGCATGCGGACGATCTCGGGCCCGTGCGCCCGCGTCTGTCCAGAGCGGTGAAATGGTTGACCAGTGGCACCCGCAGTGCGGGGTCACCGTCGGGCGAAAACGCGTTGCCGCTTTCTGTTTTCGTCGATGCCGCACCGGAGCGTTCCTCCCTCGCCCCGGTTCTGACCGCAGTCGTAACAGCCTGGCAGCAGGGGCTCGACGCAACGGTCGTAATGACCGATGAGCCGGCTGCCGCCGACTGGATTCTTTATGCGCCTGCCGCCGATTTGCCGGAAGCAATCGTGGCGGCTGTAACATCCGGCGCGCTGTTGCTTAGCGACACGCCAGCGGGCGATGGTATGGTCGCGAACTCCCGGCCGAATACCGAGCGGCGCCGCCTCGGAGCAGGTCTGTGGTTGCACCGCTCCGAAGACTGGACTGCACTCGCACCCGGGGATTCGAATTTTCCGCTGCGGCTTTGGCGCGAATTGCGTTTCGCGCGGCTCGACCCGCTGCCGCCGGGGATCCAGATCGAAGCGAGCCAGGCGGCACCGGCATCCGGGGCCGAACCTCGCGCCGGGCCGGCGCAATCGCTCGCAACGACGCTCGGTGCCCTGTTGTTGTGGTTATTGGCGCTGGAACGCTGGTTGAGCGCCCGTTTTGCCGCGGGGCGAATGTTGTGACCGCTCGCGGGGTGCTTTTCGAACAGGCGCGGAAGCTGCGCTTGCAGGCGCGCGCGCTGACCGGACTCGAGGCGCTGGCAGTCGCCGCGGGGATGGCAGTATTGATTCACGGATTGGGTGGCGATGACTGGCTTGTGTTGCTGCTCGGCGTTGCCTCTTTTCTGTTGGTCTGTGGCTGGCGCTGGAATGCGACACCCGATAACCGGCTAAGCGAAAAAACGGTGGCACGGCGGCTCGATGACGCAATCGCCCGTCTCGAGGACAGCACGGAGTTGCTGTTGCGTCACGCTACCGGGCTTGGCCGCCTCGAACGTCTGCAGCGCGAGAGAATCACCGCCCGATTCTCGCAGTTGCCCGCTTCTGCGATACGAATTGCCGCGCAAAGGGTGTCTCCGGCGCAGCTGTTGCCGGCCCTGGCGTTTCTCGCGGCCGCGCTGGTTTTCGCGTTCTTCGTCGGTCGCCAACCCGGGATTGCTCAGGTTCCCGGTATGACCAGCGAAGCGGTTGACGACGATTTCGCGGTCGCTGTCGTGGCGGCGGAGCTTAGTGTGCTTCCGCCGGCGTATACCGGACTGGCCGGGTACCGCGCCGATGCGGACGCCACCGTTCAGGAAGGATCAACGCTGAAGTGGACTATCGAGGTCAGCGGAAATCCTCGCGCCGTGTCGCTCGGATTCGACGACGACTCGGTCCTTCGGTTGCGAGAGGATGCTGACGGGACCTGGCACAGCGATGAAATGATGGCGCGCGCCGCGCTGTATCGGATCGAAACCGAACCGCTGTCACAATCGGCTGAGGATCTGTACCGGATCAGGATCGTCCCGGACGAAGCGCCTTTGTTGAACTGGTTGGCTCCGGTCAACAGTGTCGTCGATGTCGCGGCCATGCCGGGGCAGGCGATGACGGTGAGACTTCGGGTGCGCGATGACCACGGTGCGGCCGCGGTTCGTGCGGTCCTGACGCTTGCGCGCGGCAGTGGCGAGAATGTCCGGTTCCGCGAGCAGTCGCGGCAAATGCAACTCCGCGACGGGCAGCCGAAGGATGCGGAATACACGCTCGATCTCGACTTCGAAGAACTGGGGATGGAGCCGGGAGACGAGCTTTTCGTCAGCGCCGAAGCAGACGACAACCGCGAACCCGAGTCGAATAAGACCCGCTCGGCAACGTTGATTTTCCGTTGGGCGGGTGGGAGTTCCGCGGCGGCAACGATGGATGGCGGGCTCGCCCTCGATGTGCTGCCGGAGTATTTTCGCAGCCAGCGCCAGATCATCATCGATACGGAAAAGCTGATTGCTGACGCCGATCGCCTGACCCGACGCGAGTTTGCCAATCAGGCCCAGTCACTCGCCCAGGATCAAAAATTGCTGCGCCTTCGCTATGGCCAGTTTCTCGGCGAAGAGATGGTCCGGGATATTGGCCCGGGCACGGATTCCGAAGGTGCTGAGGATGACCATGACGATGAACATGGTCATCAGGCAAGCACCGCCGAAAATGCTGCAGAAATCGACCCCATGGAATATTTCGTCCATAGTCACGATGTTGCCGAACAGGCGACATTGTTCGATGAGAAGACGAAAACCCTGCTGAAACAGTCTCTCGAAAACATGTGGGATGCGGAATTGCATTTGCGGCTCGCTGCACCGCGACAAGCTCTGCCGTATGAAAATGCTGCACTCAGGTACCTCAAGGAAGTGCAGCAGAGCTCGCGGGTGTATTTGCGTCGAGCCGGTTTTTCGCCGCCGCCGGTGGACGAGCAACGGCGCCTGGGCGGTGAACTGGACGAACTGCGTGAACACAATCGACGCGAACTCGATCCACCCGAGGACGGTCGCGAGTGGCGCGACCTGGTAACCGCTCACGCCGATCCGGAACTTACGCGATCCTGGTTCTCCGGCGGTGGCGCCGAGCGATTCGGCACTTTCGTAGCTGGCGAAGAGATTAGCGATGAGTTGCGGCTGACCGTGCTCGAATTGCTTGACTCGCTGCGCCGCGATCCAGGCTGTGAACCGTGCCGGGCGAGACTGCGCGGTCTGGCGCTGGGTCAGTTGCCGCGAGTGGTTCCGCTGCCGTTGCCGCGCGAGGGCGGCAACCCGGCGATCGAAGCGGCGTTTCGCCAGGCCTTGCCGGGCGCTGATCGATGAGTCCGAATCTGCCGATGTGGAGCGGTTTGGCCGTCGCAACGCTGGCGGCGGTCTATGCCGCGCGTGGCGTGTTTGGAGTGCGCGGGCGTGCGGTTGCGGTTTTTGTGGTAATCGCAAATATCGCTGCCGTGTTGTGCACCGCCTGGCTTGCGCTGGAAGCGACCCGGACCACCCAGAAAGGGTTGGTATGGCTGCTTAGCGCCGGATCCGAACGCGACGCCAGGCACCGCCCGTTGTTGCAGGTTGTCGATATTTATCCGGACCGTGAGATGAGCGGTGTCGAATCTCTGGCCGGGCCGGACCAGCTTTTGCTGGAGGCGGAACGCCGCCGTCGTGTTGCGGTGGCTGGCTGGGGTCTCTCGCGCGAACAACTGCGTGGCGTCGGCGCAGCGGCGATTGAACGATTCGATGCCGCGCCGCAACCGGTTGGTATCTCCCGGCTCGATTGGCCGGAGCGCGTTCGCGAGGGTTCGCCATTGCGGATTTCCGGCAATGTGGCCGGCGTGGATCGCGGCCGGATACGGGTTCTGCTCGGGGACCTGGAGCTGGGGATCGCGGCGACGGATCCCGGCGGTGAGTTCGAGCTCGATTTACTCGCACCGTTGCCGGGTCGTTATGTGCTCGACCTGCAGGTCGTCGACGAGAATGATGCCCTTGTCGATCGCGGTCCGCTGCCGTTGCAGGTTTTTGCTGTCCCGCGCCTGAATGTTCTGGCTCTGGCCGCCTCGCCGTCATTCAGCTGGCGTTATCTGGCAAATTGGTTGAGTGACAATGGCGCCGGGTTGCTGTTGCGCACCCGGGTCAGCCAGGAGCATTTCCTCGAGCAGCGCCACAATGTCGCTGCGGATTTGACGGCACAAGACATCGACGAAGATACGCTCGCAGCGTTTGACATTGTCGTCGCTGACAGCGAGGCCTGGTCCCGGCTGGCGGCCGCCGCTCGGGAGCGGGTCGAGCGCCTGGTGCGCGACCAGGGTCTCGGCCTGCTGTTGCTGACCGACGACGTATCCGGCGCCGCGCGGGAGGCGCTTCCCGAGCTTGCACCAGGTCTTGCCGAAGCGCTGCCCCGCAGCGACAGGCACCTGCGCTTCGCCGATTGGAATCCGCTTCCTGCGATTGATTTGCCGGCATTGGCAATAACCGGCGCAGAAAGCCTGTGGGAGGACGAGGACGGGATGGCTGTGGCGGCTTTTACCGGTTCGGGCACCGGGCGGATCGGACTGGCGTTGCGATTGCCGGTCTACCGCTGGGTGACTGCAGGCGAGTCTGATGCCTATGCCCGCTACTGGCAGCATTTGCTTGCGGCGATCGCGCGCCCGCAGCCGGCCAGGCTGACGTCGCAACGGTCCAGCCGGATACCATTTGTCGGCATGCGACTGGAACTCTGTTTCGATGCAGCGGTCAACCCGGAGGTGGAACTGGTCGGTCCGGACGCGGCGACAGTGGCATTGCCGATGTACCGGCGGGCAACGGGAGCATGCGCCCTGTTGTGGCCGTATGCGCCCGGCTGGCACGGGTTGCGCAATGGCGACGAGACGGATTTTTTCTATGTTTACACGTCTTCGGACTGGCGAGGATTGCAGGTAGCGGAGAGAATCGCGGCCACTGGAGAGAGCACGGGTGAGCGCGCGGAAAGTCCTGCCGGGACGACCTGGAATCTGCCACCGCAACTCGTATTTTCCGTGTTGCTGGTTATTTTGGGGCTTCTTTGGTGGGAGCAAAAACGGCGACCGGTGCGGCTTGTAAAGCCCGAGCCGGACGGCGCATAGTGGGTACGCCCAACAGACGAATAAGGAGAACGGGCTATGTGGGGACGACGACGGCCTTTTGCCGCAATGCTGATGACACTGCTTATGGCAGTGATGGCCGCCGGTTGCGCAAGCACGCAAACCATCGATGTAAGAGCCGAAATGACCGACGCCGAGTGGGCCGAGAGCATCAAACCTGGCGACAAGGTGGTGGTCGATACGGTTGACGGCAAGCGCATGGAATTCAAAGTGGCTGTCGTCGAGCCGGGCTGGATCATCGGCGGCGGCGAACGGGTCCGCCGCGAGGATATCAGCACGCTTGAAGTGAAGCGACGCGGATTTACCAAGTGGTTCGCCGAGAGCAAGTTCGACGGCGGCGGGATTGCATACACTGTGGCGGTAGGTGTACTTGTCACCCTCGCCGTCATCGCATTCTGAAGTGGCGTAGCTGGAAAAACCGATGCCGGGCCGGTCCGCAGACGACGATTCCTGTTTCGCGGTGATTTTTACTTCGCGCCTGCGCGCACCCGACCCGGGGTATGGCGACATGGCTGAAAAGATGCTTGCGCTGGCGTCGGAACAGCCGGGATTCCTGGGATTCGAATCTGCACGCGGCGACGGCGACAGCGAACTTGGAATCAGCATTTCCTACTGGCGCGACCGTGACTCGATTCTGGCGTGGCGCGGTCACGTCGAGCACCTGGTAGCGCAGGAGCTCGGCCGCGAGCGCTGGTACGCGTACTACCGGCTCCGCGTGGCCCAGGTAGAGCGCGATTACGAATGGAGCTGCGATGGGCCGCCAATCAACTCCGATCATGTCCCGGGATAGGGCGCGATTCGTGCAGCGCGGTAGCGAGGTGCTGGCGCTGAACGCCGACATGAGCAGGCGGGTGGTGGTGGACTCGAATCTGATGCACTGGCAACCGAGCCCGAGCGCAACGGTGTGGCGCAAGCGGCTGCATCTTTACGGTGCGGCTGAGTCGGCCCAGGTTACCTCCATCGTGCGCTATGACGCCGGTGCGACTTTCCCCGCTCATGATCACCCGGCCGGCGAGGAAATTCTGGTTCTTGATGGCGTGTTTTCCGACGAGCACGGTGACTGGGGCCGCGGCTGTCATCTGCTCAACCCGGAGGGTTTTCGCCACGCGCCGTTCTCGCGCGAGGGTTGCGTGATATTCGTAAAACTGCAGCAATATGCAGGTTCGGGACGCCGCCACCAGGCGCTTCTCGGCGAATCCGTGGAGTGGCAACCCGGCGACAGCGCCGGCGTCGAGGTGCGCAACCTGTACCGGCAGCGGGGATTCCCGGAACGTATCTGGATGGAGAACTGGGCGGCCGGAACGAGCGTGTACCGCCACTACCCCGAGGGTGTGGAGATGCTGGTAATCGAAGGCAGTCTTGGTGAGGCTGGATCGGTGCATCGCAGCGGTACCTGGTTGCGTCTGCCGGCCGGTACCAAAACAGAGTTGCAAAGCGCCGGCGGCTGTCATTTGTACCTGCAGAGCGGAGCAATGCAGTCATTGCATTCGACAGCCCCGCACGGAGGGGGTACATGAGCGAAAAAGACAGGCCGGACACAGGCACGGTCGGGTGGTTTGATCTGACGGTCGACGATGCAACGACGCTTCGGGACTTCTACGCGAACGTCGTGGGCTGGACGGTGCAGCCGCAATCGATGGGCGACTATGACGATTACACGATGGTGTCCCCGGCGAGCGGTCAGGCGGTCGCCGGGGTTTGTCATGCGCGTGGCTCGAATGCAGATTTGCCGGCGCAATGGCTGATGTACATAAACGTGGCCGATCTGGACGCCAGTATCGGGATCTGCGAGGAGCGCGGCGGCGCCGTGATTTCGGGGCCGAAGACGATGGGTGGTTACGGACGCTACTGCGTGATCCGCGATCCGGCCGGAGCTGTGGTGGCTCTGTTCGAGCCCGCGTCGGGCTGAGGCTTGCACGCTGCGGGTCGTCGTCAAACCGGCGCAGCTACTGGTGACGATCGTGCTCGCCGGAATGTGCGTTGCCGCGTTGATCCTCGGGCCGGGGCGCTGGGCCAGCGAGCGTGACGACCGGCCGAAGACTGCTGCAGATGCGCGCCAGTCCATTCGTTTGGCGGCATTGAACGAGGCCGCGCGCGTGATTCGCGAAGGCGACCCGGCGTTTCTGGCGCGAATTGATCTCGATGGCACGCGGCGCATCCCTGGGCTCGATGACGAACGGTTTCAGCATTGCTTTGCGTCAGTGACGGGCACGGTTTCGATATCCAACGATCCGCGCCTCTATCCGGACAGCGATCCGCGTCGGTACGAGCTTTATTTCGAGGTGTTCAACGCGGCGATGCTGCAGCACCTGAGTCGCGAGTATGGCTCCGACTGCCCGGGCGCGCGGCGTTGATCGAACGGCGGGTGCGCCGTGGCGAGTCGCTATACTTGCAGGGTAGCCGCGGCTGGCGGCAAAACGGCCGGGAACGCCAATGTTGCACTCAATTCATCATGTCAATTTCCTGGTGCGCAACCTCGACACCGCGGTTGCGCGTTGGCGAAAGATTTTGGATCTCGACTGCGAGATACGGGAGAGTCTGCCCGGCCGCGGCGTAGACACGGCACGGTTCCGGGTTGGGGTGACCTGGCTGGTTCTGGTACAGCCGACAAATCCGGACAGCGTGCCTGGCCGTCACCTCGAGGAGCATGGCGAGGGCGTATTTTTGCTCTCGTTCGGTGTTGATGACCTGGGCGCCGCGGCTGCCGCGATTGACGCCCGTGGCGCAACTTGCGGGGCGGAAAGGTCCGGTCTCGATAGCTGGCGCGTCGTGGATGTAGGCGCCGCGATCGGCGGATCGACGGCAATACAGCTGACCCGGGTGAAACCCTGATGAGCATGCGGCTAGCTGTAATAGGCGCCAGTCGCGGAATTGGCCTTCAGCTGACGACCCAGGCGCTGGCTGCCGGGCACAGCGTGTCGGGACTGGCGCGCAATCCGGAGCGCTGCGGGTTGAGGGATCCGCGCCTCGAGCTGGTTGCCGGCGATATTCGCAACGAGGCGGTGCTCGCCCGCGTGTGTTCCGGTTGCGACGCAGTTTGCGTATGTATCAGCGTCGCGCCGAGCCGCGCGCCGGTCGACACGTTTTCAGCCGGCGCAGGTGCGCTTTTGCCTGTGCTTGAACGCGATGGGCCGTCGCGGCTGCTGGTCGTGACCGGTATCGGAGCGGGCGAGAGCCGCGGCCACGGCGGATGGTTCTACGATCGTATCCTGCAGCCGTTGTTGCTCGGGCAGATGTACGCAGACAAAGATCGCGAAGAAGCGCTGGTCAGGCGCAGCGAACTCGACTGGCTGCTGGTTCGGCCGGGACGCCTGACCAACGGTCGTTGCCGCGGCCAGTATCGGGTCACGAATTCGGTTCAGGGGTTGCGTGGCGGGTCGATATCGCGCGCGGATGTCGCGCATTACATGCTGGGCGAGTTGGAACGGCCGCGTTACCATCGCGAAGCGGTTCACCTGATTTACTAACGCGGCCACGGGGGCAAAATGATTGTTACAACGACGCCGAACGTGGAGGGGCGCAGCGTGCGGCGCTACCTCGGCGTGGTGACCGGGGAGGCCATTCTTGGCGCCAATTTGTTCAAGGACATGTTTGCCGGATTGCGTGACATAGTTGGCGGGCGCTCGGGCGCATATGAGAAAGAGCTGCGGCGGGCGCGCGAGATTGCGTTTGCGGAGCTGGAATCGGAAGCGCGCGAGCGCGGCGCCAATGCCGTGATGGGTGTCGATATCGACTACGAAGTACTCGGCGAGCGCAATGGCATGATGATGGTCAGCGTCAGCGGTACCGCGGTGGAACTGAAGTAAATCCGCTCTCGGTGGGACGACGTCGTTCTGCTATAGTTGCGCGCGACTGCTGACCTCGGGTGTTTCGATATGCGTGCTGCACGATTAGTTTACCTTTCTTTGCTGATGGCTTTTGCCGCGCTGCTGTCCGGCTGCGCGACCAGTCAGACAAGTACCGGATGGGATCCCGCCCAAAGCGCGGTTCCGGCAGAGCAACCCGCCAGTAACCCGGAAGTTGCCGAGACTATCGCTGCCTTCAAAAATGCCGATCCGGGCATGCAGCGATTTTTTGATAACTCCTATGGTTATGCCGTCTTTCCTGGCGTGGGCAAGGGCGGGCTCGTGGTTGGCGGCGCATATGGCGGGGGCCAGGTTTTCGAACAGGGCCGTCTGATCGGCTACGCAACGATTACCCAGATTACGCTTGGCGCGCAGATTGGCGGTCAGTCTTATCGCCAGATCATCTTTTTTGCCGACAAGCAGAGCCTGGACATTTTCCGCAGCAGCGAATTCAACTTTGGCGCACAGGCGTCCGCGGTCGCGGTGACTGCCGGCGCTGCCTCGAACGCGGCTTACAGCAACGGTGTTGCGGTGTTTACCTTGCCGAGGGGTGGCTTGATGCTGGAGGCGAGCATCGCCGGTCAGAAATTCAAGTACACGCCGAAACCCTGATAGGGGCTGGTCAGCGGCGGATTTCAGGCATTGGCCCGGTGCGGTGTTACCCGAACCGGCAACCGGCGTGCACCCCAACTGCCCGGATGTGACTCGAAGACACCCGCAGCAGGAGTCTGGCAGGCGCGGCACCGCGCTTGCTCGTCGAGCTGCCATTGCCCTATCTGATATCCGTTTCGCCCGATAAGCAACGCTCCGCAGCCATGGCACCAGGTGGCAGAGCCCGTGGCATCCCTGATGTTTCCGGTATAGGCATAACGCACACCGTTGTCCATGGCGATGCTGCGCGCCCGGTGCAAGGTCGCCGCGGGCGTTTGCGGCCGGTCCAGCATCCGGTAGTCCGGGTGAAAGGCGGTGAAATGCATAGGCGTGTCGGCGCCGAGGTTTTCGACGACCCAGGCGCTCATCTCAGAGATTTCCCGGTCGGAGTCGTTTTCGCCCGGAATCAGCAAAGTCGTGGTTTCCAGCCACACGCTCGTCTCATGAGCCAGGTACAGCAACGTGTCGAGTACGGTCGCCAGCCGCCCGCTGCACACCTTTGCGTAGAAGCGCTCGGTGAATGCTTTCAGGTCGACGTTCGCGGCATCCATATAGCGGAAGAACTCGCGCCGCGGGTCGGGGCAGACATACCCGGCGGTCACTGCCACATTGCGGATGCCATGCCGGCGGCATGCTTCGGCCACGTCAACCGCGTATTCGAGAAATATCACCGGGTCGTTGTAGGTATAGGCGATGCTGCGACAGCCGAATCGTCGCGCCGTTGCCGCGAGGTCTTCGGGGGCCGCCCGGTCGGCAAGCGTATCCATCTCCCGGGACTTGCTCATGTCCCAGTTCTGGCAGAATTTGCAGGTCAGATTGCAACCAGCGGTACCGAACGACAGTACCGGGGTGCCGGGAAGAAAATGGTTGAGGGGTTTTTTTTCTATCGGGTCGATACAAAACCCCGACGAACGGCCGTAGCTGTGGAGCACTACCGCGTTACCCTCGCAGCCGCGCACGAAGCACAGACCGCGCTGACCCTCGTGCAGGCGGCAGGCACGGGGGCACAC
>Ga0102956_1000269_pt1 | contig 18334 bp, 15 predicted proteins | sample SalPonF2_A_D2_MG_FD_84515 | JGI IMG/M metagenome (GOLD analysis project Ga0102956, IMG submission 84515) | Salt pond soil microbial communities from South San Francisco under conditions of wetland restoration - Salt Pond MetaG SF2_A_D2_MG ...
ACAATATCAAATACCGTACTCAAGGACCGAACTTTCGACAAGAATATCAATAATCACAAATGCACTTGATATATTAAATTCATTTTTATATCTCAATAGTTATTAATTATTTTTTCTTTGCACTTTTCCGGAGCATACCTATGCATGTGGCATATGCATTACTATCACCAGATATTGGCGGAGTGTGAAAGCCAAATACCTGGAATTCAGCTATCCTTATAATACTCCTGCCCTGCACAGCGTTTCATTCAGGATCAGGCATGGTGAATCCGTTGCCATTGTTGGTGCTAATGGGGCCGGCAAATCCACATTGTTCCTCCATTTAAACGGCTACCTGACTCCCACTTCAGGACAGGTGCGTATCGGGGATTTTCCTTTGACAAAAGGAACTCTGCAGAAAGTGCGCCGGACTGTCGGCATGGTCATCCAGGACCCGGATGACCAGCTGTTTATATCAACTGTTTATGATGATGTTGCCTTCGGGCCTTTGAACCTGGGCCTGCCCATGGACGAAGTACGATCATCATCAACCGTCGAAAGATAGAGGCTGACGGTCCTACTGCCGAGATATTTCAAGATGAAAAGCTCCTGATGCAAAATGACTCTTGCCTTGAAGTAAAAATATGCTTATGCTCACAGAACTCCATAGTCAGCTGTAATGTTGTCAGAACTCAACATTGTGGCAACCTGTTTTACTTTATTTCTGATTCTCACTCACACCACATTAAAATTCTTGTTTACTGACTCATGGATTGCAGTTTTAGCAATCGTTTCGGTTATGAAATAATCTTTATTTTTAGTACCAAGGTACAATTGAACCTCATTGTGCAATTGTTTAAACATTAGATTGTGAAATATACAAAACTAAAGCCTGCTTTGAGACGGGAACAAAAGCTACTGATCTTGTGTAAATTTTTCGAAGATAGCCCGGTTTCAATTTTAATAACTAATTTAGATTTCTAAACTGTACTGCTTGAATAGACACACAGCTATACGCTATGAATTTTAATTTAAATACCCATAATCTTTCATCGGTCATTCGTTCTCTTTTCGCAAATCGCAGGCTAGCGCTACTGATTTTTCTATTCCTTATAGTCGTGAACGTCAATTTCTTTTTCTTTCTGGGCGGTGTCACGCAAACAGAGGGCAGCATTCCCCCCGGTGAATTAACCACAGCTACCGATGCAAAGATTGAACTTTCCTTCGAACCAGAGATAGTTAAACAGGAGAAAACGGGAACGATAAAGAAAGGCGACACCATCACGGCATTGCTCGGTAGGTACCTCAGTACCCAACAGATTCTCCAGCTGGCCCACCAAAGTAAGAAAATCTTTCCCCTCTCCAAGCTCTGCATCGGTCAGCCTTACAAACTGTGCATGATCGACGGCCAATTTAATAGCTTCCTCTATGATATCAACCGCAATGAACAACTGCTGATACACCAGCATGAGAACGAATTCGAAATTTCCCGCATCCCCATTGACTACGATGTGACAACCGAGGTTGTCAAGGGGACCATCACTTCCAACCTCTTCGATGCGGTGACAAAAATCGGTGAAGAGGCTGAGTTGGCCATCAATCTGGCCGACATTTATGCCTGGGATATAGACTTCATTCTTGACATCCGTGCAGGTGATTCATTCAATGCGGTAATAGAAAAGCGCTTTCTTGAAGGCCAACCGGCCGGTTACGGTCGTATACTGGCTGCCGAATTTGTCAATCAGGGGAAAAGCTATCGAGCCATCTTATTCAGCGATGGAAATGGTAACACCGATTATTATGATCCCGAAGGCAAAAATCTACGCAAGGCTTTTCTTAAAGCCCCCCTCTCCTTCACCCATATTTCATCCGGTTTCACTATGAGGCGCTTTCACCCCATCACCAAGACCTGGAAAGCTCACCCAGCCATCGATTATGTTGCACCAACTGGCACTCCTATTAAAACTGTGGGTGCAGGAACAGTGGTGCGTATCGGCAACACCAGGGGCAATGGGAATTTTATCGAGATTCACCACACCAATGGCTACTCAACTCTTTATCTGCATATGTCCAAATTTGCCAAGGGTATAAAAAAAGGCAAAAGGGTAAATCCGGGACAAACTATAGGGTATGTTGGGTCCACCGGGCTCGCTACAGGTCCTCACTTGTGCTTCCGGATGCGCAAGGATGGCATGCCGGTAAATCCAAACAAAGTGAAAATGCCCTCGGCTCCTGCTGTTTCCAGCGAAAATATGGCTGAATTCCGCACATTGGCGGCACCGCTGCTTGCCCGACTGAGAGACGGTGAGATACTCCAGGCCATGCTGGGATCACCCTCAGAAAGCGGCGTCCGCTGACCGGTGTAACCCGACCAATGCCATGGATTGTATAAAATTTCTGGATGATGTTTTATGGAGTAGTGCTTCTTGTCCCGCCGACAGCAATTCTAATATAAACTCTGGAGGTGCATGCGTGGTATACTTTTAGATAATAACACAGCAGAAATAAGGTGACGGGTTGAAACTGTCTCCATTATGCTAGTTATTTAATATCTAATTAGATAAATTTTAAATATTCCACAAAATTATTGATTGGCAGAGTCTCAGAAGTGGCTCTGCCTTATTTATTTGTAAATTAAACTATCCGCTATCGCTTTTGGCTCGTGAATGATTATTAAAGTGTCATGATGGTTCACAGTCTACACGATGAATCCTGCCAGATGATGGTGGGGTTATTTATTTGTCCAGCATTTAGGTCAATATAATTAGTGGACATGTTGACTCGCTTTTGATTAAATAAAGTCAACATTGTGGCAAGATATATTTATTTTGCTATCAGGCACATTCCTAAAACGTTGTGGCACTTGAGAGTTCCTTCCTTAAAGAGTAAAATTTAATTTTTCATCAGAAAAGTTTTTAACTCTTTGATATGAGTAAACTCCAAAAAAATACATAGGAGGCGACCTTATGAGTGAAAACAGCAAATGCCCGGTAACAGGCAGAACTTCCATACCCACTTCTGGCGGTGGCACGACGAACCGGGACTGGTGGCCGAACCAATTGAACCTGCATATTCTGCACCAGCATTCGTCACTGTCCAATCCGATGGGCGAGGAGTTCAACTACGCTGAGGAATTCAAGAAACTCGACCTGGAAGCCCTGAAGAAGGACCTCTATGCGCTGATGACCGACTCGCAGGATTGGTGGCCGGCCGATTACGGTCACTACGGAGGGCTCTTTATCCGGATGGCGTGGCACAGCGCCGGCACCTACCGTACCAGCGACGGCCGCGGCGGGGCTGGGTCTGGCTCCCAACGCTTGGCACCCCTCAACAGCTGGCCGGACAACGTGAACCTCGACAAGGCACGCCGTCTGCTCTGGCCGATCAAACAGAAATACGGTAACAAGATCTCCTGGGCCGACCTAATGATACTCACCGGCAACTGCGCGCTGGAGTCGATGGGTTTCAAGACGTTCGGCTTCGGCGGCGGGCGCGAAGACGTCTGGGAGCCGGAAGAAGACATCTACTGGGGGTCTGAGGATACGTGGCTTGGTGACAAGCGCTACTCCGGCGACCGGGAACTTGAAAATCCTCTCGCCGCCGTGCAGATGGGCCTGATCTACGTGAACCCGGAAGGGCCGAACGGCGAACCGGATCCGGTCAAGTCGGGCCGCGATGTTCGCCAAACCTTCGGGCGCATGGCGATGAACGACGAAGAGACCGTTGCACTCGTCGCCGGCGGACACACGTTCGGAAAGTGTCATGGTGCCGGCCCTGCGTCACATGTGGGCCCTGAACCGGAAGGTGCCCCCATCGAAGAGCAGGGCCTTGGCTGGAAGAGCAGCTTCGGCAGTGGGAAAGGCGGCGATACGATCAGCAGCGGCATTGAAGGCGCCTGGAAGCCGAACCCGACCAAATGGGACATGGGCTATTTGAAGGTAATGTTCAAATACGAGTGGGAATTGGTCAAGAGTCCGGCTGGCGCACATCAGTGGCTGGCCAAGGACGTGGACGAAGAGGACATGGTGGTTGACGCGCACGACCCATCGAAGAAGCACCGGCCGATGATGACCACGGCTGACCTCTCGTTGCGCTTCGATCCGATCTACGAGCAGATCGCGCGGCGCTATCTGCAGAATCCGGATGAGTTTGCGGATGCCTTTGCCCGCGCCTGGTTCAAGCTGATCCACCGCGACATGGGCCCGCGCTCACGTTATCTCGGCCCGGAGGTCCCTGAGGAAGAACTTCTGTGGCAAGACCCGGTGCCCGCAGTCGATCATGAGCTGATCGACGCGCAGGACATCGCCGCCCTCAAGGGCAAGATCCTCGCTTCGGGACTCTCTGTCTCCAAACTGGTCTCGACCGCCTGGGCGTCGGCATCCACGTTCCGCAACTCCGACAAACGCGGCGGGGCGAACGGGGCGCGCATTCGTCTCGCCCCGCAGAAGGATTGGGAAGTGAACCAGCCGGCCCAACTGTCGACTGTGCTGCAGACCCTTGAGGGGATCCAAAAGGAGTTCAACACCACGCAGTCAGGCGGGAAGAAGGTTTCGCTCGCCGACTTGATTGTTCTTGGCGGATGCGCAGGTGTCGAGCAAGCTGCAAAAAATGCCGGCCACGATGTGACCGTTCCCTTCTCGCCGGGACGCACGGATGCGTCACAGGAGCAAACCGACGTGAAGGCATTCGCTGTACTCGAACCGGCTGCAGACGGGTTCCGTAACTACCTCAAAGCCAAGTACTCCGTAACGGCAGAGGAGCTGCTGGTTGACCGGGCGCAACTGCTGACGCTGACCGCTCCTGAGATGACGCTTCTCATTGGCGGCATGCGCGTCTTGAATGCCAACTTCGGACAGTCCCAGCAAGGCGTTTTCACCAAGCGGCCAGAGACGCTCAGCAATGACTTCTTCGTGAATCTGCTCGACATGGGCACAACGTGGAAGGCATCCTCGGAAGACGAAGACGTGTTCGAGGGTCGTGATCGCGCAACGGGTGAACTCAAGTGGACCGGCACCCGTGTCGACCTTATCTTCGGTTCGGACTCCCAGCTCCGGGCCGTCGCGGAAGTCTATGGTTGTGAGGACTCCCAGGAGAGGTTCCTGCACGACTTTGTAGCGGCATGGAGCAAGGTCATGAACCTTGACCGCTTCGACCTCGCCTGATTGTAGCAAAAACGTCTTCGAGGGCCTCTGAAGCGTATTCTGAACTCGTTAGAATAATTTAGGTATAAATTTTTTTAAATGAAACTCCCCGCGGCAAGCCACGGGGAGTTTCATTTTTCCCCTTCACTCCCACTCAACAGGATTCACCCTGTAAAAACCATAAAGTTCCTCATACAGCTCAGGATGCTCTTTCCTGAGCTGGACCGGCTTTTCAAAAAAGGTCTCAGTGGCCACCGCAAAAAACTCCGCCGGGTTGGTAGCGCCATAAACATCCATAACACTTTTCCGACCTTTTGCTGTTTTTCTTCTGAGAAGCTCATACTCCTTTGAAAAAACCCGGGCCCAGGCTGAATAGGCGGAACGGCTCGCAAGGACCGGGGCACCATTGGCCCTACCGTAATGCTGGTCCAACTGGTGGGCGAATTCGTGCATGGTTACATTATGGCCGTCGTTGAAGTTTGCAGCTCCATTCTTGACACTGTCCCAGGCCAGAACAACTGCGCCGCTATGCCACGATTCGCCAAGACGGGCCGAAGCTTGCCGCGCCTGCCCTCTGATGGTGGGTCGTGTACCTGCCACATAGGTGCTTGGATAAACCAGGATGGAATAGAGGTTTGGGTAATATTGTACCTTGCGGTTTAAGAGCAGCATGCAGGCCTGGGCCGCAATGGTCACCTTTATTTCATCGGTGAGGGTAAGCCCGCCGCACCCTTCAAATGATTTTTCCGCCATGAATATCCTGGTTACGTCTTGCAGTTGCTGGAGCAGGTCCGGAGGAAGATTGCCATAGGGAGGCAGGTTCTTTTTGAGAATAGCATCCCATGCCGGAGAAAAGGGAGAAGAGAGGAGGAGCCGCCTTTTTTGCTGACGCCGGAATCCTTTGATGAAAAACCAGGCCCAGACAGAGAGCCCTACTACCATCAATAAAATGAAAAGTTTCATGAGGAAAAAGAGTACACATAATAAAAACAAAAGGGGACAGATTTTTTTATATATAGATAGACGGGGTCTGTGCGCCATGATACTCTTTGAAAAGAAAGTAAAAACAATTAAATGGCGGAACGACAAAAGATATACCGTCCACCGGTATCGCTTATCCTGCGAGGAGACCAGCTATGGACACGCAACAGCCAACCACCGGGTGTTCAGCTTTCATGATCTCCCATCTTTCCGAATTCTTTGACCATTTCGGCATCGATTACACCATTGACGGACCGCAGTTTGAATATTTTATATATGATATAAAGAACAGCCAGGATATTTCCTGTTCAATAACCCTCAATTATGATGAGGCTGCATTACAAATCAACTTTATGAGTTTTTATCCTGGCATATTTCAGCAAAAGGGGTGTCGATACCTTTCCGCCGTTTGTTTTTTCCTGATCATCCATCATTTCGCCAACTTTCACCATATCGGGCCTGGCTGCCGGATCCTTTTCAATACCAGGCAGGGGGTTTTCGATAACTTCTATGCCCTGCTCAAGGATTTTGATTTTCACGTCCTGGTTTGCGGCGAAGAGGACCGGGTCGATGTCGAGAGTCTATTCATACCCATGGCTATAGATACATCGATGATCCGCGAACGGGCGCTGAAGGTGTAAGGGGACGTTATTTAATTCTTGTTATGTACGGAATTCTGTCGGGATATAATCCATGGGACTGCTCAACCTGCTGCTTAAAGATCCACTTGGTTTCATCATCATTGCCATACCGCTCCTGTATTCCGTCATCTTTCATGAGTTAGCGCATGGCTGGGTAGCCTATCGCATGGGTGACCCCACCGCCAAGTTGCAGGGCCGTCTCACTATCAATCCGCTCAAGCACCTCGACCCCATGGGCACACTCATGCTCTTTCTTTTCGGCTTTGGCTGGGCCAAGCCGGTGCCGGTTAATCTGAACCTGCTGCGCGACAGGCGCAAGGGCATGATACTGGTCTCTGCTGCAGGGGTCATAACGAACATGCTCCTGGCGTTTTGTGCTCTTTTTTTGTATCGGCTGCTGTCCCCTTCACCGTCGGGTATAGCGGCACAACTGCTCTATTATTTTGCCCGGATCAACATCATCCTGGCCGCTTTTAACCTGATCCCGCTGCCGCCTCTCGACGGGTCGAAAATTCTGATGGGCTTTGCACCCCCAAGCGTTCAGAAATCCCTTTTCCGTCTTGAACGTTATGGCTTGCTTATCATCATCGCGTTACTGTATCTCGGTGTTCTCGAACCGGTAATTCGCTCTTTTGAATGGATGATCCTGTCGCTTATCAAACTGTTGATGCCTTGAGCGGGATTGCGAAAACCGGAACAGATTAATTTTAAAAGTCTTTACTTTTCAAGCGTTCAGATTATGCCGCAAAAGACAGCATTATTATTGGGAGGGAGCGGGTTAACCGGGGGACATTGCCTGAATTATTTATTAAACGATGCGCATTATAAGCAGGTGACGGCATTGGTCCGGCGCCCTCTTTCAGTAGAACACCCTAAATTGATCCAGCAGCAGGTCGATTTCAATCAATTAAACGATTGCCTTGCTGATATGCAAATCAACGATGTGTATTGCTGCCTGGGAACCACCATCAAAAAGGCGGGTTCACAAAAAGCATTTTATGAAGTTGATTTTGTCTATCCAACGGAAATTGCAAAATTGAGCCTTGCCAATGGCGCAGAACAGTTTCTGCTTATCAGCGCACTGGGGGCAAATTCAACGTCTTCGATATTCTATAATCGCGTCAAGGGTGAAGTTGAAGAAGCGATTGGCCGCTATGGCTTTAAGGGGTTTTACATTTTTCGTCCATCTTTGCTGTTGGGAAAGAGGCAGGAAAGACGCCCGGCTGAAAAATTCGGGGAAAACTTTTTCCAATGGTTTTCTTTTCTTTTCAAAGGGGGTTTGCAAAAATATAAGCCCATTGAAAGCAGAGCCGTTGCCTTTGCAATGGTAGAGGTTGCCAAAAAGCAGCCGCTTGGAAAACGAATTTTTGAATCCCGCCGGATCCAAGCCATTTATGATCAGCGACAAGAGAAGTAACATAAAGGAGAATCGCGGGGAATCAGGGCAACATAAACCATGATGGCCTTTGCCGTTCATATTCCCTGACTTATTTATTTTTATCATAAAATCAGAAATTGGGGGAATTACCGGGACACTATTCGTAATTATTGACAGTGCAGCTTTAAGACCAGGACCAGGCTTGCGTTAATGCATTATTTTTCTACCATTTTAAAAAAATCCCAGGTCACATCCTGGTGAGGATGGAGTCTGCTGCCCTGCTGCCGCGCACCACCAACCCCTGGTGATCCCTCTGCTGGTGCCGGAGTGCGGTACTGTTGACATTACCGGGGTGATATCTATAGTATGAATATCCTACAATAGATAAAAATCTTAATTTATAAGAGGAGATCACATCATGAAAAAGCTTTTCCTGTTTGTTGCCGCTGTTATGCTGCTGACCGGATTAAGCGGTTGCGGCTATAATACTATACAACAGAATGATGAGACGGTAACCGCAGCATGGGGAGATGTTGAGGCCTCCTACCAGAGAAGGGCCGATCTCATCCCGAACCTGGTTGAGGTTGTAAAAGGGTACGCCGCCCATGAAAAGGAGACCCTGACCGCGGTTGTCGAAGCCCGTGCCAAGGTCGGTAAGGTCCAGATAGGTGCTGATGTTGTTAACAATCCCGAAGCAATGGCGCAGTTTCAGGCAGCCCAGGGCGGCTTGACCTCGGCCCTGTCCCGACTGATGGTAGTAGTTGAGCAGTATCCTGACCTGAAAGCGAACCAGAATTTTCTCGACCTGCAGCACCAGCTTGAAGGAACTGAAAACAGGATTAATGTGGCGCGTGTCCGTTTTAATGATGCCGTCCGTATATTCAATACTTCCATCCGGACATTTCCGAACAACCTGACAAATAATTTCATCCTGAAGCTGCCCAGAAAAGAACCTTTCAAGGCGGAAGCAGGCTCGGAAAAAGCGCCGGCAGTCAAATTTTAATAAGGGCACCTTACGGTGGCGCAGATACGTTTTCAACCAGCGGGCCGCAGCATGCGGTTCATAAGCAGGACGTTGCTTGCAGCGTTCTGCCTGACATATATCACTCTTCTGTGTTTCGGCGGTGCTGCAACTGCTGTTGGCAGGGAGGTCCCTGGTTATAAGGGGTATGTAAACGATTATGCGTCCATGATGTCCGCCGAAGCCAGGGCAAAGCTGGAAAGCGACCTGCAGGCTTTTGACCTTTCCGATTCAACACAGATAGCTATTCTTACAATAGATTCACTTGATGGAGATCCCCTCGAAGACTTTAGTATACGGGTTGTGGACCAATGGAAAATCGGCCAGAAAGGCAAGGACAATGGAGTGCTTTTCCTTGTCGTCAAAAAAGACCGGAAGATGCGGATTGAAGTGGGCCGGGGCCTGGAGCATGTGCTGACCGATCTGGCTGCCGGGCGTATAATCGACAGGGTAGTAAAACCCCGCTTCAAAGCAGGCCGTTTTGATGAAGGCTTTGAAGTCGGCACTCTCGCTATTATCCAGACCACCAGGGGGGAATATAAGCCGGAAGCCGGGAGAAGGCGCGGGCAAGGTGATGGAGAGCCGCCGCTTCTTTTCAAATACCTTTTTTTCGGTATGGCGCTCATTGCTTTTCTTGGCAGTAATTCCAAACCACTTGGAGTCGTTGCCGGAGGAGTTCTTGTGCCGCTCATGTTTTTTCTGGGACTGCCGGGGACCATCAGCTGGCTCTTGCTGTTGATGCTGATACCGCTTGGTGCCTTGGGCGGCCTGTTGCTGCCGCTGCTGGTGAGCAATATGATGCGGCACAGCGGCAGAGGCGTCTTTTATACGGGTGGCGGCTTTGGCGGTAGCGGTGGCGGCGGTGGCTTTGGTGGCTTTGGAGGCGGCGGCTTCGGCGGCGGCGGGGCCTCAGGAGGTTGGTGATCCATGAAAGCTGAGAATTTTTTTAGTGCGCGCGAGAATGCTGAAATTGCAGCAGCAATCAAGGAGGTGGAAAAAAACACCACCGGTGAGATTGCTGTAATGGTTGTTGATGAAAGCGATTCGTATCCAGAAGGTAATATCCTTTCAGGGGTTATTCTTGGCGGACTTGTATCCCTGGTTATAACTGAACTTTTTTTTGCAGATTCACTTACAGTTTTCATGATCTTTTTTGCGGGGCTGTCTCTTGGTACCGGTTGGATGACAGAGCACTTCCCGGCCCTGAAACGTATTTTCATACCAAAAAACAGGATAGCCGAACTGGTCCTGGAACAGGCTGTGCAGTCCTTTTATGAAAAGGGTCTTCATAAAACCCGGGATGCAACCGGGCTGTTCTTCTTTGTTTCTCTCTTTGAGCATAAGGTGTGGATACTTGCGGACACGGGCATCTACAGCAGGATTTCCCAGCAGGAGCTGCAGGTCTATGCCAGTGATATGGCAAAAGGCATCAGACAGGGCAATGCTGCTGAAATCCTCTGCCGGAAAATCGCCAGCCTGGGCGAGGTGCTGACCCAACATTTTCCAGCCAAGCCTGATGATATAAACGAATTGAGCAACCAGGTTATTGTGGGGTAAAGTGAATATGATACCGGGGGCAAGCTTGTTTTATTGCGTTATTTAAAACGGGGCAGATTTATTTATAAGGAGCAATGTTATTAGGCTGAAGACTGATTCCAAATTCAAAATTTAGAATTTTGAATTCTGAATTTTGAATGGTCAGGCTGCGCATAGATCTAATCCATTTTCAGGATGCAACTCATTGATATTTCTCTAAGCAGTTTTTGCAGCTATGTATGCGGCGATATCGAGCATACGTCTCGCATAAGCAGCTTCATTATCGTACCAGGCCATAACTTTTACCATTCTTTTTTTCAGTACATCTGTAGACAGGGCGTCTATTATGGCAGAGTGGGTGTTGCCGATGATGTCTGCGGAAACAAGTTCTTCTTCAGAGTATTCCATGACCTGCTGCATGGAGGATTGTGCCGCTTTTGCAAAGCAGTTATTCACTTGTTCCACGGTAACATCAGACTGCACCTGAGCCGTGACATCAACCAAAGCACCATCAGGCACTGGTGCGCGGACGGCGACGGCGGCAATTTTACCGGTCAAGGCGGGCAGTACTGCAGTGATGGCGGTGGCCGCTCCTGTTGAGGTTGGGATTAGCGATAGAGCTGCAGCCCTTCCACGGCGCCGTTTTTTGGCAGCACGGTCAACCAGGGCCTGGGTAGCTGTATAGGCGTGGATTGTGGTGGCCATGGCATGATCGATCCTGAAATTATCGTGCAGGACTTTGAGGACAGGGGCCAGGGCATTGGTGGTGCATGAGGCATTGGAAACAACGGTATGTTTTCCCGGTTTGAATTCCTGTTCGTTGACACCCATAACACAGGTCAAGTCCGCATCTTTAGTGGGCGCGCTGATAACGACTTGAGATGCCCCGGCTTCAAGATGTTTTGCGGCTCCGGCTCTTTTGCTGAAAAAACCTGTGCATTCCAGGACGATATCAACACCCATTTTTTTCCAGGGCAGCTCGGCCGGGTTTTTGCTGCTGAAATATTCCATGGATTTTCCGGCTGCTACAAGTAAGCCGTCCCTGACTTCAATGGGAACCGGGCAGCGGCCGTGTACAGAGTCGTATTTCATGAGATAGGCGATATCCTCTATGGGGGTCAGATCGTTGCAGGCTACTATGCCGATTTGATCCGGGCGATTTGTCAGAAAATGGCGGAGAATCAGCCTGCCGATACGGCCCATGCCATTTATTGCTATTTTTGTCATTGGGTGCCTCCGTGATGACTAGAAATTGTTAAGGGAGTCAATTCGTTATCCTTGACACCTCCCCCTTCACCGCTTGCTCGTAATTCCAACTTCCCGGAACCAGGAGAATTGGGGTCAGCTCTTGCAATAACACATTTTACATTCTTTAATAAATTAGTATTATGTCCACAGTTTTTTTTCAAACAAGATGCACGATATGATTTGAAAAGAGTCAAACGGAGATTTTTTTAAATACCCCCTTGAGGGGTAGTTGCCCGCCTTCTGCTACCGCAGCGCAGTGGCAGAAGTCCATACTTTTACAATCAAGCATACCCGGGAGGACGAGGATATGAAATATCGACTGTTGGGCCAAACCGGTCTTTACGTTTCGGAACTGTGTCTCGGCACCATGACTTACGGCAGCGCCGGATTCTGGAAGGTCATGGGCGGCCTGGACCAGAAGGCGGTTACAGCGCAGGTTAAATACGCCTTTGAGCGGGGCGTTAACTTTATCGACACCGCCAATGTATACTCGCTGGGCCAGTCGGAAGAGTTGGTCGGCCAGGCTATCCGGAAACTGGGTTTGCCGCGCGACGAACTGGTGATCGCTACGAAGGCAACCGGCGTGATGAACGACCTGCCCAACGGCCTGGGCCAGTCACGGTACCATCTGATGAACGAGGTGAACGCCAGCCTGAATCGTTTGCAGCTGGACCATATCGACCTCTATCAGTTGCACGGCCTCGACCCTCTTACCCCGCTTGAGGAAGCGCTTGAGACCCTGAACGACCTGGTGCGCTCCGGCAAGGTGCGCTACATCGGCTTGTGCAACCTGTCGGCCTGGCAGATCATGAAGGGGCTGGCCATTTCCGAACGGCGGAGCTGGGCGCGCTTTGCCAGTGTCCAGGCCTATTATACCATCGCCGGCCGCGACTTGGAGCGGGAAGTGCTGCCGCTTATCCGGGACCAGAGCCTGGGACTTATGGTCTGGAGCCCCCTGGCGGGCGGTCTGCTGACCGGGAAATTCAGCCCGGAGGGCAAGGGGCCCGCCAACAGCCGGCGTAGCAAGTTTGACTTTCCGGTGGTCGACAAGGAGCGGGCCTTCCGCTGTGTCGAGGCCATGCGGCCTATGGCGGCAGAGCGCTCCGTCTCCATTGCCCGGGTCGCCCTAGCCTGGCTGTTGGCGCAACAACCGGTCTCCTCGGTAATCATCGGGGCCAAAACCATGAAACAGCTGAAAGATAACCTCGACGCCACGCAGGTTACCTTGAACGCGGCGGAACTTGAAACGCTGGATGAGGTTAGCCGCCTGCCAGAGGAATATCCTGGCTGGATGCTGGACCGGCAGGTGCAGTACCGGGCCAAACCGCCGGAACGCAAGGAAGACTAGGAACAGACCTCTATTTGCACCTACTGCAAGGATAAGGGGACCTATCTGTTTTTTTGGGGCAGGCTTACAATATTGCCTTATTAATCTGCAATTTTCAATAAAAAGACTTCCAGGTCACATCCTGGTGAGGATGCCGTCTGCTGCCCTGATGCCGCTGGCCCAGGCCCCGGTAATCCCTCTGCTGGTCCCTGCCCCGTCTCCCGCCAGGTAAATATTTTCCGCCGCCTTGAAATACTTGTCTATAAAGCGCGGTTTATTGGCATAGAGCTTGATTTCCGGATAATACATGATGGTGCCGGGATGCAGGACCCCGGGTACGATGGTGTCCAGCATTTTCATGGCGCTCCAGATGGGCTTTAAGATCTTGGCAGGCGTTGCCAGGCTGATGTCACCGGCCGTACAATCTGCTAATGTCGGCTCAAAATCATTTAGATCCCTGTTAAAGGACTTGACCTCCGACCGTCTGCCCAGGCGGAAATCGCCCACCCGCTGCATGATCGGCTTGTTGCCACCCAGGAGCATGGCCTGGCAGCCAAGCATTTCAGCAAAATCCTGACCACTGGCCAAAGGTTCGGTCAAGGTCACAGTTTTGAGCAAGGCGAAGTTGACCATACCATTCCGGGGGCGGGAATGACTGTAGGCGTGCCCATTGACGCTGAAGTATTCACGGCCGACCCTGGTTTCGTAGCGTTCCCTGACAACATAGGCAGCTCCGCTGTTGGTGCAGAAGGTGCGCACCCTATCCGGAAAATTGAACTTGGGGTCATAATAGTCCCTGACGATGGAAAAGCGTTCCTCACGGGTCTCGACCCTGATGCCGATATCGACAACATTGTCAAGGAACGGGATACCGGCTTTTGCCATCGCAAGCTGCAGAAAACGGAATCCCCCGCGTCCCGGCGCCAGAATAAGATCCTGGTAGCCGATCTCCCTGTGGTTGGTAATAATCCTTCTGGCAGAGGGATCAATATCGTTGACCGTCTCCTCCAGACTCACCTCGACATTGCGCCTGGCAAGCTCGTCCATGAGCCGCTTGATTAGCTGGAGACCACCGTCTGTTCCCAGGTGACACTGGCGGATGTCAAGCAGGCTCACCCCCAGGCGTTCTGCCCGCAGCTGATAAGTCTCCAGATCGGTCCTCTGCATGAATTCAGGCTTGAGACGCTCAATGACCATTGGCAGATAATGCTCCGCCTGTTTGCCGGTCCAACAGTCTACCGGAAACCCAACCGGGTATGTAAAATTCATCTTGCAGTCGTGCCTGAGGCCCCCGGTACAGAGGTTTTCCTTATCAATTACCAGGATCCGCAGGCCAGGTTTCTGATCACTCAGACGAAACGCCGCACCCAGTCCGGCGGGCCCGGTGCCAACAATGATGCAGTCATATGTCTTCATTAGATGATCCACGCAGTTGTATAACTTTTCCAGGGTGCATTTGCATACCATTTATTATACACCGATCGAGACGAAAAGAGACCGTTTTGATTTTGACGGGGTCAGGTTTGCCAATAGACAGCCTGTAAATATATTTTCTTGAGGGCTGGAAAGAATATTATTGCGGCACTTTGCCGGTTCTGCCGGATTAGCCCATATCTATCTCGACATGGTGCTCCTGGCTGTCATCCACAAGGGAAATTATGCCTTGCGGTGGCCTTGTACCATCAGCACCGATTTCACTTGTCACGGCACCATCCACCGTCACGCGTATCACATGATCCGATCTTTTACCGACGCGCTTGACTGTGATGTGGTAGAAGGTCTCGCGATAGCGATAGTGCATTTTGTACGACTCCCAATGGGCCGGGATACACGGCGCAATGCGCAGCTGGTCCACTTCCAATTGCAGGCCCAGAAGGGTTTCCACCGTCAGCCGGTACATCCAGCTTGCCGCCCCGGTATACCAAGTCCAACCGCCTCGCCCTGTGTGTGGCGGTACATCGTAAATATCCGCACACATGACATACGGCTCGACCTTGTAGCGTTCGATCTCCTCAGGTTCACTCCCGTGATTAACCGGATTGAGCATGGCGAACAATTCCCACGCGCGTTCCCTGTCACCCAGCATGGCAAACGCCGTCGCGGTCCAGATCGCGGCATGGGTATATTGGCCGCCGTTCTCGCGGACGCCGGGAACGTAGCCCTTGATATAACCGGGCTCAAGGTCTGATTTATCGAAAGGAGGGGCAAGCAGTTTGATTAACTGTGCATCGCGCCGCACCAACCGTTTGTACACCGCCGCCATCGCTAGGCGGGCTCGCATGGGATCACCGCCGCCCGAAATGACCGCCCAACTCTGGCTGATGGAATCGATCTGGCATTCGTCATTGTCGGACGAGCCCAGAGGGGTGCCATCATCGAACCATGCCCGCCGATACCATTCACCATCCCATGCATGGTCCTCAATGTTGCTGGAGAGCAACGCAGCCTGTTTGGTGCAGAAATCGGCAAAAGCCGCGTCGCCCCGGCCCCGGGCAAGATCTGCAAACAGCTGGAGGTTTTCGTATAGAAACCACGCCAGCCAGACGCTCTCGCCCTTGCCCTCTCGGCCGACAAGATTCATGCCGTCGTTCCAGTCGCCACAACCCATCAACGGTAATTGATGTTGGCCAAAGCGTAAACCATGCTTGATGGAACGCACGCAATGTTCATAGAGGCTTGCCGATTCAGACGAACGTTGCGGCTGGTCGTAATACGCCTCTTCTTCCGGATTCAGCTCGCGGCCCTCCAGAAAATGTACCGGCTCGTCGAGTACTCCCGTATCACCGGTCGCCAGCACATAACGGCAGGTGGCATACGCCAGCCACAGATAGTCATCTGAGAAATGGGTGCGCACCCCCTGGCCGTTGGGTGGATGCCACCAGTGTTGCACGTCTCCCTGGAGAAACTGGCGCGCAGCACAACGAATTAAGTGCTCGCGGGCGAGCCACGGTGTTGCATGGATAAGCGCCATTGAGTCCTGTAACTGATCACGAAAACCATAGGCCCCGCCGGACTGATACTGCCCACTGCGGCCCCAGAGCCGGCAGGACAGGGTCTGGTAGACCAGCCAGCCGTTGGCCATAACGTCCAGGGCTGGATCCGGCGTCTCCACATGCACCGCCCCCAGGGTACGATTCCAGTGCTCCCATACCGCTTCTAAGGCCTGCCGTGCGCCAGCCGGCCTACTGAATCGCTGGATCAAATGTTGAGCTTCGTCGGTATTGTGTGCCGCACCGAATATGAAGACGATTTCGCGTTCTTGCCCGGCGGCCAGCTCGATCTGCGTCTGAATGGCGACGCACGGATCAAGGCCCGCACCTGTCCTGCCCGACAAACTTTTGCGGTGCATAGCTGCCGGGCCAGCCAATGAGCCGTTGCGGCCGATGAACTCTGTCCGGTTACCGGTTACCGTTCGCTCGTCTTCGCTGATCTGCGCAAAAACGACTCTATTGGCGCATTCGCGGCCGTAAGCATTGCGGGCAAACAGCGCCCCGCTGTACGGATCCATTTCAGTAACAATGTGCATCAGATTGGTGTGCCGCCACTCACCGAGCACCAGCTCCCAATAGCCGGTCAACGACAGGCGACGCGACCGTTTCGAATGGTTGTACAACGTTATCACCACAAACTTTACCGGCGCGTCCATGGCGACGTAAGTATACAGCTCCGAGGAGATCGAGGCTTCGTAATGTTCAAACACGCTGTACCCAAACCCGTGCCGGCACACATAACCGGACTGGCTGGGGGCGGGCAAGGGCGTCGGCGACCAGTACGCCCCGGTTTCCTCGTCGCGGATGTAGAGCGCCTCGCCGCTGCTGTCACTCAGTGGGTCATTATTCCAGGTGGTAAGCCGGAACTCGTGAGCATTTTCTACCCAGGTATAACAGCTGCCGCTTTCACTGACCACAGTGCCAATGTGCGGGCTGGCAATGACATTTACCCAGGGCGCCGGGGTATTCTGGCCAGGCTCGAGGGTGACGACATATTCATGTCCATCGGTCGTGAAACCTCCCAGGCCGTTTGAGAAAATGCGCTCGCGCGCCAGCAACGGATGGGCCGGTTCAACTGCCGGTTGCCGCGATGGTGCCAGCGGACTTGGCAAACGCTCTACCGGTAATGAGCGTTGCACCTGCTCAAGCATGGTCTCGGCAGTATCGGTGAGTACGACACGGGCGACAGCCTGGAACAGGACCCGGTCCTCCTCGGTAAGTTCTTCGGCGCGTCGCACAAAGACCCCACCCGGTTTGTCGATACTATACGTTCCGGGCCCGGCGTTGATCAGCCCCATGATCTGATCCTGCAGAACCGCCCGGTAGCCAGAGAAATCATTGTTCACGATCACCAGGTCCACAGCCAGACCCTTCATGCGCCAATAAGCATGAGCTTGCAGCACCTGTTTTATCAGGTCGATGCGATCCAGATTACCGATACGTACCAGGACGATCGGCAGATCACCCGAGACGCCAAAACTCCAAAGTCCCGCCTGGCCGAGCTGGTTGCGTGCAATGACGCTGGGTACTGTGCGGTGCAGAATATTGCCGTAAATGACAGAGGCGGCCAGGCGCCCATAGACTTGGGCCTCGGCTTCAGTTGCGTTAAGATGCCGCAGCACCTCCTGACTTTGAAACCATGCCATTTCAAAGGCACGCTCAACGAAGTGTCGGTCACAATACTTCTCAAGCAAAGCCAATGCTGCCTCGCGCGTGTCCGCGACACCGGAGATAATCTGCACATAAGCCGATTCGTCAGTTGGCAGGGTGAGGGTGCGGCGAATGGCCACGATGGGATCGAGCACCGAACCATCCGTGTTCGACAACATTGTCCCACTGTCAATGCTATCCAGTACTACCGGGTTGGCCGGTGTTCGACCCCGCCCGATGAATTTGGCGCGGTCAGTCTCGTAAGAGATGACGCCGGCAACCGCGCCGGGCGCAGCCAACAGGTGAAACATCCACATCACCTGCTCTCCGGGTGTGCGGCCCCGCCGGGTGCAGAGGATCGCCTGCCGGTCAGGCAGAATTTCGGTTTGCACGAACAGGTTGCTGAAAGACCGATGGGACAGGTCGGCGTTGAGCGGTGCCA